>Ga0194124_10000674_pt1 | contig 50390 bp, 53 predicted proteins | sample TA2KigCas0mmetaG_FD_148605 | JGI IMG/M metagenome (GOLD analysis project Ga0194124, IMG submission 148605) | Freshwater microbial communities from Lake Tanganyika, Tanzania - TA2015031 Kigoma Deep Cast 0m | ecosystem: Environmental > Aquatic > Freshwater > Lake | place: Tanzania: Lake...
CAGCTTCTTGGCGCGCTCGATATCCTCCTTGATCATGCCGTTGGTCGCCGGATCGAAGTCGAGCGTTTCGGGATCGATGAAGGTGTAGGCCGGCGTGGCGTTGCCCAGCATGATGCCCTTGACGATCTCGGCGCGGTTGATCGCGATGTTCATCGCCTCGCGCACGCGGGGATCGGACACCATCGGCCGGTTGGCCTTGAAGCCGTAATACATCAGCTGGAAGTTAGGCTTGGCCTCCACGACGTTGAGGTTGGGCGCCCGCTTCACCTGGTCGATGAACTGCAGCGGCAGCTGGTGGGAGACGTCGAACTGGCCACCCATCATCGCCGCGATGCGCGCCGAATCCTCGGGAATGATCTTGATCGACAGACGCTCGAACTTCACCGGCCCCTTGTTCTGGTACATCGAGGGGCCCCACTTGTAGGCGTCGTGGCGCTTGAGCACGATCTCGGTGCGCGGCGTCCACGACTCGAAGCACCACGGCCCGGTACCGTCGACCGCCTTGGTGCCGTAGTCCTTGCCGTGCTTCTCCACGCTCTCCTTGTTATGGATTCCCATGGTGAAGGAGACGAGGTTGATCAGCAGGTCGGCGTAGGGCTCCTTGAGCTCGTACTCCAGCGTGTGGGGATCGGGCGCGCGCAGCTCCTTGATCTCGCCGGTGCGCCACTTCAAGGGCGCGCGCGTCTCCGGGTCGTGCAGCCGGTTGAAGCTGTAGATCACGTCGGCGGCGGTGAATTTTTTGCCGCTGCAGAACGTCACGTCATCGCGCAGCTTGAAGGTGTAGAGCTTGCCGTCGGGGCTCACCGTCCACGACTTGGCGAGATAGGGGATCACCGTCTTGCCGTCCCAGTCCAGCGCCACCAGCGTGTCCTGGATCATGTTGACGATGTCCGAGCTCGGCGACCACGTCGTGCGCTGACCGTCGTAGTGCGGCGCGTCGAGCGATTTCATCATCCTGAGCGTCTGCGCGTTCGCGACGGGCGCCGCCAGGGCGATGCCGGCGGCGATCGCCAGACCGCTTGCCAATTTCAGCATGTTCGCCTCCCAACGATTATCCGGTTTGCCGGAGCCCGACGTCAGAACGAGTAGTCGAGGCCCTTGTAGAACGTGTTCTGGTAGATCATGTGCGGCTTGGCGCCCTTGACCTTCTTGTTCGTCACCAGGTGCATGTTGATGTTCAGGACCGGCATCCACAGGTGCTCGCGCATCGCCTTGTGCTGCACCAACCCGTAGTACTTGGCGCGGTCGGCCTCGGTCAGCGCCATGCGCCCCATCCGCAACCACTCGTCGGTCTCGGCGTCCTTCCAGTTCATCCGGTTGGGCGTCGGGATGTTGCGCGAATCGAAGTAGATGTTCATCAGGTCGCCGGCCGAAAGATACGGCACGGTCACCGACCAGATCTCGTAGTCCTGCTCGGCCATCTTGGCCGCCGCGATGGTCGAGTCCCAGGGCTGCAGCTGCCATTGCACGCCGATACGCCGGAGATAGCCCTGGATCGCCTCGGCGACGCGCGGCGTGTTGCCGGCGGCGGTGTAGTAGACCTTGGGCTGGAGCTTGATACCGTCCTTCTCGCGCACGCCGTCCGCGCCGACCTTCCAGCCCGCCTCGTCGAGCAGCTTCTTGGCGCGCTCGAGGTCCTCCTTGACGAGGCCCGCCGTCTTGGGGTCGTGGTCGAGCGCGTCGGGATCGACGATGGTGAAGGCCGGGTCGGCGTTGCCGAGCAGGATGCCCTTGGCGATCTCGGCGCGGTTGATGGCGATGCTCATCGCCTCGCGCACGCGCGCGTCGGCCACCATCGGCCGCGTGATCTTGTAGCCGAAGTAGAGCAGCTGGAAGTTCGGCTTGGCCTGCTGCACCTGCAGCATCGGCGCCGTCTTGGCCTGGGCGATGAACTGCGCCGGGAACTGGTTCGTGACGTCGAAGGCGCCCGACATCATGGCCGCGACGCGCGCCGAATCCTCGGGCACGATCTTGATCACCAGGCGCTCGAACTTCACCGGCCCCTTGTTCTGGTACATCGAGGGGCCCCACTTGTACGCGTCGTGGCGCTTGAGCACGATCTGCGTGCGCGGCTGCCACTGATCGAAGCACCATGGTCCGGTGCCGTCAGCGCCCTTGATGCCGTAGTCCTTGCCCAGCGCCTCGACGCTCTGCTGGTTGTGGATCGCGTTGGTGTACATAGTGAGCTGCAGCAAAAGCTCGGAGTAGGGCTCCACCAGCTCGTACTCGACCGTGTGCGGGTCGGGCGCGCGCAGCTCCTTGATGTTGCCGGCGCGCCAGGCGTAGGGCGCCTTGGTTTCCGGGTCCTTGAGCCGCTTGAAGGTGTAGACCACGTCGGCCGAGGTGAACTTCTTGCCGCTGCAGAAGGTCACGTCGTCGCGCAGCTTGAAGGTGTAGGTCTTCCCGTCGGGGCTGACGGTCCAAGACTTGGCGAGATAGGGGATCGGCGTCTTGCCGTCCCAGTCGAGCGCCACCAGCGTGTCCTGGAACATGTTGACGATGTCGGAGGTTGGACTCCAGGTCGTGCGCTGCGCGTCGTAATGCGGCGCGTCGATCGACTTCATCATGTTGAGCGTCTGGGCGCCGACAGGCAGCGACGCGCCCGCCACGCTCAACGCCACGACTACGCCTCGCAGACACACCTTCATCTGAATCCTCCCTGGATTCGTTCTTGTTGGCTGAACACTTCTCAAACTCAGGTCTGCAGCCTCGGATCGAGCACGTCGCGCAACGCGTCGCCCAGCAGGTTGGCCGCCAGCACGATGACGAAGATCGCCAGGCTGGGGATAGTGGCGATGTGCGGCGCCATGAACAGGAAGTCGCGGCCCTGGGCGGCCATCATGCCGAGCTCTGCGACGGGCGGCTGAGCGCCCATGCCGAGGAAGCCGAGCGCCGATCCGATCAGGATGGTCTGGCCGAAGCGCAGGGTGAGATAGACGAAGATGGTGGAGATGCAGTTCAGGGTCAGGTAGCGCCAGATCAGGGTGAAGTCGGACACGCCCACGGCGCGACCGGCCTCCATGTACTCCTGGCCCATCACGCCCATCGCCGAGCCGCGCGCGACGCGCGCCACGCCGGGGATGTCGGAAACGACCAGCGCGATCAGCACGGCGGTCAGCCCGGCGCCGAAGATCGCGGCCAAGGCGAGGCCGATCAGCAGCGCCGGGAAGGCGAGCATGATGTCGACCACGCGCATGATGTAGCCGTCCGCCTTGCGGTAATAGGCGGCGAGGATGCCGAGCAGTCCGCCCAGCATGCCGCCGATCAGCACGCCGCACAGGCCCATCAGCAGCGTGTTGCGCGCGCCGTAGATCACGCGGCTCAGGATGTCGCGGCCGGTGTTGTCGGTGCCGAACCAGTGCCGGGGACCCTTCGCCGACCATTTGTCGGCATCGAAGAGGTCGGGTGGCTGCATGACCTTCGACAGGTCTGTCAGGTAGGGATCGTGCGGCGCCACCACGGGCGCGAAGATCGCCGACAGCCCGACCAGGGTCAGCACGATCGCGGCGCAGAACGCGACCTTGTCGCGGAACAGACGACGCAGCACATGGGCGCGCTGCGTGGTGTCGCGCGCGGCGGGCTCGGCCGGGAGTTCGGCGGCGGTGGCTACGGTCATCCGCGTTGCACCCTTGGATCGAGGAAGACGTAGAGGACGTCGACGAGCAGGTTGATCAGCAGGAAGGCCATCGCAAGGATCATGATGGCGCCCTGCGCGGTCGGAAAATCGCTCGACACGATCGCACCCACGGCCAAGCGGCCGACGCCCGGCCAGGCGAACATGGTCTCGGTGACGACGGCGCCGCCCAGCAGGAAGGCGGCCTGCAGGCCGATCAGGGTGACGACGGGGATCAGCGCGTTGCGCAGCGCGTGGTGCACGATCACCACGGTTTCGCGCAGGCCCTTGGCGCGCGCCGTGCGCACGAAATCGGCGCCCAGCACCTCGAGCACGGCGGTGCGGGTGAGGCGCGAGATCGGCCCGATCAGCACCGCGCCCAAGGTGACGGCCGGCAGGATCAGGCTGGGCAGGCCGCCCGCCCAGACCGGCCCGGTGCGCCCGGTGAAGGGCAGCAGCGCCCATTTGAAGCCGACATACTGGATCAGGATCAGGCCGATGAAGAACACCGGCATCGACACCCCGGCGACCGAGAAGGCCATGATGATTCGATCGACGACGCTGCCACGTTTCACCGCCGCCAAGGTGCCCAGCGACATGCCGATCGGCACCGCCAGCAGCATCGCGCCCAGCATTAGTTCGACCGTCGGCCCGATGGTCTGCGACAGCTCCTCGATCACCTTCTTGTTGGAGATGATCGATCGGCCGAGATCGCCCTGCACGACGCGCACGATGTACTCGATAAACTGGATCGGAATCGGCCGGTCGAGGCCGAGATCCTTGCGGATGGCGTCGATGGTTTCCTTCTTTGCGTCTGGCCCGGCGATGATCATGGCGGGGTCCGCCGGCACCACCTGCATCAGGCAGAAGCACAGGAAGAGGACTCCGACCAACGCCGGAATCGAGATCAGCAAGCGGTGGGCAATCTGCCGTCCCATGCGTCGCTCCTGGACCGTCTGGTCGGGACGCGTACGCTGCCATCCGCGCTCGAGAGCGCCGTGCGTCGCCACCCCTGGCGGTCGCGAGCCCGGCCCAAGCGGCGCGACCTTGTTTGGGCCGCGAGGCCGGAAGTCATCGCTTCCCTGAACCCCTCACGACATCGCGAAGCTTGCAGCTTTGCCAATGACGGTCAAACAACGAATCGGTGCGCGCGCCGCTGAACACGATTCGCTTCTGCTGTGCGGTATGGTCACGCGATCGGACAGCGCGTGAGGTTTTCGGGCGGGTTGGTGGAGCTGAGGGGAATCGAACCCCTGACCTCGTCATTGCGAACGACGCGCTCTCCCAACTGAGCTACAGCCCCTCGCCCTGAAAACGGCGCGGATAATGGTTACGGCACCCCCACAAGTCAAGGCGACCTTTGGCATCGAAAAATGCCGGTTCGACAGGCTTTTGGGCGGCAACTTGCCGGCCCGCGCGCGGGCGTGCGAGGGTGCGATGCGACAGCTTCCGGAGAGCGCCATGAGCAAGACGAAGATCCAGGCCGACGCCGCCCCTGCGGCCCTTGGTCCCTATTCGCAGGCGATCGCTGCCGGCGGCTTCATCTATTGCTCTGGCCAGATCCCGATCGATCCCAAGACCGGACAGTTCGTCGGCGCTTCGATCGAGGCGCAGACCCACCAGGTGCTGAAAAACCTGCAGGCGGTGCTGGCCGCCGCCGGCAGCGACCTTGGCAAGGCGGTCAAGACCACGGTATTCCTCGCCGACATGAATGACTTCGCGGCGATGAACGGCGTCTACCAGACCTATTTCGCCGACCCCGCCCCGGCGCGCAGCACCGTGCAGGTGGCGCGTCTGCCGCGCGACGCGCGGGTCGAGATCGAGGTCGTCTGTCTCGCCTGAGGAGGGCTTTCGCGATGGATGACAAGACCGCGTTCGCCTGGCTCCTGGGAGCCGGCGTGTTCGTCGTGATCCTGGGTATCATCGCCTATCTCGTCGTCATGGTGCTGGCGCTGATCATCCCGACCTGGCGCATCTGCAACCGCGCCGGCTATTCGGGCGCGATGTCTCTGCTGCACCTGATCCCGGGCGTCGGCACGCTGATCGTCTTCGCTATCCTCGCTTTCGGCACCTGGCCGGCCGGCGAGGCGACGGCCAGGCCGCCGCAGCCGGGAGCGCGCTGATGGAAGCCGTCGGTCTCGGCGCGCTGCTCGCCGGCAAGCTCTTCACGGTGATCCTGCCGATCATCTTCCTCGGGCTGACGACCTGGATGTCGTGGCGGATCATGGTGAAGGCAGGCTTCCCCGGTTATCTCGGGCTGTTCAACATCACCGGCATCATCCCCGGCGTGGGCTGGATCATCTGGACCATCCTGCTCTGGGTCTTCGCCTTCATCCAATGGCCGCGCGATGGCGCGAGCGCGCCGCGCGTCGCCTACCAGTCGCCGGCCGGCCCGTTGCCGCCCCAAGGGTTGCCGCCCCAGGGGTTGCCGCCCTTGCCGCCGGGCCCGGCCACGCCGCAGGCCCTGCCGCCTCCGCCGGCGCAACTGCCACCGCCCACCGCCATCGGCTGGGTGCTGTCCGGCGCCCTGCCCAACGGCACGCCGCTGCGCTTCGCCTTCGACGAGAGCCGGCAGGTCCTGACCATCGGCGCGCCGGCCGCGCCGGCCGACCTGACCATCATCGATGGCTCGATCGGCGCGCCGCACGCGCGTCTGCACATCCTGCCCGGCCGCCTCGGTCTGGAGGATCTCGGCACGTCGGGCGGCACCTGGATCGACGGTGCGCCCCTGCTGCCGGTCAACGGCATCCGCGAGATCACCAACTCCCGCGAGCTGCGCTTCGGCGCCGTCACGCTGACCCTGGCGCGCGCTTGAGGCCGCGCGAGCGCGTCGCCTTGCCGCCGCGCCGGGCCTCCGCTATGCGTGCGCCCCCGACAAGGAGGATGCTGTGATCAGGGCGTTGGCCGAGGTCCTCGATATCCTGCTCTCGCTGTTCATGTGGCTGCTGATCATTCAGGCCATCATGAGCTGGCTGCTGGCGTTCAACGTGCTCAATCCGCGCAATCAGGTCGTCGGCATGATCTGGCAGTTCATGCTGCGCGCGACCGAGCCGCTGCTGCGGCCGATCCGCCGCATCCTGCCGAATTTCGGCGGCATCGATCTGGCGCCTTTGGTACTGATCCTGATCATCTACTTCATTCGCCGCGCGGTCCTCCTGCCGCTCGCTTACGGACAACCGCTGTCCTGGCTGTGAGCTTCTGGTCCGTGATCGCCCTGCTCGCCACGACGCTGGGCGTCGACAAATCCACCATCATCGTCACCCAGGGCGCCGCCGCGCGCCGCAAGACGATCCATGTCGCGGGCGACAACGCGGCGCTTGCCGCGACGCTCCAATCCTGGAGGTGAAACCCGCCATGACGGCCAGCTTGATCGACGGCAAGGCCTATGCCGAGGGCCTGCGCCAGCGCATCGCCGGCGCGGTCGCCGAGCTGACGGCGGCGACGGGCGTGACGCCGGGCCTCGCCGTGGTGCTGGTAGGCGAGGATCCGGCCAGCCAGGTCTATGTCCGCAGCAAGGGCCGCCAGAGCGTCGAGGTCGGCATGGCGAGCTTCGAGCATCGCCTGCCCGAGACCACGCCGCAGGCCGAGCTCCTGAAGCTGATCGCCACGCTCAACGCCGATGCCCAGGTACACGGCATCCTCGTGCAACTGCCATTGCCCAAGCACATCGCCAGCTCGGAAGTGATCCGCGCGATTGATCCCGACAAGGACGTCGATGGCCTACACCCGATGAACGCCGGCCGCCTGTCGCAGGTCGCGGCCGGCGAGTCGCTCGACTTCCCGGTGTCGTGCACGCCGCTGGGCTGCCTGATGCTGCTGAAAGATTCGCTGGGTTCTCTGAGTGGCGCCGACGCGCTGGTGATCGGCCGCTCGGTGCTGGTCGGCAAGCCGGTAGCGCAGTTGCTGCTGCGCGAGGACTGCACCGTCACCATGGCGCACTCGCGCAGCCGCGACCTGGCCGCGATTTGCCGGCGCGCCGATATCGTCGTCGCCGCCGTGGGCCGTGCCGAGATGGTGAAGGGCGATTGGATCAAATCAGGGGCGACGGTGATCGACGTCGGCATTAACCGCGTGGCTCAGCCCGACGGCAAGTCGAAGTTGATCGGCGATGTCGATTTCGGCGCGGCCCGCGAGATCGCGCGCGCCATCACTCCCGTGCCCGGCGGCGTTGGCCCGATGACCGTGGCCTGCCTGCTGCACAACACCCTGCAAGCCGCCCGCCAGCGCACCGGCCTGCCGCCCGCCAAGCTGTACTGACAGATCGAGCCTTCAGTCCCGCCCGGTGAACAGGTCGCGGGCGATGGCGCTGATCAGGGCCTCGACGGAGGGCGTGAAGGCGTCGTCGCGCAGCGACAGCGCGAAGGGCAGGCTGCGCGCCGGCACCGCGGCGGCGAGGTCGTTGGTGAGCGGTCCGCGCTCGATCAGCGCCATCGCCGGCGACAGCGTCAGCAGCTCGGCATGAACCGAACCCGGCGCCTGCAGCGCAACCATGACGCCGAGATCGGCCAGCGCCCTGGCGTGGCGCGCGACGATCCTGAGATCGTCGATAGCCGCGCCTGACGCGCCGTCGGCCTGCTCAGCGTAGAGCAGGACGTACTGGCCCGCGGCCGGCTGCTCGCCCTGCCAGCGCGGGAGCGAGGGAGCGTAGGGCTTGGCGCTGGCGATCTCCAACCGCGCCTCGTACTCGGCCAAGCCGTTGAGCCAGTCGCCGCGGCGCAGGCGGATGGCAGCGCGACGCGCACGCAAGGCCGCGTCGTTGGGCTTCAGGGTCAGCGCGGTGTCGAGGTCGCCCAACGCCGTGATGTCGTCGCCCTCCGCCGCCGCCAGATCGGCGCGCAACGACAGCGCGGCAGGCAGGCGCGGGTCGATGCGCAGCGCCTCCTCGACCTCGTCGCGGGCTTCGATGCGTTGGCCGACGGCACGCAGAATGTGGGCGTGGTTGAAGCGGATGGTGGCGTCGGTCGGCACCAGGCCGGCGGCGTGCGCGATATGCGGCAGCGCCTCCGCCGCGCGGCCCATGCGCATCAGGCAACCCGCGAGGTTGACGCGGGCGCCGACGTCGTTGGCGCGCCGGGCGACGATGCGCTCGAACAGCGGCGCGGCCGCCGCGACGTCACCGCCACGCAGGCAAACCAGCGCCAGCCGCGCGACGATGGCGAAATTGTCGGGCTCGCGGGCCAGCGCCGCCTCCATGTCGGCGCGCGACGGCTCGGTCATGCGCAATCCTTGGCCGGCGGCGGATAGAGATGCGTGCCGCCGTTGGGATCGGTGACCTGCTCCTTCGGCAGGTCGACGTAGCACGGCCCGACCGGCACCTTGCCGTGACCGCCGGGAATGTCGAGCACGTAGGTCGGCTGACATAGGCCGGAGACGCGCCCGCGCAGCGCGCGCATCAGCGCCTGGCCCTCGGCGATCGACAGCCGGAAATGGCCAGTGCCACGCGCCAGGTCGGGATGGTGCAGGTAGTAAGGCTTGACCCGGGCCTGCACGAGGGCGCGGAACAACGCCTCGAGCGTCGCCGCGTCGTCATTGACGCCGCGCAGCAGCACGGTCTGCGACAGCAGCGGGATGCCGCTATCCGACATCAGGCGCAGCGCCGATCGCGCCTCGGCCGCCAACTCCTGCGCGTGGTTGCAGTGGAGCGCGACGTAGACGGCGGCGCGCACGCTGCGCAAGGCGGCGACGAGCTCAGCCGTGACGCGCGACGGATCGGCGACCGGCACGCGGCTGTGCAGGCGGATGACGCCGACATGCGGGATGGCGTCGAGCGCGGCGACGATCTCGACCAGCCGCCGCGGCGCCAGCATCAGCGGATCGCCGCCGGTGAGGATCACCTCCCACACCGCCTCGTGGGTGCGGATGTAGTCGAGCGCCCGGGCCAGCTCGGCGCCATCGAGCGCCTCCCCGCCTGGCCCGACCTGCTCGCGCCGGAAGCAAAAGCGGCAATAGACCGGACAGGCGTGCAAGGCCTTCAGCAGAACGCGGTCCGAGTAGCGATGCACGATGCCCTTGACCGGCGAGAAGGCGTGATCGCCGATCGGATCGCCGAGTTCCTCGGGCGCGGTCGTCGCCTCCTCGGCGGTCGGGATGTACTGCCGCGCCACCGGATCGCTGGCCGGGTCGGTGCTGCGCATGCTCGCCAGCACGGCGGGCGTCACCGCGACGGCGTAGCGCTCGCTCACCGCGCGCAGCGTCGGGCCTTCAGCCGTTGTGCGCGGCACGGCACCGACGGCGACAAGGTCGTCGAGTGAGCGGGCGGTCTTGGCCGGGGCGGACATGCGGCCGCGGATAAACGCCGAATCGTGAACGCGGTCAACCCGGTCCGCCCCTTCCCAAGGGACGGTCGGCGCGCCATCTTCGGGTCGGCAGAACGAGGAGACCCGAGATGGCGACCAAGACCGCGCCGGCCGGCACCTATCCAGTGGAGAAGACCGAAGCGGAGTGGCGCCAGCTTCTCACCGGCGATCAGTTCGCGGTGCTGCGCAAGCACGCCACCGAGCGCGCCGGCACCAGCCCGCTCGACAAGATATACGACGCCGGCACCTACTACTGCGCCGGCTGTGGCAATCCGCTGTTCGATTCGGAAACCAAGTTCAACAGCGGTACCGGCTGGCCAAGCTTCTACGACGCCAAAGAAGGCGCCATCGGCACGACCACCGACCGCAGTTTCTTCATGACGCGCACCGAGGTCCATTGCGCCAAATGCGGCGGCCATCTCGGGCACGTCTTCCCCGACGGCCCACGACCGACCGGTCAGCGCTACTGCATGAACGGCGTATCGCTGAAATTCGAGAAGAGGGGCGGCTAGGCCGCCTGCGCCTCAGGCGTTGGGCGGCGACGACGGCGGTGGCGGCGGCTGCGAGCATTCGCCAGCCGAAGCCGGCGCCGTCATCGCCAGCGCGCCAATCACCGCAAGCGCGCTCACCAAGCTCAGAAGCAGTCGACGCATCTGTGCCTCCTCAAATAGGATCGGCTTTATCCTACAGCCCTTTCAGGAACTCCACCAGCAGCCCGTTCACCGCCTCGGCGCGCTCCTGCTGGATCCAGTGGCCGGCGCCGTCGAGGATGTGCTTGCCGCGCAGCCTCGGCAGGGTCTTGGGGTACGCGTCCATCTGCGCCTTGGCGGCGGGGAAGCGCAACACGCCGTCGCGGCTGCCGGCGATGAACAGCGCCGGCACGGTGATCGGCTGGCCGCGCCACGGCCCCGACAGCGACCAGGTGCGCGTCATGTTGCGGTACCAGTTCAGCCCGCCGCGGAAGCCCGCGCGGGTGAACTCCACCGTGTAGTAGTCGAGTTCGGCCTCGCTCATCCACGGCGGCAGGGTCTCGGGGTCGACGGTATTGTCGAGCAGGCCGCCGCCGGGATTGAGCAAGCCGAAGCCCTTGGTCGGATCGCGCTGCTCGCCGCCGGCGGCGAAGTAGATGCGCCGCAGGCTCTTGCGCACGTCCTTTTCCAGCTCGGCCTCGGCGACGCCGGGCGCCTGAAAGTACTGGATGTAGAAGGTCGAGATACCGAGCTTCTTCAGCGAGTCGAGGAAGTCGACATAGCCCGGCGGGCTGTAGGGTACACTCATGCCTGATACGGCGCGGAAAACGTCGGGCCGCAGCAGCGCGCAATGCCAGGCCACCGGCGCGCCCCAGTCGTGGCCGATTACCACCGCCTGCGTCTCGCCCAGCGCCTTCACCAGCTCGACCATGTCGCCGACCATGTGGAAGATGGTGTAGCGCTCGAGTTCGGCCGGCGCGTCGGTGCCGCCATAGCCGCGCATGTCGGGGGCCACGGCACGGAAGCCAGCGGCGGCGACGGCCTGGATCTGCTGGCGCCACGAATACCAGCTCTCCGGCCAGCCATGGCAGAACAGCACTAGCGGGCCCGAGCCGGCCTCGGCGTAACGCATGGAAATTCCGTTGGCCTCGACGCGCTTGAGCGCGATGCCCGGGACCGGCGAGACGAGAAGGGGGTCGGCGGCGGACATTGGCGCGGCTCCGTCGAAGGGCAAGGCCGCGCAGTATCGGCGACGACGGCGCCCGGCGCTACTCCGCCGGCACCGCGACCGGCAACACCGCGCGCTGGCGCCGGCGCAGCGCCCAAGCGCCACCGGCGACCAGCGCGCCGAAGGCGAGGAACGAGCCCAACGACAGGGTCGACACGCCGGTCAGGCCCTGGCCGATGGTGCAGCCCGTGGCCAGCACGCCGCCGACGCCCATCATCAGGCCGCCCAGAATGTAGCGGCCGGTCGCCGCCGCGCCGTCGAAGCCCTCAAGCCGCGCCTCGCCACGCAGGAACGCCACGGCGGCGGCGCCAACGGGGATGCCCAGCACCCAGGCGATCCCGAAATCCAGCGACGCGCCGGTATAGGTCAACGCATAGACCAGCGCGCTGGCCCAAGGACCGGTCACAGTCACGCTTTCCAGCGCCATCGGCTCGAACTCGTCGGCGCCGACCACGCCGGTGGTGACGAACGCCGCAGGCACCAGCAGGCCGATCAGCGCGCCGCCCACGAGATGACGCGGCGCGACCCGCCGGCGCGCGATGAAGGCCAAGGCCGGCAGCACCAACGCCGCGACCAGCAGGCCACGCGCGACGCCTGTCGACAGGCCCAGCCATCCCGAGACCAGGGACACCAGCCCCTGATCGGCCAGACCCAGCGACTTGAGGTCGATCGCGGTGGCGCCGCCCAGCGCCGTGCGCATCGGCGCCAGCACGCCGCGCAGCGTCGCGTAGGCCGCCAACCCCATCACGAGCAAGGTCACCAGCGAACGCAGATTGCCGCCCGCCGCCAGTACCAGCAGCCGCGCGCCGCAGCCGCCGGCCAGCACCATGCCGACGCCGAACAGCAGTCCGCCGAGAACGGTGCCGCCGACCTGCAGGGGGTTGGGCAGATAGAAGGTCTTGCCGAGGTCGATCAGGCCGGCGGCGGCCAGCGCCTGCGTGCCGGCCAGCGCCAGCACCGCCGCCATCAGGTAGCCGCGCAGCCGGGGAGCGTCGGGGGTGGACAGCGCATCCTCGACCGCGCCGCGCACGCAGAACGCCGACCAGCGCCCGACGGCGCCAAAAGTCAGCCCGATCGCGAAACCCGCGATCAGGGCCCAGGTGCGGGCGTCGAATTCCACCATGGCCGGTCTCCCTGCCTCCCGACGGGAAATAGGGTGATTTCACACAGGCCTCAAACAGCGAATCCTTAAAGAACAGTTAGTTTTAGTATAATTTATCCTCGCAGCCTTTCGCGGGGGAACCGGAGCGATTAGGAATGGGACCGATCACCGCCGGAAGCGAGGGCCGACCGATGAACGCCGATGAATTGCGCGCGACCCAGGCGCCGCTGAAGGACCGGTACCGGCAGGAGCCGGGGGCGGCTGTCATCACGCTCAAGGCCGCTGGCGATCTCGATTCCGACGGCGTGGCCTGCAAGGTCGATACCGGCCGCGCGATCGTCGAGGCCGGCCTGCACCCCGCGACCGGCGGCACCGGCTTGCAGGCCTGCTCCGGCGATATGTTGCTGGAAGCGTTGGTGGCCTGCGCCGGAGTCACGCTGAAGGCGGTGTCGACGGCGTTGGCGATCCCGATCCGCAAGGGCACGGTGCGTGCCGAGGGCGACCTCGATTTTCGCGGCACCCTGGGCGTGGCCAAGGACGCGCCGGTCGGCTTCCGCGACATCAGGCTCAGCTTCGAGCTCGACACCGATGCCACACCCGAGCAGCTCGCGACGCTCTACAAGCTCACCGAGCGCTACTGCGTGATCTACCAGACCTTGAAGAACCCGCCGCCGCTGGCGCTCACCGCGGCATAGCACCCATCCAGGCGACGGTGCGCGCCACCACCTGGTCCTCTATGCCGAGGAAGCCGTGGTAGTGGTTGGGCCCGCAGGGATCGGCGTTGCCCTGCCGCGGTCCGCCACCGCTGAAGCCGATGATCTCGACCGAGCGCGCGGCGGTGAGCCGCGCCTTGAAGCGGTCGGCGTCGCCCGGCGCCGTCGCGGCGCAGCCGTCGCTGTCGTGACGCAGCAACAGAACCGGCACGCGAATGCTCCCGAGATTGCCGACGCTCGCGGCACCTTGAACGCGGCCATGATCGAGAAGGGTGCCGGAGGAGATCACCAGGCCGTCGGGTAACACCGCCGACTGCTTGGCGAACAGCGCCACGGCCGACACCGCCCCACGACTCGTGCCGATGACGAAGACCGGACCGCCCACGCCGCGCGCCGCGCTGACCACGGCGGCGAGGTCGGTCGCGTGCGGCGCGCCGAAGCGATAGCGGTCGGTGCCCTTCAGGTCCTGGGCGATGTCGGGCGCAAAGATGGCGTAGCCGGCACGGACATAGGCCTTTCGCGTGCGGATGAGATGGTTCTGCGCCATGCCGCCAATGCGGCCGTCCTCGCCGAGATCCAGCACGCCGCTGCCGCCGGCCAGCAGGATGACGCCGCCCACCGGCCGCGCCGGCCGATCGGTCAGCACGCGGAAGGTTCCGCCCGGCCTGGGCGTCAGGGTCAGCACGGTCTCGGCCGCCTGGGCCGAGGCGGCGGTCGCGAGGAGGAGGCAGGCGATCAGGAGGCGGCGCATCGGCGGATGGAAGACCCGCCGGGGCGCGAAGGCAAGCTATCGCCGGACGCGATGCGTGACCATGCGCTCGTGCAGCTCGCGGATGGCGCGGCTGCCAGTCGAGGTGAAGGTCCACGGCAGCAGGCCGTGCAGCAGGCAGGCCAGCCCGGCGCCGATCAGGCGGAAGCCGAAGCCGGAGGCGGTGGCGAGATGCTCGCCATAGGTCTCGCCGACCGAGGCGGGGTGGGTGCTGAACAGCGCGGCAAGTCGTGACATGGCGATCAGGATAACGACGCGCGCTGGAATCGGTTTGCGCAGTTTGCGTTGAATGGCGCCGTGCATGGAAAATTTTTCTTTCGAATGCTAGTATGGAGAAATGCTTTCTCTAGACGCCTTCGATATCAAAATCCTCAACCTGCTGCAGCGCGACGCCACCATGCCGCTGGCGGAGATCTCCGCCCAGGTCGGCCTGTCGAGCACGCCGTGCTGGCGGCGCATCCAGAAGCTGGAGGAGGCGGGCGTGATCCGCCGCCGCGTGGCGCTGCTCGACCGTGACGCGCTGAACACCGGCGTCACCGTTTTCGTCGCCATCCGCACCCAGCAGCACAACGCGCGCTGGCTGAAGGATTTCGCCCGCGCTGTGACTGGATTCACCGAGGTCGTCGACTGCTATCGTATGGCCGGCGACATCGACTACCTGCTGCGCCTGGTCCTGCCCGACATCGCCGCCTACGACTCGTTCTACAAGCGGCTGATCGCCAAGATGGAGCTCAGCGACGTGACCTCCATGTTCGCCATGGAACAGATCAAGTCGACCACCGAGCTACCGCTGTCCTTCGTGAAGACGTCGGCCTGATGTCCGGCTACTCGCCACCTTTGGGGCCATAGAAGACCACCCAGACGCAGAAGTCCGGCGAGCACTCCTCGAAGCGGTGCACCGCGCCGGCCGGCGCAAACAGCACGTCGCCCGGCGCGCACTCATGACGGCCATCGTTGCAAACGAAGCGGCCGGTGCCCTGATGCACGATGTAGAGCTCGTCCTGATCGTGCGGTGTCTGCGGGTCGGGCTGTGGCGGCTTGTAGAAGCGCAGTTCCATCGAGCCATGGCCGAACAGGAAGGCCGAGAGCCGTGGCCCACCCGGCGCCGGATACTTCGCCCGCGCCTCCGCCACCGTCGCCCGCGCGCCATCGCGCATTTTCACATCGCCCATCGTCGCCTCCGCCCCGTGACGAGCAGCCTATCCGACACGGCGATTGTCTCGGCCAGGAATATTGTCCTTCGGCCCTATAGCGGCAGGCCTCGGGTGAGACGCGGCTGATCGCCGACCGCGCCCATCGCGTGGCGCATGAAGAAGCGGCGCAGCGGCGCCACGCGGTTGGCGGCGGCGAGGCCGAGATCGCGCGCCAGGCGCACCGGCGGCAGGTCGTTGGAGAACAGGCGGTTGAGCGCGTCGGTGGCGGCGACCAAAGCGAGGTTGTCGACGCGGCGCCAGCGCTCGTAGGCCTCCAAGGTCGCAGTACCACCGATGTCGAGGCCCAGGCGTCGCGCGTCGACCACGACCTCGGCCAGGGCCACGACGTCGCGCAGGCCGAGATTCCAGCCCTGTCCGGCGATCGGGTGGATGGCGTGCGCGGCGTCGCCGACCAGGGCCAGGCGCTGGGCGATGTAGCGCTCGGCGTGCATCAGCGAGAGCGGGTAGTGGTAGCGCGGGCCCACCGGTCGCACGGCGCCGAGATGCGAGCCGAAGCGCTGGGCGAACTCGCGCGCGAAGGCCGCGTCGTCGAGCTTCAGCAGCGCCGGCACCAGATCGGCGCGCTCGCTCCAGACGATCGAGGAGCGATGCGCGCCGGTTCGCGGGTCATCGGTCATCGGCAGGATGGCGAAGGGTCCGCCGGGCAGGAATTTCTCGTGCGCCACGCCCCTATGTGGCTGTTCGTGCTCGGCGACGCAGACGATGGCGGTCTGCTCGTAGCGCCATTGCAAGGCGCCGATGCCGGCCTGCTCACGCAGCGCGCCGAACTTGCCCTCGGCCGACACCAGCAGCGGCGCGCGCAGCACGCGGCCATCGGCCAGGACCACCGTGGCGGCCGCGTTGTCGCGCGTGATGCGCGCGGTCTCGGCCGGCGCGAGGAAGGTCGCGGTCGGCATCGCGGCCAGCCGGGTGAACAGCGCGCGGCGGATGAAGCGATTCTCGACGATGTGGCCCATCGGCTGCGCCGGTGCGCAGGCCTCCGCCAGCTCGCGGTGATCGAAATGCAGGTGCAGCAGCGAGGTGCGCGCTTCCGTGGCGCCCGGCTCGAGGCGGCCATCGGAGATGCGGATGTCGTCGATGGCAGCGGCGTCGGGCGCCAGCATCGGCCAGACGCCGAGCGCCTCGAGCGCGCGCTGTGCGGCAGAGGCGATGGCGGTGGTGCGCCCGTCATAGGGGCCGGCGGTCATCGTGTCGACGGCCAGCCGGTCGATGATCGCCACACGCACGCCGGCCGAAGCCAGCGCGATGCCCAGGGTCGCGCCGATCATGCCGGCGCCGACGACTATCACGTCACAGCGGATCTCGCGGTCCATGGCCGGACTTCGCACCCATGGCGCGGGCGGCGCAAACGAAAAGAGCGGGCCGAGGCCCGCTCTTCAGTGTCGCAGGGCGCGTCGCTCAGAATGCCTTGGCGATCGAGAAGTACGGCCGCACCTTGCAGAAATTGGTGTTGGCGCAGTCGACGGTGCGCAGCGACGTGCCGATCACCTGGGCGGTGAAGTCCAAGGTGAAGGCGGTCACGGTGATGCCGGCGGTGAAGTCGAGATAGTCAGGCGAGCCGAAATTGGCGTTGCGCTGGATCGACTGGTGGCCGATCGAGCCGGTCAGCTTGGCCGAGATATCCTTGTGCCAGTTGCTGACGAAGGGCAGCGGCACGGTGACGAAGGCGGTCTTGTACCAGGCGCTGCCGGAGTTGGCGAAGTAGTTGGGTGAGAAGTGCACCTTGGCGCCGACCTGCATGAAGTCGAAGTCGTAGGACGCGCCCAGCGCGACCTCGTGGTAGTTGTAGCGCAGCGCGCCGCTCACCCCGGGATAGAAGTAGCCGATATAGCCGAGGTCGACGACCAGCTTGTCGTTGAGAAACTTGGCCTTGGCGCCGGCGACGATGTCGATCTCGACCGACTCGTTGACGTCGGTCGGGAAGTTCAGGTTGCTGCCCCAGAAGCCGGCGTAGAGCGAGATCGGCTTGAAGACCGGCACCTCATAGGTCAGGCCGCCCTGGATCGCCGGATTGCGCTGGGTCTGCGAGATGCCGCGGAACGAATACTCGTTGGCCAAGGTGACGATGCCGGTGATGTCGCCGCCGAACGGTCCGGTCGGCGTCTTGGCCGGGGCCTGGGCGAAGGCCGGCGCCGCTACCGACAGGGTGGCGGCGATCATGCCGGCCGAAATGCGCTTCATCATGGTCTCTCTCCAACTCGCTGAGGCCGGGCGCAGGGTTCGGTGCGCCCGATCCATTCGAGCCAGTTATCCGCAAGCCATGTGCCGCCCAGCCGGAGCGGCACGGGAACTGGTGTCATGGCCGCGACATCACGCTGTCATGTGGCGGTGCGGCAACAGCCTGCCTTCGCGGCGGGCAGATCGGTGCGCGGCCTCGCTACGAGGTCTGGCGTCTCCATCGTGTGACGCTGCCGCCCGCCGTCTCGACAGGGGCATTGAGCGCGATTTTCGGGCACGCGGCTGAGCGTTGCCCACCGACTGGGCGGTGCTCCGGGGCGGTTGGTCGGCGCGCTGGCATGGAAATTGATTAGGTAGACGGCAGGGCGCCGCATGGGGCGTCCGACCACCGGCTATGTGCGTTGCCGGCGGGCAAGACAACAAAGGGGGACAGTCGATGAAGCTGATCTTGGCGGTCATCAAGCCCTTCAAGCTCGACGAGGTCCGGGACGCCCTGACCGCGATCGGGGTGCAAGGCCTGACGGTGAGCGAGGTGAAGGGCTTCGGTCGCCAGAAGGGGCAGACCGAAATCTACCGCGGTGCGGAGTACGCGGTGAGTTTCCTGCCCAAGATCAAGATCGAGGTCGCCGTGTCGGACGCGCAGGTCGAACCGGCGGTCGAGGCGATCAAGAAGGCCGCCGCCACCGGCAAGATCGGCGATGGCAAGATCTTCGTGATGCCGATCGAGCAGGCGGTGCGCATCCGCACCGGCGAGACCGGCGGCGACGCGCTGTAAGGAGGGGAAGTCAATGAAGTCGCATCGCATGAAGGGTTTGGCGCTGGCGGCCACGGGCGCCGCGCTGACCGCCGCGTGGACCGTCTCGGCCTTGGCGCAGACGCCGGCCGCGCCACCCGCCGCTCCGGCCGCACCAGCGGCTCCCGCCGCGCCGGCGCTGAATACCGGCGATACCGCCTGGATGCTGACGGCGGTGGCGTTGGTGCTGATGATGACCATTCCCGGCCTGGCGCTGTTCTACGGCGGCATGGTGCGCAAGAAGAACGTGCTGGCCACGGCGATGCAGAGCTTCGCCGTCTGCTGCCTGGTCACCGTGCTCTGGATGGTCGTCGGCTACAGCCTCGCCTTCACCGGCGACGGCTCCTACATCGGCAGCCTGTCGCGCTTCTTCCTCAAGGGCATGGAGATCGACAAGGCGCACTCCCTGGCGGCGACGATTCCCGAGCCGCTGTTCATGATCTTCCAGATGACCTTCGCTATCATCACACCGGCGCTGATCGCCGGCGCCTTCGCCGAGCGCATGAAGTTCAGCGCCATGCTGTGGTTCATGGGCCTGTGGTCGATCGTGGTCTACGCGCCGGTCGCGCACTGGGTGTGGGGTGGCGGCTTCCTTGGCGGCGCGGGCGTGCTCGACTACGCCGGTGGCACCGTGGTGCATATCAACGCCGGTGTCGCGGGCCTCGTCTGTGCCTACGTGCTGGGCAAGCGCAAGGGCTACGGCAACGACAACATGGCTCCGCACAACCTCGTGCTGTCGCTGATCGGCGCCTCGCTGCTGTGGGTCGGCTGGTTCGGCTTCAACGCCGGCTCGGCGGTGGGCGCCAGCCCGAACGCCGCCATGGCGATGGCCGTGACGCAGATCGCGGCGGCCGGCGCAGGCCTGAGCTGGATGTTCGCGGAGTGGGCGCTGCGCGGCAAGCCCAGCGTGCTCGGCGTGATCTCGGGCGCCGTCGCCGGCCTGGTGGCGATCACCCCGGCCTCGGGCTTCGTCAACGCCTCCGGCGCGCTGATCATCGGCCTGGTCGCCGGCGTGATCTGCTTCTGGGGCGCCACGACGCTCAAGAAGATGATGGGCTACGACGACTCCCTCGATGCGTTCGGTGTGCACGGCGTGGGCGGCATCGTCGGCGCGATCCTCACCGGCGTCTTCGCCGTCGGCGCGATCGGTGGCCCGATCGATGCCTCGGACCTCTCCAAGGGTCTGAAGGCCGGCCTGATCGACGGCAACGCCAAGCAGGTGCTGATCCAGCTCGAGGGCATCGTCGCCACCGTCATCTGGTGCGCCGTCATCACCTTCGTGCTCCTCAAGATCATCGACGTGACCATCGGTCTGCGCGTCAACCAGGAGCAGGAGGTCGAAGGCCTCGACATCAATCTGCACGGCGAGACCGTGCACTAGAGTTCCCTCCGCCTTCGGGCTTCGCACACCCGTTGGCACCTGAAGGCCCGATGCTCCGGCATCGGGCCTTTTTTCGCTGCTCAAAGTTTGATCACAGGATGCCCGTGTCGCGGGCGATTCTCGGCTTTCGCGTGGAATGGCCGCCTGCTATCCGTGGTCAAACGGTCGGCGCCCTGCTTGTCGGCGAGGCGGCCTCGGAGGGAGCAGCGAATGAAGCTCATCAGCGCGATCATCAAGCCGTTCAAGATCGACGAGGTGCGCGATGCGCTGACCGGCATCGGCGTCATGGGCCTGACGGTCAGCGAGGTCAAAGGCTACGGCCGGCAGAAAGGCCAGACCGAGATCTACCGCGGCGCCGAGTATGTGATCAGCTTCCTGCCCAAGGTGAAGATCGAGGTCGTGGTCAGCGACACCGAGGTCGAGCGGGTCGTCGAGGCGATCAAGAAGGCGGCGCATACCGGCAAGATCGGCGACGGCAAGATCTTCGTCTGGCCCTGCGAGCAAGCGATCCGCATCCGCACCGGCGAATCGGGCACCGACGCCCTCTAGACAACAAGAACAACGGGGGAAACCATGAGCCCATTCGCACGTGGCCTGACGGCCGCTGCTCTGTGCGGACTGTTCGCGGGCCCGGCCTTGGCCCAGCAGGCGCCGGCCAAGATCGACAGCGGCGACACCGCCTGGATAATCGTGGCCACGGCCCTGGTGCTGCTGATGAGTCTGCCCGGCCTGGCGCTGTTCTATGCCGGCATGGTGCGCAAGAAGAACGTGCTGGCGACCACGGCGCAGACGCTGGCCACCGCTGGCCTCGTGACCGTGCTGTGGGTGATCGTGGGCTACTCGCTGACCTTCTCCGGCAGTGGCGCCTGGATCGGCGATCTCGGCCGCTTCCTGATGAGCGGGCTGACGGTCGAGGCGATCCACCCCAACGCCAAGACCATCCCCGAATCGGTCTTCGCCTTCTACCAGATGACCTTCGCCATCATCACCCCGGCGCTGGTGCTGGGCGCCGTGGCCGACCGCATGAAGTTCAGCGCCATGCTGTGGTTCATGGGGCTGTGGCTGCTCGTCGTCTACGTGCCGATAGCGCACTGGGTGTGGGGTGGCGGCTTCCTGCAGACCGACGGCGTGCTCGACTTCGCCGGCGGTATCGTCGTGCACATCAACGCCGGCATCGCCGGCCTGGTGGCGGCGATCATGCTCGGGCCGCGCCGCAACTACGGCCACGAGAACATGGCGCCCTACAACCTGGTGCTCGCCGTGATCGGCGTGTCGCTGCTGTGGGTCGGCTGGATGGGCTTCAACGGCGGCTCGGCGCTGGCAGCCGATGGCCGCGCCGGCATGGCGATGCTGGTCACCCATGTCGCGGCCGCCACGGCGGCGCTGGCCTGGATGTTCGCGGAGTGGCTGACCATGGGCAAGCCCAGCGTGCTCGGCATCATCTCCGGCGCGGTGGCCGGGCTGGGCAGCATCACGCCGGCCGCCGGCTATGTCGGCATCGGCCCGGCGCTGCTCATCGGCCTCGTCGCCGGGGTGGCGTGCTTCTACGCCTCGACGGCGCTGAAGAAGCGGCTGGGCTACGACGACTCGCTCGACGTCTTCGGCGTGCACGGCGTCGGCGGCATCATCGGCACCATCGGCGCCGGCGTCTTCGCGGCGAGCTTCATCGCCGGACCCGAGATCAAGGGCCTGTGGTTCGACGGCAACGGCAAGCAGGTGCTGACCCAGCTCAAGGGCATCGTCGTGTGCCTGCTGTGGTCGGGCGCGCTGACCTGGGTGATCCTGATGATCATCAAGGCGACAATCGGCCTGCGCGTGACCAATGAGCAGGAGATCGAGGGCCTCGACCTGCACCTGCACGGCGAGCGCGTGGAGTAGGACCGGGCGCGCGTCGCTTCGGCGATGCGCGCCGACGCCATATCGGCCACGATCGCGCCGTTTTCCCGGGCGATGTGGTAGACAATGCTGCCCCCTCGGAGTCGCGCCCAAATGATCACATCGTTATCTTCGCGCGTCGCGGTCTCGCTCGCGCTTGCCGCTATGGCGCTGGCCGCCTGCGGCGATGGTTCCTCCGGTCGCGCCTCCGGTGGCGGCTTCTATGAGGCGGTCGACCCGGTGGCCGACGGCGTATCGTCGGCCTTCCGCCGCCCGATCCGTGAGGCTGACGTACAAAGCGTGCTCGCGGCGCATGTGCGCAGCCCGCTCTATGGCGAGATGGCCCAGCAGACCCTGCGCAAGAACAACTGCGCGCCGTCGGGCACCTGCACGGTGCGCACCCTGCTGATCCGCGTCGATGGCACCGGCAAGCCGACCAGCGAGCCACCATCCTGCGGCCTGATCGTCAGCCAGATCAGCGGCCAGAGCCTGCAATCGGTGCGCTGGGAGCGCACATCGGGCCCCTGTGGACGCACCTAAGAGTCCTGTCAACAGGCCTTCATAAATCGTTTACATCCGACCGCTAGAGAACCTCCACGCCCGCGATATCGGCGAGGAGGTCCGGCATGCTTGTGCTCGAAGGTGTTTCGCGTCGCTTCGGCACCAAGCTCGCGGTCGATGCTATCAGTCTGGAGTTTGGCGGCGGTGGCTTCGTCGGCGTGATCGGCCGCTCCGGCGCCGGCAAGTCGACCTTGCTGCGCATGATCAACCGGCTGGTCGAGCCCAGCGCCGGGCGCATCCTCCACGAGGGAGTCGACGTCACCGCGCTCAAGGGCGCCGAGCTGCGCGCCTGGCGGGCGCGCTGCGCCATGATCTTCCAGCAGTTCAATCTGGTCGGCCGCCTCGACGTGCTGACCAACGTGCTGATGGGCCGGCTCAACAAGGTCTCGACAGCGCGCGCCGTGCTGAAGCTCTGGTCCGACGACGACAAGGCGCTGGCGCTCGCCGCGCTCGAGCAATTCGGCATCGCCAACATCGCCGCGCAGCGCGCCGAGTCGCTGTCGGGCGGCCAACAGCAGCGCGTCGCCATCGCGCGCGCTCTGGTCCAGGAGCCCGACCTGATCCTCGCCGACGAGCCAGTGGCCTCGCTCGATCCGCGCAACACGCGCGTGGTCATGGACGCGCTGCGACGCGTCAACAAGCACTTCGGCATCTCGGTCGTTTGCAACCTGCATTCGCTCGACCTCGCGCGCGAGTACTGCGACCGCCTTGTCGGCATCGCGCATGGCCGGCTGGTCTTCGACGACGTGCCGGCGGCGCTCACCGATTCGATCGCGCGCGAGCTCTATGGCCTGGAGGCCGACGATGTGATCGAGGCGCCCGCCGCGGCGCCCCTGCCCGCGGGCGTCGCCGTCGCCGCCGCGTGAGCACGCCTCTCTCTGTGTCGCCTGCCAAGAACGGAGAACTGACATGATCACCCGCCGTCAAGCGTTCGGCATCGCCGCTGGCGCTTTCGCGCTTGCCGCCACGCCAGCTCTCGCGCAAAGCTGGAAGGGCAGCCATCCCGAGTTGGTCTTCGCCGTCGTGCCGGCGGAGAACGCCTCGGGCGTCACCGAGCGGTTCCAACCCTTTATCGAGTATCTGTCGACGGAACTGGGCGTGAAGATCACGCTGCGCATCGCCAACGACTACGCCGCGGTGATCGAGGGCCAACGCGCCGGCAATATCCACGTCGCCGCCTATGGTCCGGCGTCCTACGCGCGCGCGGTGATGACCGGCGTGAAGGTCGAGCCGTTCGCCACCACGCGCAACGCCGACGGTTCGCTGGGCTACTATTCAGTGACCTACGTGCTGGCCAAGAGCCCGTACCAGAAGATGGCCGACCTCAAGGGCAAGACGCTCGCCCTCGTCGATCCCAACTCGGCCTCGGGCAACCAGGCACCGCGCTTCTTCCTCAACCGTGACGGCTTCGACGTCGACAGCTTCTTCGGCAGGAGCATCTACGCCGGCAGCCACGAGAACGCCGTTCTGGCGCTGGTGCAGGGCACAGTCGATGCCGCAGCGAACTGGTGGAACGCCGAAGACGATTCGAACCTTACGCGCATGCTCAGAAAGGGCATGCTGAAGAACGCCGATGGCAGCCCGATGAAGTACGAGGACTTTCGAATCGTCTACAAATCGGATCTGTTGCCCAACAGCCCCTACGCCTTCCTGGCCTCGCTGCCCGCCGACCTGAAGGCTGCCATCGTCAAGGCCTTCAACGAGGCGCCAACCAAGGCCAAGGCCGCGTTCGACAGGCTGTCGGATGGCAAGGACCGCGAGTTCGTGGCCGTGTCGCCGAAGGAGTACGATCCGATCATTCAGATGATCAGGTTCGTCGACGAGATGCGGAAGAAGCGGTCGTAGTGCGCGTCCCGGACTATCGTGACAACCGCGGTCCAGCGCCTGCCCGAATCGCAAGAGCGGGCAATGATGCGCGCCTACGCGCAGGCGGTGTCGGCGCGGCGCGCGCGCGTGATGCTGGGTGCCGCGATCCTGCTCGTTCTGATCGCGATGTCGGCACGCACCAGCGAGGTCGACCTCGCCGTGTTCTTCGCGCGCATCGGCAGCGTCGGTGACTATTTCGACCGCCTGCTGCGGCTCGACAATGGCCAGCGTGTCTGGACCGACCTCGGTGAGTGGTTCTGGGGTCTAGGCCGTTGGTCGCGGTTGCTTTTCGACACGCTGCTGATCGCCTACCTCGGCACTTTCCTTGGCGCCATCGGTGGTTTCTGCCTGTGTTTCGTCGCCGCCGAGAACCTGACGAAGTCGCGCGGATTGCGTTTCGCCGCGCGGCGCTTCCTCGAGGCGTGCCGGACGGTGCCGGAGATCGTCTTCGCCCTGATTTTCGTCGTCGCCTTCGGGTTGGGCGCCTTGCCCGGCGTGCTTGCGATCATGATCCACACCGTGGGCGCGATGGGGAAGCTGTTCGCCGAGGTGGTTGAGAATATCGACATGAACCCGGTCGAAGGCGCCACCGCGGCGGGCGCCAGCTGGACCCAGACCGTGCGCTTCGCGGCGTTGCCGCAGGTGCTGCCGAACTTCGCCTCCTACGCGCTGTTGCGTTTCGAGATCAACGTGCGCGGCGCCGCCGTGATGGGCTTCGTCGGGGCCGGTGGAATCGGCCAGGACCTGGTCGAATCGATCCGCAAGTTCCACTACGCCGACGTGAGCGCGATCCTGTTGATCATCATCGCCACGGTCATGGTCATCGATCTGCTCACCGAGCGGCTGCGTCATCGACTGATCGGAGCGGCGCGATGACGGGCCCGCTGCGCCACAGCGCGCTCGCCGATCGCGGCGGGCTCGAACGCCGCCACCCCCGGATATTCCGACCACCGCCGGGCCCGCGCGTGGCGACCGTCGCGCTGATCGTGGGTGCCGTCGGCCTGGCGATCTGCGCCATGTGGTGGCTGGAGTTCTCCTTCGACCGCATCGGCTCGGGCCTTGTCCAGCTCGGCTACTTCCTGCAGCTCATGGTGCCGCCCAGCCACGGCGGCAAGCTGTCGCACTATCTCGGCGCGCTGGCCGAAACGCTGGCGATCGCTTTCCTCGGCACCCTTCTGGCGGCGGTGCTGGCGCTGCCGGCCGGCGTGCTGGCCGCGAAGAACGTGGTAGCCAACCGCATCCTGCACTTCTTCATCCGCCGCAGCCTCGACACGGTGCGCGGTGTCGACACGTTGATCTGGGCGCTGATCTTCGTCAGCGCCGTGGGTCTGGGCCCCTTCGCCGGCATGCTGGCGATCGCCGCGGCCGATTTCGGCGCCTTCGGCAAGCTCTTCTCCGAGGCGATCGAGAACAGCGACCGCAAGCCGATCGAAGGGGTGGTCGCCAGCGGCGGCGGCGAATTGCACGCGGTACGCTTCGGCGTGCTGCCGCAGGTCTTTCCGGTGATGCTGAGCCAGGTGCTCTACTACATCGAATCCAATACGCGCTCGGCGACCATCATCGGCATCGTCGGCGCCGGCGGCATCGGCCTTCACCTCGCCGAGGAGATTCGCACCCTGGAATGGGACCGCGTCGCCTTCCTGGTGCTGATGATCCTGGTGACCGTGGCGGTGATCGACTTCATCTCCGCGCGCCTGCGCTTCGCCATCATCGGCCGACGAGTTGCCGCTCCGGCCTGAGGCCCCCGCGCCAATTGGCGCGGCTTTCTGCAAACCCCTGGAATATATATTAAAAAAGCCTCGTAAGTCGTTCTTGTAATTGACACTATCGTCCATTAGTGTGTCGCCATATGCCGTTCCCCTGCGGCACAAGGTTTGGGCAGCTCGTTGTTTCTAGTCGCGGCCGGCGCCAAGCTGGCCGGGAATCGACTGAAAGCGATAGGAAACATGATCAATCCGCGTCTTGCCCAGGATCTCAACGAGTACCCGTTCGCGCGGCTCAACGAGCTGATCTCGGATCTGCCGGCGCCCAAGAACCCCATCATCATGTCGGTCGGCGAGCCGCAGGGCCCGGTGCCGCAATTCGCCCGCGACATCGTTGCGCGCGATCTGTCGCTGTCGAACAAGTACCCACCCAACCAGGGCACGCCCGAATTGTGCCAGGCGATCGCCGGCTGGCTGACGCGGCGCTACGGCCTGCCCGAGGGCCTCGTTCAGTGGAACCGGCACGTGCTGCCGCTCGCCGGCTCGAAGGAGGGCGTCTACAACATCGCCACCGTCGCGCTGCCACCCGAGAAGAACGGGCGCAAGCCGGCCGTGCTGATCCCCAATCCGTTCTACCAGGCCTATCTCGGCGGCGCGGTGTTGGCCGGCGGCGAGACGGTGTTCCTCAACACCAACGCCGAGAACGGCTTCCTGCCGGACTTCGACGCCGTGCCGCTGGAGACCTGGAAGCGCACGGCGCTGGTCTATCTCTGCTCGCCGGGCAATCCGCAGGGCGCCTCCGCCTCGATCCCCTACATCCAGAAGCTGATCGAGCGGTGCCGTCGCCACGACGCGATCCTGGCGCTCGATGAGTGCTACGCCGAGATCTACAACGACAAGGCGCCGTCGGGCGGCCTGCAGGCGGCTGTGGCGATGGACGAGACCGGTGGCAAGGACCCCTTCGCCAACCTCGTCGTGTTTCACTCATTGTCAAAGCGGTCCAACGCGGCCGGCCTGCGCTCCGGCTTCGCCGCCGGTGATCCCAAGATCATCGCCATGCTGCTGCGCTGGAAGACCTATGGCGGGCCGCAGGTGCCGCTCGCCATCCAGAACGCCGCTGCTGCCTTGTGGGGCGAGGAGAGCCACGTCGCGGCGATTCGCGGCGAGTACCAGGCGCGCTTTCAGGCTGCGAAGTCGATCCTGCACAACAAGGGCGGCTTCTTCATGCCCGATGGCGGCTTCTTCCTGTGGCTCGACGTCGGCGACGGCGAGAAGGCCGCGCGCACGTTGTGGGCCGAGGGCGGCATCAAGGTGCTGCCGGGCGGCTATGTCTCGCGCGAAGTCGACGGCATCAATCCGGGCCAGCGCTATATCCGCGTCGCGCTGGTGCAGGATCTCGACACCACAAGGCGCGCGCTGACCCGGATGTCGGAGCTGCTGTAGGCCATGGCGCTGGCGTCGATCAGGGACACAGTAAGGCCGGCGCGCTTCCTGCCGCCGGGTGCGACGCTGTTCCTCCGTCAGCGCGCCATGGAGATACTGGGCGTCGCCACGACTGTGCTCGGCATGGCCGGCCTGATCGCGCTGATCACCTATCACGCCACCGATCCGTCGCTGAACCGCGCCACCGGCTTCGCGCCCAACAACCTGCTGGGCTTCGCCGGCGCCGCCTTCGCCGACCTGATGATGCAGGGCGTCGGCCTGGGCGCTTTCCTGCTGCCGGTCGCGGCCATCGCGTGGGGCGTGATGTTGGCGCGCCACCATGTCCTGCATCTCTTCGGCCTGCGCCTGGCGCTGCTGCTGGTCGCGGTGCTGCTTGCCGCGACCGCCGCCGGCCGCCTCTCCGACATCGGCCAGTGGACGCCGCATGCCGGTCCCGGTGGCGTCACCGGCGCGGCGCTGGTGAAATACGTCACCGAGATCGTGTTGACCTACAGCGACGGTGGCCCGCTGCACGCCGTCGCGCCGCTCGCCGCGCTGCTTGCTATCGGGCTGATGATCCCGGTCATGGGCATGCGGCGCGGCCATCTGCCCTTCGTCTTCCGCGTGCTGTTCCTGCCGCTGCAGGTCTTGCGCTGGCTGTGGCGCGCCGCCGTGGCGCTGTGGCGCGGCCGGCCCGATCGATTGGACGAACACGCACCGCTGCCCGAGCCGCCGGTGGGCTACGCCACGATCCCGGGCGAGATCGACGCCTCGCAATACGATCCCGCGCGCTTCCAGCCGATCCCCGAGGAGGAGCGGCCGCTGCCGTCGCGCGACACGCTGCTGGTCGACGCGCCGCTGTCGCCGATTTCGGAGCTGAAGCATCCCGCCGGCGAGGTCGGCACGATCCCCGAGATCGACGACGCGCCACCGCGCGCCGAGCGGAGCTGGCTGCCGGCCTGGCTGCGTCGGCGCCGCCAGCCCGCGCCGGCCGAGTACGAGGAGATCGGCGGTCCCGAGGAGCGCATCGAGCCGGTGCTGATGCGCCCGGCCGCGGTCGAGCAGGTCGCGCCGCGGCTCGAGGAGCCGCCGCCGTCCGAGGTCGCCGAGCCGCCGCCAGTCGCGCCCGTCGTACCGCTGGGCGCCAAGGTGCTGCATCTCGTGCGCAAGCCGGCACCGGCGCCGGTCGCCGAGCCCCACGACGATGAGACACCGCCGGCGGTGGCGCCGGTCTACCAGCCGAAGGTCGTGCTCAAGCCGATCAAGCCGCTGCCGGGCAAGCGCGCCCAGGCCGAGCGCCAGCACGAGCTGGCGTTGGGCGGCGAGAACTTCACCTTGCCGCCGCTGGACATCCTGACGCCGCCGCCGAAATCGCTGGTCACCGCGACCATCGACGAGGAAGCCCTGGCGCAGAACGCGCGGCTGCTCGAATCGGTGCTCGAGGACTTCGGCGTCAAGGGCGAGGTGGTGAAGGTGCGCCCCGGCCCGGTGGTGACGCTCTACGAGCTCGAGCCGGCGCCGGGCATCAAGTCGAGCCGCATCATCGGCCTGGCCGACGATATCGCCCGCTCGATGAGCGCGGTGTCGGTACGCGTCGCCACCGTGCCCGGGCGCAACGTCATCGGCATCGAGCTGCCCAATGTGAAGCGCGAGATGGTCTTCCTGCGCGAGCTGCTCTCGACCAAGGACTACGAGGATCAGCGCCTGAACCTGCCGCTGGTGCTGGGCAAGGACATCGGCGGCGGCCCGGTGGTCGCCGACCTGGCGCGCATGCCGCATCTGCTGATCGGCGGCACGACCGGCTCGGGCAAGTCGGTCGGCATCAACACGATGATCCTGTCGCTGCTCTATCGACTGGCGCCGGACACCTGCAAGTTCATCATGATCGATCCGAAGATGCTCGAGCTGAGCGTCTATCAGGACATCCCGCATCTGCTGACGCCCGTCGTCACCGATCCGCGCAAGGCCGTGGTGGCGCTGAAATGGACGGTGCGCGAGATGGAGCGGCGCTATCAGCTGATGTCGCAGCTGGGCGTGCGCAACATCGCGGGCTTCAACGAGCGCGTGCGCGAGGCACGCGACGTCGGCGAGGTGCTGACCCGGCGCATCCAGACCGGCGTCGATCCGGATACACGCGAAAAGATCTGGGAGGACGAGCCGATCGATCTGGTCTCGCTGCCCTACATCGTCGTCATCATCGACGAGATGGCAGACCTGATGCTGGTGGCCGGCAAGGACATCGAGATCGCCGTGCAGCGCCTGGCGCAGATGGCGCGCGCCGCCGGCATCCATGTCGTGATGGCGACGCAGCGCCCTTCGGTCGACGTCATCACCGGCACGATCAAGGCCAACTTCCCCACCCGCATCGCCTTCCAGGTGACGTCGAAGATCGACAGCCGTACCATTCTGGGCGAGCAGGGCGGCGAGCAGCTGCTCGGCCAGGGCGACATGCTTTACATGGCCGGCGGCGGGCGCATCGTGCGCGTGCACGGTCCCTTCGTCAGCGACGCCGAGGTCGAGAAGGTGGTCAAGCATCTGCGCAAGCAGGGCAAACCCGCGTACATCGACTCGATCACCGAGGACGCCGACGGCGGTGTCGGCGGCGGTGACGGCACTGCCGGTGGCGTCGGTGGCGAATCGGAAGAGGGGTCGGATGAGCTCTACGATCGCGCCATCGACATCGTCGCGCGCGAGCGCAAGTGCTCGACCAGCTTCATCCAGCGCCACTTGCAGATCGGCTACAACCGCGCCGCGCGTATCGTCGAGCGTATGGAGCGCGAGGGCGTGGTGACGCCGGCCAACAGCGTCGGCAAGCGCGAGGTGCTCGCGCGCGACATCGATCGCGACGATTGACCGGGAGCGTCGGCGGTCCCCGAGGCGTGTGACGCCATGTGTCCATGCCTCACGAGACCGTGGGCGGTGTCCCGGCGTCTTGATTCCGCCCGGTTTGGCGCCGATATCGCCGCCGACGGCAGACGAAGGATTTGGCGATGGTCAAATGGTTCCCCACCCCCCGCGCCGCGCTGCGCCTGATGCTCGCCGCGTCCACCGCCGTGGCCGCGTGGCTGCTGGCGCCGACGCTCGATGAGGAGCGCGAGCGGCTGATCTTTTCGGTCGAGTCGGCGCGCGCGCAGAACACCGGCGCGCCGCCGCCCGACGCCCGCAAGTCGCGCCGTGACGCCGCGCCCGACGCCGCGGCGCCGACCGCTGGCGCCCTGTCGCCGCAGCAGCAGGCGCTGGTGGCGCGTGTCGAGCAGTATCTGAATTCGATCACCACGATGAAGGCGCGCTTCCTGCAGACCACGGCCGCCGGCAGCGTCTCGTCGGGCACGTACTACGTGCGCCGGCCCGGCCGTCTGCGCTTCGAATACGACCCGCCGGTGCCGATCCTGATCGTCTCCGACGGCACCCAGGTCACCATGGTCGATTTCAAGCGGCAGGATTTCAGCCAGTGGCCGATCGGCTGGACGGCGGCGAGCTTCCTGGTCGCTGACAATCTCCGCCTGTCGGGCGACATTACCGTTACCGAGGCGCGCGTGATCAACGGCGACATCCACGTCTCGATGTTCCAGACCAAGCGCCCCAACGAGGGCCGCGCGACCATGATCGTGCAGGACAGTCCGATGCTGCTGAAGGGCTGGAGCATCACCGACGCCAAGGGCAACCAGGTCAGCGTCTCGCTCACCCGCGTCGAGAGCGGCCTCGACCTCAGCAAGGTCTCCTTCCGTTTCAACGAGGACGAGGTTCGCTCGCCGGGGCGCAACTGAGCCGCCCCCGCTTGCCGGCGGCGGCGTGCCGGTCTCTGATGGGATGATGAAAAGCGACAAGGGTGCGCCGGCGGACGGGCCGTACGCGGTCGAGCATCAGATCGGGTATCTGCTGCGCCGCGCCCATCAGCGCGCCACGGCGCTGTTCCAGGCCCATATCGGCGATCCCGGCACGACGCCCACGCAGTTCACCAGCATGGTCAAGCTGGGCGAGCGGGGCGAGCTGTCGCAGAACCATCTCGGCCGCCTGGTCGGCATGGACAAGGCGACGACGCAAGGCGTGGTGCGCCGGCTGCGCGACCGCGACCTGATCGCCGCGCGGCCCGATCCCGACGACGCCCGCCGCAATCTGCTGCGTCTGACGTCGGAAGGCGAGGCGATGCTGGCGCGACTGGTCGCCAACGGCCCGCGCGTCAGCGCCGAAACCCTCAAGCCGCTCGACGCCGCCGAGCAGCGCACACTGCTGAGCCTGCTGTCGCGGCTGATCTGAAGCTCTCGACTCGGGCGACGTCGTCAGCGCCGGCGGTCGCGAGACAGGCGCAGGCCCTGGCGGCGGGCACGCCCGCCGACATCGACAACGCGAGCGCCAGCAACGCGCCTCGGCTCGACCATGCGGTCATGATCACCTCAGTCGCCCGGCAACGATCACGCGGTGTCCACGCGATCACGACGCGCCGGCAGGCGAAGACGACCCGTTTGACTCGGGTCGGTGGCGGAATAGAATGAATCGTTCGCTTACGAACGATCTCGCCTGGACTGATGGGATGGCGGCTTATCTGCGACCGACGAGCATCGATGCGGCGTTGCGGGCGCTGGCGAGCCGGCCGCTCATCGTGCTGGCCGGCGGCACCGACTTCTATCCCGCGCGCGTCGGCTGTCCGCTCGACGAGGATGTCCTCGATATCACCGCCATCGCCGGTCTGCGCGGCGTCGCCGACGCTGGCGATCATTGGCGCATCGGCGCCACGACCACCTGGGCCGATGTCGCGGAGAGCGACACCCCGCCGCTGTTCGACGGGCTCAAGCGCGCGGCGCGAGAGGTCGGTGGCGCGCAGATCCAGAACGCCGGCACCGTCGCCGGCAATCTGTGCAACGCCTCGCCCGCCGCAGACGGCGTGCCGCCGCTGCTGAGCCTCGATGCGGCGGTCGAGCTCGCCAGCCAGGACAGGACGACCGTGGTGCCGCTCGCCGACTTCATCCTCGGCAACCGCCGCACGCGCCGTGCGCCCGGCGAACTCGTCACCGCCATCCGCGTGCCCAAGCCGCGCGCGCCGCGCGCCGCCGGCCACTTCGTCAAGCTCGGCGCACGGCGCTATCTGGTGATCTCCATCGTCATGGTCGCCGCCGCGATCGAGTGTGATCAGGCCGGTCGCGTGACGCGCGCCGGCGTCGCGGTCGGCGCCTGCTCGGAAGTCGCGCGCCGGCTGCCCGAGCTGGAAGCCGCGCTCCTCGGTCATCCGGCCGACACCACGCTGGGCGAGCGCGTGATGCCTCGACACCTCGCTGCGCTGGCGCCGATCGACGACGTGCGCGCCTCGGCCGAATACCGCGGCGACGCCGCGCTCACGGTGGTGCGACGTGCGCTCGCCGAGCTCGGCGCCACGGTGTCGTCGTGACGCCCGACGAACTCGCCATCGCGCCGGTGACGGTCGACGACGCGGTGCGCTGCGTGATCAATGGCCGCGCGGTGGCGTTGACATCGCCGCCGCTCACCCGGCTGGCGCACGCGCTGCGCGACGAGCTCGGTCTGACCGGCACCAAGATCGGCTGCGATGCCGGCGATTGTGGCGCCTGCACCGTGCTGCTCGACGACCGACAGGTCTGCGCCTGCCTGACGCCGGTAGCTCAGGTCGCGGGCCGCGCCGTCATCACGGTCGAGGGCCTCGACGCCACCGCCGACGCGCTCAAGCGCGCCTTCCTGGCGCATGGCGCGGCGCAGTGCGGCATCTGCACGCCGGGCATGCTGATGTCGGCGACCGACCTGCTGCGGCGCGTGAGTCGACCCTCGCGCGCCGAGGTCGAAGACGCGTTGGGCGGCACGCTTTGTCGCTGTACCGGCTATCAGAAGATCGTCGAGGCCGTGCTCGACGTGACGGCGTCGTCCGCGGCCTCGCCCGATGTCGGCCACGCGGTTGGCGCGCGCGTGCCGCGTGTCGACGGCGCCGCGCGCGTCGATGGCACGGAGATCTACGGCGCCGATGGCGTTCCCAGCGACGCGCTATGGCTGCGCGTCGTGCGCTCGCCGCACCGCAGCGCCAGCTTTGTCCTTGGCGATCTGACCGCCCTGCGGCGCAAGCTGGTGGCGGTGCTCACCGCCGCCGACGTGCCGTTCAACGGCTTCGGCATCTATCCCGACATCAAGGACCAGCCGGTCCTCGCCGATGGCGTCGTGCGCTATCGCGGCGAGGCGGTGCTGGCGCTTGTCGGCACACGCGATGCGGTGCTCGCGGTGCGTGATCAGGACCTGCCGATCGTCTGGACGACGCGCGAGCCGGTGATCGGCATCGATGCCGCGCGCGCGGCAGACGCGGCGCTGGTGCAGGCCGACAAGCCCGGCAACCTGCTGATCGAGGGCGGCGTACGGCGCGGCGATGTCGACGCCGCGTTCGCCGCGGCGGCGGCCGTAGCCGAGGGCGTCTTCGAGACGAAATTCGTCGAGCACGCCTACATCGAGCCGGAGGCGGGCTGGGCGCGTCGCGTCGGCGACCGCATCGAGGTGCATGTCACGACGCAGACCCCCTACATGGACCGCGACGAGGTCGCCAACGTGATGCGTCTGCCCCCCTCGTCGATACGCGTCGTGCCCACGGCCTGCGGCGGCGGCTTCGGCGGCAAGCTCGATCAGTCGGTGCAGCCGTTGATCGCTTTGGCGGCGTGGACGCTCGGCCGGCCGGTGGCCTGCGTCTACACGCGGCCGGAGAGCATGGCGGCCACCACCAAGCGCCATCCGGCGCGTGTCGAGGCGCGCTTCGCCTGCGACGCCGAGGGGTGCCTCACCGCCTGCGAATCGCGTGCCGATTTCGACACCGGCGCCTACGCCTCGTGGGGCCCGACCGTTGCCAATCGCGTGCCCGTGCATGCCACTGGCCCCTATCGCGTGGTCAACGCGCGCACCTGGGGAGCGGCGTGGTTCACCAACGGGCCGCCGGCCGGCGCCTTCCGAGGCTTCGGCGTGCCGCAATCGGCGATCGCACACGAGGCGATGATCGATGCGCTGGCCGACAAGCTGGGGATCGACCGGCTGGAGTTCCGCCACCGCAACGCGCTGCGGGTGGGCGACGCCACGGCGACCGGTCAGCGGCTGGAGCACTCGGCCGGGCTGGCGCAGTGCCTCGAAGCCCTGCGGCCACGCTGGACAGAGTGGAAGGCGCAAACCGCTGCCTTCAACCGCGCGGCAGGCGCGAGACGCCGAGGCGTCGGCATCGGCTGCATGTGGTACGGCATCGGCAACACCTCGATGTCGAATCCCTCGACCATGCGCATCGGCATCGGGCGTGAGGGCGCCGTCACGCTCTACAGCGGCGCGCTCGACATCGGCCAGGGCAGCAACACCATCATGGCGCAGATCGCCGCCGACGCGCTGGGACTGCCGTTTGCGCGCATCCGCCTCGTCACCGGCGATACCGACCGCACGGCCGACGCCGGCAAGACCTCGGCCTCGCGCCAGACCTTCGTATCAGGCAAGGCGGCGGAGTTGGCCGGCCGCGACCTGCGCGCGCGCATCCTGCGCATGGCCAATGCCGGCACCGGGGCCGAATTGTCGATCAGTGGCGCGACGCTGTTCGTCCACGAAGGCGAGAGCACGCGCGCGATCGATCTGCGCGGCTTGAAGCCCGACGCCAATGGCGACGTGATGCTGGGTGAAGGCAGCTTCGATCCGCCGACCTCGCCGCTCGACACCCATGGTCAGGGCGTGCCCTATGCCAGCTACGCCTTCGCCGCGCAGATCGCGCTGGTCGAGGTCGATATCGAGCTGGGCACGACCAAGGTGCTGCACATGGCCGCCGCGCACGATGTCGGCCGCGCCATCAACCCGCTGCAGGTCGAAGGCCAGATCGAGGGTGGCATCGCGCAAGGCCTCGGCCTGGCGCTGATGGAGGAATACATCCCCGGCCGCACCGAGAACCTGCACGACTATCTGATCCCCACCGTCGGCGACATGCCGCGGATCGAGGTGATGCTGATCGAGGCTCTCGATCCGCTCGGCCCTTCGGGCGCGAAAGGTGTCGGTGAGCCCGGGCTCGTTCCGACAGCGCCGGCGATCCTCGGCGCGATCCACGACGCCACGGGCGTACGCATGCGCCAGGTACCCGTGCTGCCACACCGCCTGCGCGCCGCGCTGAAGGGAGGCGCGACGTGAGCGCCGCACCAACGACCTTCCCCCGTTGGCGGGCGAAGGTATCGGAGCCGCCATGACTGAGACTGCCTCCGACGACGTCGTGCGCTGCGATGCCTGTCCGGTGCTCTGTCGCATCCGGCCGGGCAAGATCGGCGCCTGCGATCGTTACGCCAACGAGAAAGGCCATCTCGTGCGCGTCGATCCGCTGGTCGTGATCGAGCGCTCGCAGGCGCCGCTGGTGCCGTTCGCGCAAGGCGCGGAAGGCTGGAGCGGCGAGCTGCCGCGCGCCGAGGGCACGTTCGTCACCGGCATCGGCGCGACGACGACCTATCCCGACTACAAGCCGGCGCCGTTTATCGTCGCCAGCAAGCACGACGGTGTCGACATGGTCACCGTCGTCACCGAGGGCATCTTCAGCTACTGCGGCGTGAAGGTGAAGATCGATACCGACCGTTTCCTCGGGCCGGAGCAGGCGGCGGTGCGCGTGCAAGGCGAGCAGGTCGGCCACGTCACCACGGCGGAGTACGGCTCGCAGATGCTGTCGCTGGGCGGCGTGCGCCATCTCACCGGCGGCAGCAAGAAGGAGGGCGTCGTCACCTGCGACGCCATGCTGGCGCTGTGCAATCGCCAGCCGGTCGAGCTTGCCATCGATGGCGGCGCCAGCGTCGTCGTGCAGTCGGGCCAGCCGCCGGTGGTCAACGGCCAGCGCGAGGCGCGCATGCGCGTCGGCTGCGGTTCGGCCACCATCGGCATGTTCGCGCCGCAATGGCACGGCCATGTCGATGAGGTGATCGTCGTCGACGACCACATCACCGGCGTGCTGTCGGAGCACCAGGGTGGCAAGTTCCTGGACATGCCGTCGGCCGGCATCCGTGTGCGCGGCCGCCGCTCGACGCCGGGCCGCTACTTCCAGGTCGCGGAGCCCGGGCTGGGCTGGGGCGGCACCGACATCGCCGATCCGCTGGAGATCGTGGAGAAGATCGATGCCAAGACCGCGTGGCCCGGCCTGCGCCTGCTGATGGTCTCGACCACCGGCGAGCACGCGGCGTGGTTCGTGCTCGACGAGGCGTTGGCGCCGCGGCCGGCCGAGATGCCCGCGCCGGTGCGCAAGGTGGTCGAGCGCATCGCCGAGAATTGCGAGCCGGCTTTGTGCACCGTGCTGTTCATGGCCGGCGCCGGCGGCTCGTTGCGCGCCGGCGTCACCGAGAATCCGGTGCGGCTGACGCTCAGTGTGAAGGACGCGCTGACCCGCGTGACCTGCGGCGGTGCGCCGGTTTTCGTCTGGCCGGGTGGCGGTATCACCTACATGGTCGATGTCGCGCGCATGCCCGACAACGCCTTCGGCTACGTGCCGACGCCGGCGCTGGTGGCGCCGCTGGAGTTCACCATGCGGCGCGATCACTACGAGGCGCTGGGCGGCTACACCGGCCGTGTCGTGTCACTCGAGCAGGCTCTCGCCGCCAATCGCCTCGACCGCCGTCCCTCACGCGCCGACAACCCGTGGCCGGTGTCGACGCCGCAACGGACGTGAGTGGTCCCGTCTCCGCGCGCCTGCCGGATGGGCGGCTGCACCTGCAGCACGGCCCCATCGACCTGATCATCGAAGCCTTCGGCGAACGAGCCGAGATCGAGCGGGCCTATCGCCAGGCCATCGCGCGCTTCGACGGCATTCTGGCCACGCTGGCGGCCGAGCTGCCGATCCTGCGCAGCCCGGTCGGCACCACACCATCGGCACTCAATGGTCCGGTCGCGCGCCGGATGGCCGACGCCGTCTGGCCGTATCGCGACGTCTTCATCACGCCGATGGCGGCGGTGGCGGGGTCGGTGGCGGACGAGGTGCTTGCCGCGCTGGTGCGTGAGCGCGATCTGACGAAGGCCTACGTCAACAACGGTGGTGACATCGCGATCCATCTGTCATCGGGAGAATCGCTGCGCGCGGCGATCGTCGCCAATGTCGACGCGCCCACGCTCGATGGCGGGGTCGAGCTGCGCGCTGACTCGCCGGTGCGTGGGCTGGCGACCAGTGGCTGGCGCGGGCGCTCGTTCTCGTTGGGCATCGCCGACTCCGTCACCATCCTGGCGCGCTCCGCGGCGAGGGCCGATGCCGCGGCGACCATTGTCGCCAACGCCGTCGACGCCGATCACCCGAACATCGAGCGGCGCCCGGCGAACACCATCCGAGACGACACCGATCTCGGCGCATTGCTGGTGACGACCAAGGTGGGGCCATTGTCGCCCGAGAAGGTCGCGATGGCGCTTGATCGTGGGCTGGCGAAAGCCGTTGAGCTACAAACGCGCGACCTGATCGAAGGCGCGGCTCTGGCGTTGCAGGGTCAGTGGCGCCTGACGGGCGCGGCTCAGTCGATCTCGGGTCGCACGCCGGCCTGACGGCGCAGCAGCGCGCGGATCTCGGAAACGCGAAGGATGCCCAGCGCGGCGCCGACCCCGCCGTAGATGGCCGCGCCACCGACGCATAGCGCCGCGAGCGCCAGCCAGCGCGCGACCCCCGGCGTCGCGAAGACGCCGCCAGCGTAGCGCACCGCCAGCCACAGGCCCAGTCCCATCGCCAGCGCCGCGATCAGCATGCGCCACGAGCGCGCCTTCAGCCGTGCGTCGGCGATCAGATGCCGCCGCTGGACCAGCACCCAGCCGAGCAGCAGCGCGTTCAGCCAGCCGGAGATCGACGAGGCCAAGGCGACGCCGACATGCTCCAGGTCCGTGCGCCACAGGAAGACCACGTTGAGCACGATGTTGAGCGCGATACAGACGAGCGCGATATAGAGCGGCGTGCGCGTGTCCTCGCGGGCGTAGAAGCCGGTGGCCAGAGCCTTGACAAGAATGAAGGCGGGCAGGCCTGCGGCGAAGGCGACCAGCGCGGCGGCCGCCCGGGCGCTCTCGACCGGCCCGAACTTCCCGCCCTCGAACAGGGTGGCGATGATCGGCAGCGCGGCGATGCCGAGCGCCGCCGCCGCCGGCAGCGAGAACAGCAGGCCGAACTCGATGGCGCGGTTCTGGTTGGCCATCGCCGCGTCGGTCGAGCCCTCGCGCAACTGTCGCGACAGCAAGGGTAACAACGAGGTGCCGATGGCAATGCCGACCACGCCCAGCGGCAGCTGGTTGATGCGATCGGCGTAGTAGAGCACCGAGATCGCGCCATCGGGCAGGAACGAGCTCCACACCACGTCGAGCATGGCGTTGATCTGGAAGGCGCTGGCGCCGATCGCCGCCGGGACGACCAGAGTCAACATGCGGCGGATGCGCGGGCTCAGCGTGGGCCAACGCGGCATCATCGACAGGCCGGCGCGGCGGCAGGCGTCGAGCAGCCACAGCCACTGCACGATGCCGGCGACGCAGACGCCGATCGCCAGCGCGTAACCCGGGTTGGGCAGGAATGGCGAGAGCGCGAACAGCGCGAGCAGCAGGACGATGTTCAGCAGCATCTGCGTCGCCGCGGCGTGGCCGAACCGCTCCAGCCCGTTGAGCGCGCCGCCGTAGAGCGAGACCAGGGAGATGAACACCAGATAGGGAAAAGCGATGCGGCCGAAATCGATCGCCCATGCCACGGTCTGCGGCGAGTCGCGCAGGCCCGGCGCGATCAGCGCGACGACGACAGGCATGGCGAGGATGGCGAGCGCGGTAAACGGCAGCAGCACCGCCAGCAGCGCCGCCTGCGCCTCGCGCGCGAAGGCGGCGGCTTCCGCGACGCCGCCCCGGGTGCGCTCGGCCGAGAACAGCGGCACGAAGGCCGAGGCGAAGGCGCCCTCGGCGAACAGCCGGCGGAAGAAGTTCGGCAGCTTGAACGCGATGAAGAACGCGTCGGCGATCGGCCCCGCGCCCAGCACGCGCGCCATCGCCATGTCGCGCGCGAAGCCAAGCAGACGGCTCAGCATGGTGAAGCCGCCGACCACGGCGATGGCGCGACCCAAGGTCATGTGGGCTTACTTCCCTTCCCCCGCTGGCGGGGGAAGGTGGCGCGAAGCGCCGGATGGGGGTGACTGTCGAAGACGAAGGAGGTGTCTTTGAAAGACCACGTCTGGCCGCGCGAGCCACCCCCATCCGGCAGCGCTTCGCGCTGCCACCTTCCCCCGCCAGCGGGGGAAGGTAATCTCTCGGCCACAGCCATAATTCCGTCACGCGCGGACGGTACTGTGCTCATCGGTGGCGCCCGGCGATGTAATGGTCGGGAGTCAACGCCACCATCCTAGCCCTCCGTCTCATCGCCCAGGCAGATGCCCAGCCCGCGTGCCGTGCGCACCAGCGGGCCGTTCGGGTCGACGACGTGCGGCACGCCCACGACCTCCTCCAGCGGCACGTCGATAACCTCGCGGTTCGACCAGGCCACCATGCGTCCCGTGCGGCCCTCGGCGATGAGGTCGACGGCATGCACGCCCAGCAACGAGCCCAGCAGGCGGTCCTCGGCCAGCGGCGTGCCGCCGCGCTGTACATGGCCCAGCACCGTCACGCGCGTCTCGGCGCCGGTGGTGGCGCCCAGCTTCGCCGCCAGCCAATGGCCGATCCCGCCCGCCTGCTTAAGCGCATCCGCGTCGGTGCCCGTGGGATGCGCCGCTTCGGCCACCACCACGAGGGCGAAGTCGCGACCGACGACGCGCAGCTCGGTCACGTGACGCGACACCGCCTCGAGGGTCCAGGCGATCTCGGGGATCAGCACGACATCGGCGCCGCCGGCGATGCCCGCGGCGATGGCGATGTGACCGGCGTCGCGCCCCATCACCTCCAGGATCATCACGCGGTCATGGCTCGCCGCCGTGGGCTGCAGCCGATCGAGCGCCTCGGTCGCCGTCGCCACGGCGGTGGCGAAGCCCACGGCGCGCTCGGTGCGCGCCACGTCGTTGTCGATGGTCTTGGGGATGCCGACGAAGGGAATGTCGCCCTGCTGGGCGAGCCGGGCGAGGATCGCCAGGCTGCCGTCGCCGCCCACCCCGATCAACGCATCGAGGTCGAGCGCGTGGAAGCCCTCGACGATTTCGCGCGAACGGTCCTTCACCGAGCCGTCGGGCATCGGGAAGGCGAAAGGATCGCCCTTGTTCGTGGTGCCGAGGATCGTGCCGCCCAGGCGCAGCAGCGACGCATCGTCGGCGCCGGGCTTGAGCTCCTCCGCCTCCACCGGCCGCGCCAGAAGGCCATGCGTGCCCTTGCGGATGCCGATCACGTCCCAGCCATGGCCGTCGACCGCGCGGCGCACTACGGCGCGGATCACCGCGTTCAACCCGGCGCAGTCGCCGCCGCTGGTCAGCAGGCCGATGCGCCGCGTGCGCTTCTTCTTCGGCTTCATGCGCCGTTCCTCTTCCGGAGACGCCGGCGGTGCCACGATGACATCACGCCCAGCCTCCGGCATGCGCCAATGTATGGCCGGTGACGAAGCCGGCGCCGTCGGAGCACAGGAAGCAGACCGCCGAGGCCAGCTCCTCCGGCTTGCCCAGGCGGCCCATCGGGATCTGCGCCGTCATCTTCCTCATGGCCTCGGCGTTGGCCAGCAGCGCGGGCGGGAAGTAGTCGGGGTTCTCGACGTAGTTCGAGCCCACGGCGTTGACCGTGATGTTGTCGCGCCCGAGCTCCTTGGCAAGCGACTGCACGAGGCCCAACGTGCCGGCGCGCGCGGAGACGTACATCGAGTAATTGGCGATGCCGCGCAATGGCGCCGCCGACGAGACAAAGACAATGCGTCCCGCCTTCTGCCGGCGCATCACGGGCACCACCTTCTGCGCCAGCTCGAAGGGCTTGACCACCATGGTTTCGAGCGCGGCGCGGAAATCCTCCATGCGGGCTTCCGTCAGTGGCGCGCGCAACGCGGGATAGGCGTCGTTGCTGACCAGCGCGTCGATGCGCGAGGCCAGCTTCAGCGCCCCCTCAACGATCTTCGAAGGCTCTTGCGCCGCGATCGCCCGCGCACCCGGGAACTCGGCGTCGAAGGCCTTGCGCTTGGCGGCGGCCGCGAAGCTCTCGTCATGCGCGATCACCTTCGCGCCCTCGGCGAGCGCCAATCGCGTCACGCCGTGGCCGGCGAAGCGGCGCACATGCGTGACCAGCAGCACTCGATCCTTCAGCAACATCCATCACCTCCGCCGACACCATGGCAGGCTGAGGTATCGCTCCTGGCCATTCAAGGGCTGATTCGCTCCGGGATTTCAACGGGCTAGAGCTGAATTACGGCTACCCCAGGCGCATCAAGCGCTCGCCGTTGCGGCGCAGCCAGGCGCGGCAGGCGGCGACATCGCCATCCGTGAGCTTGGTGGTCAGCGCCCAGAATTGCGGGCCGTGATTGGCGTGGACGAGATGCGCCACCTCATGGGCGACGACATAGTCGACCACCATTGTTGGCGCGAAGATCAGCCGCGTCGAGAAGCTCAGACCGCCGGCGCGCGCGCAACTGCCCCACTGCGTGGCGGTGTCGCGTACGGTGATACGCGTGACCTTGCGGTCGATGCGCGCCGCCTTGGCGTGCGCCAGTGTCGAGACACGCGCGCGCAATTCGCCGGCCAGCCAGTCGTGCAACCGGCGCGACAGGTGCTCGGCGCGTCCCGCGACATGCAGCGCGCCATCCTCGATCCACACGGTGCCGCGCCGGTCCGGCCGATGACGCACGACATGCGGCGTGTCGAATAGCGGGATGACCGCGCCATCGGCGAAAGGCACCGGCGGCGATTGCCGCAGCGTGCGGCCGTGGATCCACGCCGCCTGCGCGCGCGCGAAGCCCAACGCCGTCTCGCGCGCCATACGCGGCGGTGCCACCAGCCGCACCCGGCCGCTGCGCTGATCGACACGCAAGGACACGCGGCGCGCCTTGGCGCTGCGCTCGAACATCACGACCAGCGGCACGCCGGCATGATCGACGGTGATCGCCTCTGGCGGCGGCAAGAGCGGTTTCGGCTTGGCCGCGACGGGCGTGCGCCGCTTCGGCCGGGCCGTGCCCGGCAGCAGATCGCGCAACGAGTCGAAGAGAGACATCGGACGGCTCGCTCGAGAGGGGAAAGCGAACGATGGTTGGTCTTGTTGGCGGCAAACTGCCACATCTGGATTGCGCGAGACAATGTCGCCGTGGCGCCCCGCCGACCCTAGGCGCTAGTGTCGCGGTCATGACCCTCGACATCGATCGCCTGCGCGCCGAGACGCCGGGCTGCGCCCATGTGCTGCATCTCAACAACGCCGGCTCGGCGCTGCCGACCAGGCGCACGCTCGACGCCACGCTCGATCACCTCAGGCTTGAGGCCGAGATCGGCGGTTACGAGGCGGCCGATCACGAGCGCACGCGGCTCGACGCGTTCTATCCGTCGATCGCCACGTTGATCGGCGCGCGCGAGGACGAGATCGCTTTCGTCGAGAACGCCACGCGCGCCTGGGATCTGGCTTTCTACACCCTGGCGGAGCGCTACAGGCCGGGCGAGCGCATCCTGACCTGCGTCAGCGAGTATTCGAGCAACTACATCGCCTATCTGCAAGTGGCGAGGAAGACGGGCGTCGAAGTCGTGGCCGTGCCCGACGACAACACCGGCCAGATCGATGTCGCCGCGCTGGCCAACATGATCGACAAGCGCGTGCGGCTGATCGCCATCAACCATGTGCCGACCCAGGGCGGCCTGGTGCAGCCGGCGGCGGCCGTCGGCAGGATCGCGCGCGAGGCCGGCGTGCCTTTTCTGCTCGATGCCTGCCAGTCGGTCGGCCAGATGCCGATCGATGTCGAGGCGCTGGGCTGCGACTTTCTGTCGGCCACCGGGCGCAAGTACATGCGCGGACCGCGCGGCACCGGCTTCCTCTACGCCCGGCGCGCAGCCTACGAGAAGGTCGAGCCGATCTTCCTCGACAACCACGCCGCGCGCTGGACGACATCGGGGGAATACCAGGTCGTGCCCGACGCCAAGCGCTTCGAGAACTGGGAGCGCTATTTCGCCGGCGTGCTCGGGCTCGCGGCGGCGGCCGACCAGTGCGTGGCGCTGGGCATGGAGGCGGTCTGGGCACGCATCAAGACGCTGGCCGATGGTCTGCGGGCGCGGCTGTCGACCTTGAAGGGCGTGCACCTCGCCGATCTCGGCGCGCTCAAGGGCGGCATCGTCACCTTCTCGGTCGATGGCGTGGATCACACAGACATCAAGGCGAAGCTGCGGGCGCAGAAGATCAATTGCTCGGTCTCGACCCGCTTCTCCTCGCGGCTGGACCTCGAAGGGCGCGGCCTGAAGGACGTCGTGCGCGCTTCGGTGCACATCTACAACACCGAGGCCGAGCTTGACCGCTTCGTCGCCGCCCTGGACGCGGCGCGGCGTTGACGCCTTTGCATCGGCAGGCCCGGTCCGCTAAACCCCGGGCGCGATGATCCTGTTCCCCGCCATCGATTTGAAGGACGGCCAGTGCGTGCGCCTGCTGCGCGGCGACATGGCGGCCGCCACCGTGTTCAACAGCGACCCCGCCGACCAGGCCGGGCGCTTCGTCGAGGCCGGCTGCGAGTGGCTGCACCTGGTCGACCTCAACGGCGCGGTCGAGGGACGGCCGGTCAACAAGGCCGCCGTGGTGTCGATCCTCGAGGCGGTGGGCGAAGTGCCGGTGCAGCTGGGCGGCGGCATCCGCGATCTGAAGACCATCGCGCTGTGGCTCGAGGCCGGCGTGCGTCGCGTGATCCTGGGCACGGTGGCGGTCAACGATCCGGCGATCGTCCGCGACGCCTGCAAGCAATGGCCGGGCCGCGTCGCCGTCGGCATCGACGCGCGCGACGGGCTGGTGGCGGTCGATGGCTGGACCAAGCAGTCGGCGGTCAAGGCGCTCGATCTGGCGCTGAAATTCGAGGACGCCGGCGTCGCGGCCCTGATCTACACCGACATCAACCGCGACGGCGCGATGGGCGGCGTCACCGTCGACCAGACGGTGAATCTCGCCTTCCACCTCACCACACCGGTGATCGCCTCGGGCGGTGTGTCGTCGCTCGACGATCTGCGCGAGCTCAAGCAGCACGAGAGCTCGGGCATCGTCGGCGTCGTCGCCGGACGCTCGCTCTACGACGGCCGCATTGCGCTCAGCGACGCGCTGAAGCTGCTGAAGAGCTAGGCGCCATGCTGAAGGTGCGCATCATTCCCTGCCTCGACGTGGACCGCGGCCGCGTGGTCAAGGGCGTGAACTTCGTCAATCTGGTCGACGCCGGCGATCCGGTCGAGCAGGCCAGCGTCTACGACGCCGCCGGCGCCGACGAGCTGACCTTCCTCGACATCACCGCCAGTCACGAGAACCGCGACACGATCTTCGACGTGGTCGGCCGCACGGCGGAGCGTTGCTTCATGCCGCTCACCGTGGGCGGCGGCGTGCGCAGCAACGAGAATATACGCCGCCTGCTGCTGGCCGGCGCTGACAAGGTGTCGATCAACTCAGCGGCCGTGAGCCGGCCGGAATTCGTCAGCGAGGCGGCCGAGAAGTTCGGCGATCAATGCATCGTCGTGTCGATCGACGCCAAGCAGGTCGCGCCCGGCCGATGGGAGGTCTTCACCCATGGCGGCCGCCAGGGCACCGGCCTCGACGCCGTCGAATGGGCCAAGCGCATGGCGCAAAGCGGCGCGGGCGAGATCCTGCTGACCGCGATGGATCGCGACGGCACCAAGGCCGGCTTCGACCTGGGTCTCACCCGCGCCGTCAGCGACGCGGTGTCGGTCCCGGTGGTGGCCTCGGGCGGCGTCGGTACGCTCGATCACCTGGTCGAGGGCGTCACCAAGGGCGGCGCCAGCGCGGTCCTGGCGGCCTCGATCTTCCACTTCGGGATGTTCTCGATCGCCCAGGCCAAGGCACATTTGGCCAAAGCCGGCGTTCCCATTCGACAAACTGCAAAATCCCTGTAATATTACAGCCTTGAACGACGAAATAAACAACTGACGCAAGTGTCGGTGTCTATCCCCCTAGTGGACCCCGAAAATGGCCAAGACCAAGGGCAGCAAGAAGAAAGCTGCCAAGTCCAAGAAGGCGCGCGCTCGAGAACTGGCTGAGGGTGGCGAGCCCCCTGTGCACATGCTCGATCGGCTCTACGCGACCATCGAAAGCCGTCGCGGCGCCGATCCGTCGACCTCCTACACCGCCAAGCTGATGGCCCGCGGGCCCCACAAGCTCGCCCAGAAGCTGGGCGAGGAAGCCACCGAGGCGGTCATCGAGGCGATCAAGGGCGACAAGGAGAAGCTGATCGCCGAGAGCGCCGATCTGCTCTACCACCTGCTGGCGCTGTGGGCGACGTTGCGTATCGAACCGGCCGACGTATGGGACGAGCTGGCGCGGCGCGAGGGCGTTTCCGGTCTCGCCGAAAAGGCGGCGCGCGACGGCGCCTGATCTGGCGTCTCGGGCCGGTTGGGCGTAAGCCAGCGGCGATGAAGCACCTGCCCGTCGCCATTCTCTTCGACCTCGACGACACGATCATCCGCGCCTACGCCAAGCCGGTCGAGGCCTGGGGGCGCCTGCTGTCGCGTCATCGCGACGCGCTGGAGGGTTCCGTGCCGGGCGCCGACCTCGACGCCGTCAGGGACGCGATCCTGGCTTCAGCCAACGCCTTCTGGCGCGACCCGGCCGAGGCGGCGCGCTGGCGCCTCGACATCGGTGGCGCGCGGCGGCTGGTCGTGCGCGACGGCTTCGCGCGGCTGGGCCATCGCGACGACGATCTGGCGGCGCGTATCGCCGATGCCTTCACCGAGATGCGCCATGCCGAGTACACGCTCTATCCCGACGCGCGCGACACGCTCTCGACGCTACGCCGCGCCGGGGTGAGGCTGGCGCTGGTGACCAACGGCCGCGGCGAGACCCAGCGCGCCAAGATCGAGCGCTTCGATCTCGCGGGGTTTTTCGACCACATCCAGATCGAAGGCGAGTTCGGCCGCGGCAAGCCCGAGCCTGACGTCTACCACCATGCGTTGGGCAAGCTCGGCTGCCCGGCGCGCGAGGCCTGGATGGTCGGCGACAATCTCGAATGGGAAGTCGTCACGCCCCAGCGCCTGGGCCTGCGCGGTATCTGGTACGATCCCGACGGCGATGGCCTGCCCGCCGGCAGCGGCGCGCGGCCCGATCGCATCATCGCCCGCCTGGCCGACCTGCTTATCGACGAGGCGGCGGCGAGAGCGAGCGCAACGTAGTCTGGATCTTTCTTGGGAGCGCCGGCGCGGCCAAAGAGACTCCGGCCTACCGCCTGACCAGCTCGACGCGCCGGTTGCGCTGGCGACCCTCGTCGGTGTCGTTGCCGGCGATCGGCGCCAGGTCGGCGACGCCGGCGAAGGCCAACCGTGCGCGGTCGATGCCGTGCTTGGCGATCAGCTGGTCGACGATCGCCTTGGCGCGATTCTCCGATAGCTGGCGATTGAAGCCGAAATCGCCCTGGCTGTCGGTGTGGCCGACCAGCAGGATTTTCAGCTTGGGGTCCTGGCGCAACGCTGCGGCGATCGGCTCGATCGAGGGCAGCGCGCTGGGCTTTATCACCGCGCTACCGGTGTCGAACGGCACGTACAGCGCGATGCGGCCCAACGACGTGAGCTGCTGGGCGATGTCCGCGGCGGGGACCACGGCGCCGGGCGCGGGCGCCGCCGCGGTGGCCGCTGGCGGGCAGGATGATGCCGCGGCGGCCGGCGCGGGCTCCGGCGCCGGCTTGGCTTGAGCCTTCTCGAGGTCGGCGCGGCACTGCGCGGCGTCGGCCTGGGCGGCGGCGATCTGCCGGTCGGCCTCGTTACGCGCCTGCATGAAGCGCTCGGCTGCTTCGGTGCGGACCGCCGCCAAGCGCTTCTCGAACTCAGCGTCGGCGGCGCCGACCTGGCCGGTGCGGATGCGATCGGCCTCCAACCGTGCCGACGCGAGGCGCAGCGCCAGCTCGTCGCGCGCGGCGATCGTGCTGGCCAGCTCCTTGCGCAGCGCCTCGGCTTCGGCCTGCGCGTTCGCCGCCGCCGCCGCCGCGCCGGCGGCCCGCGCCGCTGCGATCGCGCCCTCGGTGTCGACAGCGCGCGCCATCACGGCTTTCGCGTGCGCTTCGAGATCGGCCAGCTTGCGCGCTGCCTGCTCGCGTTCCGTCCCCGCCAGGCGCTCGGCCTCGGCCTTCGCCGCCGTCATCCGCTCCAGATCGGCCTTGGCCTGGAGCAACAACTTGTCCAGCGCGGCGCGCTCGCTCGCCGCCTGCGCGTTTTGAATGCGAATCTGGTCGCCGCGCGGCCAGCCCCAGGGCCTGACGAACGCCAGACCGGCGCCGATCAGCGCCAACAGCACGAATGCGAGTGCCAGACCACGGCCCATCTCGCCCATCCTCCCGTCTAGTCGGCCGCGCGGTCGGCCGGCAGCTTGTCCGTTGGACGCAGCATCAGGCGCCGCACGCGGCCGCCGCCTTTGACATGCGTCTGCAGGATTTCTTCGATGTCTTCCTTGCTGGCGATGCTGTACCAGACGCCTTCAGGATAGATCACCACTGTCGGACCGAGCTCGCAGCGATCAAGGCAGCCCGAGGCGTTGATGCGCACGTCCTTTAGCCCCAGTTCGCGGGCGCGATTCTTCATGTAGTCGCGCAGCTCCTCCGAACCGCGCGCGGCGCACGATCCACGCGGATGCGCGTCGGGGCGTCGATTGGTGCAGCAGAAGACGTGGGCGCGGTAGTAGGGTGCGGGATCGCTCATCTCGGTCACTTCTTCTGCCCGCCGGCGAGCGAGGCCAGTTGCGACCAGAACATCTGCTGCAGCTGCTGGACCTGCTCGACACCCTGCATGGTTGCCGGCAGCCAGGTCTTGAACACCGCCTCCGGCTCCATCGATGCCAACGCCGCCTTCATGCGGCCCTCGATCTCGTCGAGGATACGCCCCTGCATGGGCTGCAGGTCGGGCAGGCCGAAGAAGGCGCGGGCTTCCTGCGGCGTACAGTCGATCTCGACGTTGACCTTCATCGGCGGCACCCCTGTGGTTGGCCGAACAATAGGGGAGATAATCCAGCCACGCCAGACACTTGGCGATCATGGTACAGAGCGCGATGACCGCATCCTGGCTGCAGATCAATCCCCGTCGCCATGCCGCCGCCCCCTATGGCCCGCCGCAGCGCGATGTCGTCGCCGTCGCCGGCCTCGAGGAGGTGCGCGCGGCGCTGGCGTGCTGTCCGGCGCACAAGCCGACGCCGCTGTACCGCCTGCCCGCCCTGGCGCGCCGCCTCGGGCTGGGCGCCGTCCAGGTGAAGGACGAGAGCCAGCGCTTCGGCTTCGGCGCCTTCAAGGCGCTGGGCGGCGTCTTCGCCGTCGCCCGCGTCCTGCGCCACACCACGGACGCCAGCGGCTACGAGGCGCTGGCCGGTCGAACGCATCCAGATTTCACCTTCGCCACGGCGAGCTCGGGCAATCATGGCCGCGCCGTCGCGGCCGGCGCCAAGATCTTCGGCGCGCGAAGCGTGATCTTCCTGCCGTCCTTCACCAGCGCGGAGAAGGAGGCAGCGATCCGCGCGCGCGGCGCCGCCATCGTGCGCGTCGATGGCGACTACGAAGCGGCCGTGGCGCGATGCCGGGAGATGGCGCAGGCGCGCGGCTGGACGATCATCTCCGACACCTCGTGGCCGGGTTACGAAACCATCCCGAAATCCGTCATGCAGGGCTACACAGTGCTGGCCGACGAGGCGTTGGGCCAGGCAGGCGAGACGCCGACGCATGTGCTCGTGCAGGCCGGCGTCGGCGGTCTGGCGGCGGCGGTGCTGGGCTTCCTCTGGGAGCGTCTGGGCGAGCGTCGGCCGCTCTCTATCGTCGTCGAGCCGCAAAGCGCCGATTGCTGGTTCCAGAGCAACCGGTTGGGTCAGCCAGCGCTGGCCAGCGGCGACGCCACGACATCGATGGGCGGCCTCGCCTGCCGCGAGATCTCGCCGCTGACCTGGCCGATCCTCGGGCTCGGTGCCGACTGGTTCATGACTATCGAGGAGGACGACGTGCCGCCGGCCATGCGCGCCCTGGCGCGTCCCGAGGGTGACGATCCGACTGTCGTCGCCGGCCCCTCCGGTTGCTCCGGCATGGCGGCGCTGCTGCGGCTCTGCGCCAACGGTGATGCACGCAGGGCGCTCGGTCTCGACGCGACGAGCCGCGTTCTGCTGATCAACAGCGAAGGCGCGTTCGGCGAGCCGGCGTTGTTCGAACGCGCGACGGGGCTGAGTGTCGCGGCGGCGACGGCGCGCATGCGGTGACGCAGGGCCGCAACCGCCGCAGCGCTCTTCGATCTCTCTTGCCGCACTTCGCCATACGGGAAACTTCGTCTAGAGTTCGCGCGGCCGACACGGCATATCGACGCTGGGTCGCCAGGGGGAGACAAATGGGGATCAGTAGGGGGCTGGCGCTCTGGCCGGCGTTGGTGTCGCTTGGCGCGGTCGTATGGCTGAGTTCCTGCGCCACGGTGACATCGGGCACGACGCAGACGATCGGCATTGTGTCGGAGCCAGGCGGCGCGACCTGCGAGATGCGGCGTGATGGCGCGCTGCTTGCCTCGGTGCACCTCACGCCAGAGGTTATCCGCATCCCACGCAGCAAGAATACTATCGAGCTTACCTGTAAGCGCGATGGCTACGAGCCGACGACGGAGATGGTCGAATCGAAGTTCAGCGGCGCCACGATCGGCAACGTGCTGGCCGGTGGGCTGATCGGCATCGCTGTAGACGCCGCGTCGGGCGCCAATAACTTTTATCCGGACCAGGTTACCGTGCTGATGCAGCCCTCGGTGTTTGCCGACGAGGTGGCGCGCGAGGCGTTCTTCGGCCGGCTGCGCGAGCGCGTGCAGAAGCGGGCGCAGGACGACTTGACGATGCTGCGCTACCAGTGCGCATCCAAACCGCGGGAGTTCTGCGACGCCGACACCGCGCGCCTGACAGCTAAGCGCGACAAGGATCTAGCGGACATCGAGGCGCGCCGGCTCGCGGCCCGCGTGGCGCCGACCGCCAACCGACGGTAACACCAACTCCACTATGACGACCGACGACACGCGCTTTCGCGCGATCCGCTGCCGCGCCGGGCGACGTTCGGGTTCGTGACTTTTGGTGTCGAAGAGTAACAGCGAGCGACCTCGGTTGCGGCGCGTCCGCCCGATTGTCGATGGTGCCGCCAAGGAGCGTCGCGCCGCGCGACGCCGACTGGGCGGAGAGAACC
>Ga0194124_10000676_pt1 | contig 50346 bp, 40 predicted proteins | sample TA2KigCas0mmetaG_FD_148605 | JGI IMG/M metagenome (GOLD analysis project Ga0194124, IMG submission 148605) | Freshwater microbial communities from Lake Tanganyika, Tanzania - TA2015031 Kigoma Deep Cast 0m | ecosystem: Environmental > Aquatic > Freshwater > Lake | place: Tanzania: Lake...
ACCAGCGGGTTGCCCGCTGCATCGTGCTTGCCCAGGATGCGCGGCGCGCCAGCACGCCCGTAGAGCTGCTCCTTGAGTTGGCTTTCCACCAGGGCACGCTTTTCCTCGAACACCAGCACCTCGAGTGCTCCTTCAACGAAGGCAGCCATCGACTCGGGTTCAAGCGGCCACGGCATGGCCACCTTGCAGACCTTGAGGCGCACCTCGCGCGCGACCGGCGGCCCAATGCCCAGATCATGGAGCGCCTGCATCACATCGAGCCACGCCTTCCCGGTGGCCACGATTGCGAGGCGCGCGGGCGGTCCGCCACGATCGAGGTCGGGCACCCCGAAGACGTTGCGGTTCAGGTGGTTGGCCCGGGCGTAGGCGAGGACCGCCGGAATCTTGTAGCGAACGAGGCGCTCCTCGAGTTTGGGAAACGGCTCTTCGGGCCAGCGGCCATGCACGCCACCCGGGGGCATCGAAACGCCGGTGGGCAAGACTGGCTTGATACGGTCGGCCGAGATATCCACGATCCCGGCTGACTCGATGGTGTCGGTTACCGCCTTGATCGCCACCCAGACCCCCGCAAACCGCGACAGGGCAAAGCCGTGCAGACCGTAGTCGAGATAGTCCTGGACCGTGGCGGGTGCAAGAACCGGGATCGATACCGCGATGAAGATATGGTCGACCTGCGCCGCAACGGTGGACGACTTTGCTCCATGGTCGTCGCCTGCAATCGCCAGGACTCCGCCATGCGGTGCGGTCCCCGCCTGATTCGCATGGCGGAAGACGTCGCCGCTGCGGTCAACGCCGGGCCCTTTGCCGTACCAGATGCCGAACACGCCGTCGACCTTGGCGTCGCCATGAAGGTGCAACTGCTGCGTCCCCCAGAGCGCTGTGGCGGCAAGATCCTCGTTGAGGCCGGGCTGGAAGCGGATCTGATGTTCCTTGAGGTGCACTGCCGCCTTGAAGAGCGCCTGATCGTAACCCCCTACCGGCGAGCCCCGGTAACCGCTGATGTAGCCGGCCGTGTTGAGTCCGGCCGCAAGGTCGCGCTGCCGTTGCATCAGGGGCAGGCGCACCAGCACCTGGGTGCCGGTGAGAAAGAGCAGGCCTTCGCGCGCGCGGTAGCGGTCTTCGAGGGTTGCCTCGCGCAGCGCACTTGTGCCGCTCAAGGCGGGATCCTGGCGGGTTGTCATGAACAAGGACTCCTTCTGCGGTTTGTCAAGGTTCGCGAATGATTCCGCCACGCACAGCGATGCCCCGGCGCAGCAAGCCAAGCGCCGCATCGAGGGCGTCGTTGGGACCCTTCACCCCAAGTTCGAGATGGCGCCGGCCGCCTGCTTCGCCCATGGAAGGAAGGCTGAACACCCGCACGCCGGGGAAATTGCGCTCCACGTCTTCGAGAACCGGGGTGGCCAGCGACTCGGGAAAGTCATCCACGATAAAGGAACGCTCGCCATCCGGGTGGTTGCGGTGCAACTCCACCCACCCGTGGTCCAGGACCCAATCCACCATCGGCCAGGCCATCACCGGAAAGCCCGGCACGAAGGCGTGGCGCTCCACTGCGAAACCGGGAATCCGGTTGTAGGCGTTAGGAATGATCTGCGAGCCGGAGGGGAACTCGCCCATCTTCAGGCGCTGCAGGTTCTCGGGAGCGCGCATGTCTGCGGTCCCACGACCCTCGGCGGCCATTTCGGCGCAGCGCTGCGTGATCAGCATGCAGGCCTCGGGATGCAGCACGAGTTCGCGTCCGAGCGCCATGGCGGCCGCCTGGCGGGTGTGGTCATCCGGCGTGGCGCCGATGCCGCCACAGGAGATCACCCAGTCGCCACGGTCAAAACTCGCGCGCAGGAAGGTCGTGAGGCGAAGTCGGTCGTCGCCCAGATAATGCACCCAGTCGAGACCGATGCCGCGGGCTCTGAGTTTTTCGAGCACCGCGGCAAAGTGCTTGTCGGGGCGCTTGCCGGAGAGGATCTCGTCGCCGATGATGAGGAGCCCCACGGCGGGGCGCAGGAGCCGGACGCCCATGTCAGGCCGGAGCCAACGCTGCCCGCGTGCTTGCGAGACGCGACAGTCCGTAGTGCGCAAAGACAACCGAGGCAAAGATCGGAAGGACAAGCCATAGAAAGGGGAGGCTCCCAAGCAGGGTAACCAGCAATCCGATGAGCAGCAACCCGGGGCGGTATCTCCGATCGAGTTCGAGCCGCTCGGCTGGCGAGGCCAGTCCGCTCAGCACATCCGTGAGGAAGATCGAAGCGGTTGCCCAGGACATCAGCAGCATGAACGCCGGCGCTGCAAACCAGGGCGCGATGAACCAGAAGGGGAGCAACATCAGGAGCCCGCCCACCATGCGCAACAGCACGACGAAACCATGCCGCCACTCCTCGAGCATCTTTCCGCGCATCTCTCCGGGCAGCTCGCGGTAGTCGAGGGCGAGGAGATCGGCGCGAACGACCGGCGTGACTACAAAACCCGAAATGAGGAGCACGCCGATCCAGGCAAGCGGAAGTGCCGCAAGCAGGCCGAGCACCCAACTCAGCGCGGCAAGCGCAGCCGGCGAAGTGAGCCACTTGAGGACGACAACCAGCAAGGGAATCGACCAGCCGGACCAAGGGCCGTCGTTGGATGCCTCGGGCGACGGCACCGGCAGTGCGCCGGGCGCAGGAAAAGGCGTTGAGCCTGAAGGGGGGAACGCTCCGGGACCGGACTCGGGAACCAGGGTACGCTGCCACGTCACCCCCGCCTCACCGAGGGCGGCAACAAGCGGCGGAATCAACCACCAGAGCGCGAGGACTGCGAGCACGATCCCGATCAGCACAGGCCAGAGGGCAAGCCACCAGTAGGCTGGCCTGAACATGGCCCTGAACCCGAGCGCAAGACACAGCACCAGTGGTTTTGGACGGATCATCGGTGTCGCACCCGCGTGCTGCGGCCTGAGGGAAAGCGCGGAGGGCTGTGGGGAGGAACGATCAAGTGCTGCGGCCTGCGGAAACGCTCGGATGACTGCAAGGATTAAAGATCAATTAAAACTATACATTGACTGGTTTATTTAAATCAATCAGCGCGCACTGCTCTCGGCCGGCAGTGCTGCTCCCACGGGAGGCTCGCGCCCGGCCACCCGCAGCAAGGCTTTCCAGTGCAGGGCCCAGAAACCCTGGCCGTAGTTGCGGCCCTGGACCTGATCCGCGATCCCGGTTGGGAAATAGCCGCGATCCCACCGTGCAGTGCCAAAAAGCATGTCCCACCAGGGAAAAAGCACCCCGAAATTGCAACCCTGCTGCCGACCCTCATGACCCAGCCCGACCGCGTGGTGGACACGATGAAAGTGGGGTGACACAAGGACTCGGTCGAGGCCGTGGCCAAAGCCGATCCGGATGTTGGCGTGCTGCAGGCTCTGCAGTACCCGCGAGAACACCACAAAGGCCACAAACTGCGAGGGTGCAGCGCCGATGAGAAGCGCCGTGAGGGCAATCAGGACATCACGCAGGAGATCATCGAGCAGATGATTGCGCTGATCGCTCCAGTAGGTCATCTGGCGCTGGCTGTGATGCACCGCATGCAGTTCCCACCACCAGCGCAGGCGATGCTGCAGGCGATGGATCCAGTAGTCGACGAAATCGAAGACGATCAGGTAGACCAGCCAGGAGAGCAGTGCGGTGTGACCAATCTCCGGCAACCACTGATCCGGGTTGGGACGCGAGATGCTGTGCATGCGCAGCGCCGCTTCGATGGCGTCGATGGCGGGAACCAGCACCGCAAAGGCCAGCAGCGGAAACAGCCCAAGACGGTGCAGCAGCGTAAACACCTGGTCGACCCTGACCGCACCCGGATCGCTCAACGCCTCGAGGGGCCTCCAGCGCTCGAGAGTGCCGAGCACCAGCACCATGAAAGCCACTTCGTAGAGGCCCCACACAAACCACTCGGTGGCGTCGAAGGCCGCCTCGATGCCCTGCCCCCAGCCGAGCTGGAAGATTGCGGGTTGCACCCAGTGCTCAAACAGCCACTGCTGCGGGACCGCAATGAGGTCCTGCAGGGAAAAGGGCGTGGCGTCGTGCAAACCGTTCAAGACATGTTCCTCACTGACCTGCGCTGCCTGCCTTGAAGTCGGGATGTTCATGCAGCGTTCTGAAGCAAAAACCTTTTGCCTTGAGCCCCTCGATCAGCGGGTCGAGGGCGGGCGCAAACGCTTCCCGGCGGGACCAGATTCCAAGGTGCGCCATCAGGATATCTCCTGCGCGGATTTCGCGCAGGGCCTTGCTCACAAGCACCGCATTAGGATAGCGCTCGCTGGGCAGTTCATCGCCGAGAAACCCGGCGGGCGCCCAGTGAACATGCCGATAGCCGCAGGCGCGCGCTGCGCGGTGCACCTCGTGGGGGGCTCTTCCCCCGGGCGCTCTCCACCAGGCCGAAAGCCGCGCGCCGGTCAGTTCCTGGAATCGCTGATCAACCCGTGCGAGTTCAGCGCACAACGCCGTCTGGTTCCAGTGCAGCGTCTTGCCCGCTTGCACACCAAACTGTGGCCTCGCGCGGAATCGCCCGTCGAGGGACTCCGCTGCCGGATCCGAAGCCTGGCCCCGGGACCTGGCGGCCTCGGGCGGAAAGTACACATGGTCGAAGGTGTGGTTGCCAAAGGCGTGCCCTTCCTCAACCCTCGCCCGCCAGTAGTCGCGCCACCGCGGATCGAGCGACGCGTTGCCCTCGGGGGTTTTCTCATTGGCAAGAAAGAAGGTGGCCTTGACCTGATGTTTTGCCAGGATCGAGGCGATCAGCTCTGCCGAGGCCATGTTTCCGGTATCCAGCGTGAGGTAGAGCGCCCGGGTGCAAGCGCTGGGCTGCCGGGCAAACGCAGCCAGCAAGCCACACAGCAGCAAGGCCCGCACGACGGCTCCGGAGCGCTCGCGGACTGCCGCAGCGGTGGCCTGGGGGGGAGACACCTGCCGCACCTCGAGCAGCGCAAGAGGTCGCTGACGCCGCAGCTCAGAGCAGCGGCGCACGCTGCGCCGTGAAGATCCCGTGGGGCGAACGCCCTACCGGGATGCGGTGCAGGATCTTCGCGCTGGGCAGGTCAACCACATGGACCGCGCGTGCAAAGCGGCTGGTCACCCACATCGTCCGAAGATCCGAACTGATCTCCATGCAGTCGGGCCCCCCCGGTATGCCGATGCTGCCGGTGACCTTCCAGGTTGCGGTATCCACACAGGCAACGGTGTTCTCCACGCGGTTTGAGACATAGATATGCCGGCGATCGCCTGCCCCGCGGAAGTTGTGCGCACCCTTACCCGTCGTGAGCCGCTGAACCAGTTGCCGCTGCCGCCAGTCAACCACCGCCACATGGTCCTCGCCCATCACCCCCACCAGCGCAAGTCGATCGTCGGCGGTTACGATCACCCCAGCGGCCAGCGCGCCAACCGCGATCTTCCACTGCGTTTCCATGCGCTCGGTGTCGATGGCGGCAAGCTCGCCCGAATCCTGCAAGGTCACGAGGAGCGTCTTGCTGTCGGCGGTAAACCACAAGTGGCTCGGCGCCCTCGGAAGCGCGATCCGCCTGAGCAACTGGAACGGCTCCCCGGCCAGGCCGCTGTGACCATAGAGATCAACCCTGTCGAGTCGCAGGGCGGCCACCGCGAACCATCGACGATTCGGGGCGTAGCCGATCTGGTAGGGATCGTCGATCCGGCGGACGCGCTGCAGGAGGCGCGCGGAAAGCGGATCGAAGACATGGAGTTCGTTGCTCATCGCCGAGCCAACGATCAGCTGGCTGCCATCGGGGGTGGGGTAGAGGTGATGCGGCTCCTTTCCCACCGGAAGCTCGCCGGCCACCAGCATCGAACGCGGATCGATGAGCGACACGGTGGCGTCGCGCGAGTTGAGCACAAAGACCGGCGACGAACCCCGACCTTCGATAGTCTGCAAAGTGCCGCCTGAAACCGTCCCCGGCTGCGCTTGCGCAGACGCGGCCGCGCCTCGGGGGAAGTCTGGAAAGGCCAATGCCGATCCCAGCAACCAACCGAGACTGCGCCGGCGCGTTCTTGAGGCTTCGCCTGAAGTCTTCAACACTGTGCTCCGAATCCCTTGAGAAAATTGTAGCGCCTTGCTCGCCTTAGAATGCCCATACCATGCTTGACGTACTGGAAGTTACGCTTCCGATCTTCGGTCTTGTCTTCTGCGGATTCTTTGGCCAGCGGCTGCGGCTGGTGCCCGAAGCGGGGGTGGACGCACTCAACCGCTTCGTCTTCCATTTCGCCCTTCCGGCAATGCTGTTCCGGGCGATCGCGGTCCAACCGGCCGCTGCCTACGCCAATGTCTCCTTTCTTGGTGCCTGGGTGCTCGCCTCCCTTTGCAGCTACTTCCTCGCTAGGACGCTCGCGCAGCGTGCCCTGCACCGGGGACCGATGTCGGCCACCGTGATGGCGATGAACGTGACGCACCCGAATGTGGGCTACATCGGTTTGCCGCTCGCCCTTGAACTCGGTCGTGAACATGTTCCGATCATGGTGATGGCGGTGATCGGCGACATGTTCGTGGTGGTGGTGATGAGCATCGTGCTGCTCGAGTTCGATTCGCGCAAGGCCGACCGCCGGATTCTCGAAGAGGTGCGAAAGGCCGGGCTTGCCTCGGGCACGTCGCTGGACGGTTCGATCGCCTTGACGGTGCTGCAGGGCCTGGCGCGCTCGCCAATCGTGGTGGCTGCGCTGCTTGGCCTCGTCTGGTCGGTGATGGCGCTTCCGATCCCAACCCTGCTCGACAACTTCTCGCGCCTGCTCGGCGGTGCCGCAGCGCCGGTCGCGCTTTTCGCCATCGGCGCATCGATCGGCAGGACAAGCCTCCGGCTTGATGCCACCAGTGCGGGCATGGTGGGCTGGAAGCTGCTGGTTCATCCACTGATCGCAGCCCTTGTGCTCCTCAGCATGCCGGGGATCGCACCCGAGGTCTGGGCGATGGGGGTGGTGGCGGCCTGCCTGCCCTCGGCCAGCAACACCTTCATCATCGGCAACCGCTATGGCGTGAGCACCGGCGGCGTTGCGCAGTCGATCGTGGCGGGCAGTCTCCTTGCCATCGTTACCGTGAGTCTGGCCGTCTGGGCGACCGGACTTCATCAGGCGCCCGGCGCCTGAGCCAGCCACCAGCGCTCGAGCCGCTTCACCGACACCGGCATCGGCGTGCGCAGTTGCTGCGCAAAGAGCGACACCCGCAGCTCCTGGAGCATCCAGCGGAAGTTCTCCAGCCGATCATCGTGCACGCCGCGACGCGCCGCCAGTGCTCTGCGCCAGCGCTGCTCCAGCGGCTGGACCTCGCGCATGAGGTTCAGGTCGCGCGCCGGATCGGCGCGCAAGCGCTCGATACGCTGACCGATCGCCTGGAGGTAGCGCGGCAGGTGCACCAGATTCTCCACCGGCGTCGACACCAGAAACCCACCCGGCATCAGTTCCTTGAGCTGGGTGGCAACGTCGTCTTCGGCATGCGTCCCGCGCAAGCCCGCGAGCCGCCTCGCTACCTGGCCATGCTCGGTGAGGATCTGGCCGAGGAGCCTCCCGAGTTCCTGGCCGATGAGTCCGATCCGCGGACGCGCCTGCACGCACAGGCGCTCGAAGGCGCTTTGGTCGCGTGGGGCTTCCCCACCGGGACACGCGCGACGCAGGATCGCCTCTGCGAGTTGCTGGTGGAGTTCGCTTGCGCTTGCCCAGAAGCCAGGCGCTGTGCTGAGCTTGTGCGCCTCGGGTAGCTGGCGCAGCGTGGTACGCAAGGGTTCGCGAAAATGGATTGCGAGCAGCCTCAGGACTCCGCGCCGATGCGCGTTGGCGGCCTGCTGCGCATCGTCAAAGACCTGCAGCCCCACCGCATCTCCATGGTCGATCACCGCCGGAAAGCCGATCAGCGTCTGCTCGCCGTCGCGAAGTTCGACCAGCTCGGCAAGCTCGCCGAAACTCCACGCGTGGAACCGCTCCGCTGCAGCCGGCTTCAAGGCATCGACAGCCTCGCGCACTGCCTCGAGACCGCGGCCAGGAGAATCACCGCGCCCGTTTACCCCCTGGCGCAGCTCCGCTTGCCCGGGCATTGCGTTTTCGCTGCGATCCGCGTTGCGGTCTTGCGCGGGTGCCTGGGCTTGCGGCGAGGCGGCCTGGGGGAACGCCGCCTGAGCAAAGGCCGCCTGGAGAGCACCCTGCGCCTTTTGCGCGAAGCGGGCCTTGAGCTCGGGGAGCGCGCGCGAACTCCCCAGCACTGCGCCGTGCGTGTCAACCACCCGAAAGTGCATCCGGAGGTGCCCAGGCACCTGCTCGAGCCTGAAGTCTGAAGTCTGCAACTGGGCGGCTCCGTCCACCCGCGCAAACTGCACCAGCGCATGAAGCAGTCCGCCTGTCTGCGTGGAGGGGTCCTGATGCGCGGCCACGAATCGCTTCACCCACTCCTGCACTGGAACCATGTTGCGCCGCAAGCGCTGGGGAAGCGACCTGATCAGTGCCTGGGTCTTTTCCGGCAGCAGCCCCGGGACCAGCCACTCGCAGCGCTCCTCGCTGACCTGCCCAAGAAGCGCCAGCGGAACCTGCAGGCTGACCCCGTCGTCGGACGACCCCGGATCGAAGCGATAGCTGAGCTCGAGCCGCAAACCCCTGGCCACCCAGTGCCGAGGAAACCGTTCGCTCTGCAGGCCGTCAATCTCCTTGCGCAGAAGTGCCTCGCGCGGAAGAAAGAGCAGTTGCGGATCGCTACGCGCAGCCGCGCGCCACCACGCCTCGAGCGCTTGCCCGGTGAGGACATCGAGCGGAATCCGCTGGTCGAACCAGGCGTAGAGATCCTCCGGATCGGCGAGGAGGTCTGGGCGACGCATCCGCTGCTCGAGCTGGGCCACTTCCTGCATCAGCCGCCGGTTGTGCGTCATGAAGGGCAGGTTTGCGTCCCAGTCCAGACGCACCAGCGCCTCGCGGATGAGGAGTTGGCGCGCAATCGCCGGTTCATGAAGCGCGTAGTGCACACGGCGCTGCGCGTAGAGGAGCAAGCCATAAACCGTGGCCCGCTCGAAAGCCACGACCTGCGCGGCCCTCTTCTCCCAATGCGGGTCGCTCCAGCTGCGTCGCAGCAGGTGCGCACCCAGCTGCTCGATCCAGCCCGGGTCGATACGCGCCACTGTGCGCGCAAAAAGCCGGGGGGTGTCAACGATCTCTGCGGCCATGATCCAGCGCGGCGTCTTGCGCGCGAGTGCCGAAGAGGGGTGAATCACGAAACGGGCTTCGTGCGTGCCCTGATACTGCGCAGTGTCAGCCTGGCAAGTTCCGATGTTGCCCAGTAATCCGCTGAGAAGCGCCTGATGGACAGCGCTGTAGAGCGCCTCAGGGGTCCCTCCGAAGGACCTGGGCCGCAAGTGCAGTTCGGCGAGCGCCTGCAGCAACTGCTCATGCACATCGGCCCACTCGCGCAGGCGCCGCGGATGCAGAAACTCACGCGCGAGGCGACGTTCGCGCTGGCTGCGCGACTCACCCGTCGGCACCGGCCGCGTGCGCACGACCTGCAGCGCCGCCGCATCGGTGCTACGCGGGTGCTCGTCAGCGTCTGCAGGGGAGCCGTCGCGCACATAATCCCAGAGTTTCACCCAGGCAAGAAAATCCGAGCGCTCGTCGGCAAAGCGGCGGTGCATTGCGTCGGCTGCCTGCTGCTGCTCGATCGGGCGCTCGCGAGGATCCTGCACTGCAAGTGCACTGGCGATGATCAGCACTTCGCGCAGACAGCCGAGTGCATGCGCCGCAACCAGCATGCGGGCGATACGCGGATCGAGCGGCAGGCGCGCAAGCTGCCGGCCCACCGGCGTAAGGTCACCACGCGCATCGAGCGCTCCGAGCTCGGCAAGCAACGCCACGCCGTCGGCGAGCGCCTTGGGGTGCGGTGGGTCAAGGAAGGGAAAGTTTCCCATCTCGCCAAGCTGCAGCGCCTTCATGCGCAGGACGACCGCTGCCAGCGAGGAGCGCACGATCTCCGGGTCGCTGAAGCGCGGGCGCGCGTTGAAATCCTGCTCGCTGTAGAGCCTCACGCAAACGCCATGCATCACGCGCCCGCAGCGTCCGGCACGCTGGTTGGCAGCAGCCTGCGAGATCGCTTCGATCTGGAGTTGCTCCACCTTGCCGCGGAAGCGGTAGCGCTTGATCCGTGCAACCCCGCTGTCGACCACATAGCGGATACCGGCCACCGTGAGAGAGGTCTCTGCAACGTTGGTTGCAAGAACGATCCGACGTCCGGAAACCGAGGGGGTGAACACCCGCTGTTGTTCGGCCACCGAAAGTCGTGCGAAAAGCGGAAGGACCTCAACCGGCCCCGCACCTGGGCCTGCAGCGAGCACCCGCTGAACACCGCTGCGCGCCCCCGAATGCGCAGCCCTTGCACAAGCCCCGCGCAAGTGCTCCGCAACCTCGCGGATCTCGCGCTCGCCAGGCAGAAAGACGAGCACGTCGCCCCATGCATCGCGCCAGAGATTCTCGATTGCCGCCTCGATCTGCTCGGCGAGCTCGGCTTCCTCGCCCCCGACGGGAGGCTGGTAGCGGACGTCCACCGGAAAGAGCCTTCCCGAAACCTCGATCACCGGAGCGGGTCCCACGCCCTCAAGCGCGAAATGCTGGGCAAAGCGTGCAGCGTCGATCGTTGCCGAGGTCACGATGAGTTTCAGATCGTCCCGCCGCCGGGTACTCAGCAGGCGCTTGAGATAACCGAGCAGAAAATCGATGTTCAGACTGCGCTCATGCGCTTCGTCGATGATGAGCGTGTCGTAGGCACGGAGCTCGGGATCACCGAGCGTCTCGGCAAGCAGGATGCCATCGGTCATCAGGCACACGCGCGCCCCGGGTGCCATCGTCTCCTGAAAGCGTATCCGGTACCCGACATGGGTACCCAAGGGGGTACCGAGCTCCTCGGCGATACGCCGTGCCACGCTGGTGGCTGCCAGCCGGCGCGGCTGGGTATGACCGATGAGCCCACGCTCGCCGCGCCCGGCAAGCGCGCAGATCTTGGGCAGTTGTGTTGTCTTGCCGGAGCCGGTTTCCCCGCAAACGATCACCACCGGAAAATCGCAGATGGCGCTTCGGATCGCCGCACGTTGGGCGCTTACCGGCAGGGTCTCCGGAAAGTGCAGGTCCGGCCAGGGCCTGAGCCCTCCCTGCACGCCGGCTCGACGTTGTGCGGTCACCCGCAGTGGTACCCGGGCGTTGGGCTGCGGACCCGCCGGCCGTTGCGTTGCGCGATCACCCGTCAGCTTGAAACTGCGGCTGCGGATGCATCGGGCAGCGGGGTCACGGCAGAAGTACCGGCCAGCGAGGTTACGGCAGAAGTATCGGGCAGCGGGGTCACGGCAGAAGTATCGGCCGCCGAGGTGAAGGCATCGGCGAAGAATGCCTCCTCCGCAAGTCCGCAATGGCGCACGAAATCGCTGCGCGCCGCATCGACCATCACGGGCGCGCCGCAGGCATACACCTCGAAGCCCGAAAGGTTGGGGAAATCCTCCATCACCGCGCGGTGGACGAAGCCGCTCCTGCCCTCCCAGCGATCCTCGGGCAAGGCGTCAGACACAACCAGGTGGATGCGCAATTCGGGCAGTTCGGTCTGCCACGCGGCGCAGAGCTCGCGCATGTAGAGGTCGTGCGGCCTGCGCCCCCCCCAGTAGAGGCTCACCGGTCGGCGTATGTCCCTGAGCCGGATGTGTTCGACGATCGCCTTGATGGGCGCAAAGCCGGTACCGCTTGCCAACAGCACGATCGGACTCGCGCTGTCTTCGCGCAGGAAGAAAGTGCCAAGCGGCCCCTCGAAACGCAGCACATCCTTTTCCTTCACCCGCGTGGCCCCCTGGCCGAAGAGCGGATCGGTGAACTTGCCGCCCGGCATATGCCGGATATGCAACTCGAGTTGTTCGGCGAGGTCCGGTGCGCCCGCCAGCGAGTAGGCGCGCCGCGATCCGTCGCGCATCAACAACTCGAGATACTGACCCGCCAGATAGCGCAGCCGTTCCGCCGCGGGCAACTGCAACCGCATCACCGCAACGTCGGGTGCAGGGAACTGAATCGCGGCAACGCGGCAGGGCATCTTGCGCACCGGGATGTCGGCCACCGCAGAGACCGTCCTGCACACGATACGCAGATCGCTCCGCGCAAAGCTGCTGCAGGTCAGCAGATAACCCTGCTCCTTCTCGTCGGCACGGAGCGCTGAGGACTGGTGCGGTCCCTGCTCCCAGGTGCCCCCGGTTGCCTTCGCCTTGCAGGAACCGCAAGCCCCGTCACGACAGCCGTAGGGCAACACAACGCCCTGCCGCAGCGCGGCCTCGAGCAGAGACTCCGTGGGCTCGGCGCTGAAGCTTCGCCGTGCGGGCTCGATTTCGACGGTCCAGGTCATGTGAGTGTGGTTACCAGGGTAAGTGCCAGGGTGGGTAGTATCCGGGTTGTAGCGCCGCGGGTGGCTTTTCAGGCCAGCGACAGGACCAGAAGGGACTTCACCGGATGCAGCTTCAACGCCCCTCAAGCAGAAAGCCGCAGGTGTTCGCGCACCGCGGATCATCCAGCGCCAGCGCATCCAGCGCCAGCGCCTCCGGCGCAGCGGATTATCCTCTGCCCTGGCGATTGTTGATCGTGGGGTGTGGCGATGTGGGCTTGCGACTCATCCAGCGCCTGCGCGCGGTGCGTGGCCCGGCGCAACTCTCGATCCTTGCCACCGCTCGGCGCACTGCCCAATGCGAGGCGATCCGCCAGGCGGGGGCCACGCCTTTGCTGGCCAACCTCGACCAGCCTGGGGATGTTGCGCGGCTTGCTGCGCTGGGTCAGCATGCGGTGATCCTCGCACCGCCTGGCGAAGGGGGGGTGCGCGACCATCGCTCGCGCAGGCTGGTTGCGGCGTGGGCCGCCGCCACCCGATCCTATCCGGCACCAAGGCCTGCCTTTGTGTACCTGAGCACTACCGGTGTTTACGGCGACTGCAGCGGCGCCTGGGTCGATGAATGCTCCCCGGCACGCCCCCAGCACGATCGAAGCAGGCGTCGCTGGGACGCCGAGGAGCAGTGGCGCAGCCGGCTCGGCGCAGTGAGGCTTCGGGTCCCTGGCATCTACGCAGGCGATCGTCTGCCCCTTGCGCGCATTGCCCAGGGCCTTCCCTGCCTGGATCCCGGCGAGGACAGCTACAGCAACCACATCCACGCTGAAGACCTTGCACAGTTGGCGTGGCTTGCCCTCTTTCGCGCGGGTCCCGGACGACTCTACACGGTGGCCGACGATGAGCCGCTCCCCATGGGCCAGTGGTTTGATGCGGTGGCGGCGGCCTTCGGCATGCCCGCAGTGCCACGCCTTCCGCGTGCGCAGGCGCAGTTGCGGGTGAGCCCGATGATGTGGTCGTTCATGACCGAATCCAGGCGGCTGCGCAACAGCCGCATGCACCGCGAACTCCGCCCGCGGCTGATCGCTCCCCGGGCGCGTGATTACCTGCTGTCGATCCACGGCGCGCAGTTGCACTCCATCCACCCTCAAGCGCCGGGCCTACAATCCAGCCGCTGAAAAGCGCAGCTGCAAGACCCCCTGGACCCGTCGCATGATCAACGCATTCACCCTAGAGCAGGGTCGGCTGCAGCAAGTGCACATCGACTCGCTGGCGGATCTGCAACACTGCAGGCCGGTCTGGGTTGACTTTGTCGATGCCAGCGACGAGGAACTCTCCTGGGTCCAGGCGGTTTTCGGTTTCCGCCTGCCCGACGAAGCCGACTCGGGCGACATCGAAGCGAGCGCGAGGTTTTTCGAAGAGCCCGAAGGCGTGCTGCATATCCGCACCGACTTCATCCTGCAGGACGACGTGGGCGGCAGCGCAAATGTGCGGGTTGCCTTCGTGATCCGTCAGGATGTGCTCTTCTCGGTGCACGGCGAGGACCTCCCGGTCTTTCGGCTGTTGCGCATGCGCGCCCGCAGACAGCCCGGATATGTGAACGACGCAAAGGATGTGCTGCTCGAACTCTACTCGGCCGACGTGGAGTATTCGGCAGATGCGCTCGAGGAAATGTATGCAAGGCTCGACGAGGTCTCGCGGCGGGTCCTCGATGAGGAACTCAACGACAGCATTGCAGCGTCGATCCTGGCGAGTATTGCCAAGGAGGAAGATCTCAACGGCCGCATCCGCCGCAACGTGATGGATACCCGGCGCGCGGTGTCGTTCCTGATGCGCGCGCGGCTCCTCGGTGCCGCCCAGTTCGAAGACGCCCGGCAGATCCTGCGCGACATCGAATCGCTCGACAGCCACACGGCCTTTCTCTTCGACAAGCTCAACTTCCTGATGGATGCCACCGTTGGCTTTGTGAACATCAACCAGAACAAGATCATCAAGATCTTCTCGGTGGCCTCGGTGGCGATGCTGCCGCCCACGCTGATCGCGAGCATCTACGGAATGAACTTCCAGTACATGCCCGAACTCGGACAGCAGTGGGGTTACCCCTTTGCGCTCGTGCTGATGGTGATCTCGGTTGTGCTGCCTTTCTGGTGGTTCCGTCGCAAGGGTTGGCTGCGTTGAAGCGCGCTGGCGCGGCGAGCGCGGGCCGCAGGAAACCTCGCCCATGCCCCCTTTGCGGCCGGCCGTGGAAACGCGGGCAACCCTGACCGCGTCCGGTCCGCCGGGTGCGCGTCAGATTGCGCTCATCCTTCTCCTGGCCAGCACCTTTGCCGCGAATCATGTTGCAGCGCGGATTGCCTTCGAACATGGCGCCAGCGTGCTCTTTGCCGTAAGCCTGCGTTCGGCGGGCACTGCGCTCGTGCTTCTTGCGTGGTTGCTTGTCCTTCGTCAGGCGATCCTTCCCGATCCGGCCCTGCGCGCCAAGGCGATTGCCGTGGGTGCCCTGGTGGCCGTCCAGAGCTTCTTCCTCTACTCGGCGGTTCAGCGCATGCCGGTGGCACTGGCCCTGCTCGTCTTCAATCTCTTTCCGATCATGATCGGCTTTCTCTCGTGGTGGTTTGGCGGCGACCGGCCCAGCCGGCGCGCCTGGATTGGCATGCCGATCGCACTCGGTGGATTGATGCTGGTGCTCGACGCGCCAGCGCGCGGCCTCAACGCCGCAGCCTGGGAGCCAGGCTTTGTGGCAGGAATTGGCTTCGGTCTCGGCGCTGCCCTGAGCATGGCGCTGATCATGGTCCTCACCGAACGCTGGCTCAAGCCAGTCGAGGGTCGGGTGCGCGCGCTCAGCACCCTCAGCGTGGTGGCCTTCGCCACCGTGTCCACAGGGGTCGCGGTGGACGGATTGCACGCGCCCTCCGACGCTACAGGCTGGTTTGCACTTGCCGCGCTCACGGTGCTCTACGGCAGCGCGTTCAGCACCATGCTGGTTGCAGTGCCCCGCATCGGCCCGGTACGCGCTGCGCCCTTCTTCAATTTCGAGCCGATCGCAGCGATGATGATGGGCTGGATGATTCTCGGACAGTCGGTACGTGTGCCGCAGATGCTGGGCGCTGCAGTGGTGATCGGTGCCCTGCTGCTGATCAGCTTGCCGGCTCGAACCAGGTGCAAAGACCAGGCCCGCAATGCACCACCACTCCCGCAGCCGTCACAGAGCGCGCGTAGCGATCGATGAGAAGCGTGAGGCCCATGGCCGCAACGTCGTCGGCCGGCATCCCCTGGCGATGAGGCCTTCGAGCGCGCTTTGCAGGCGCGCCGCATCTACCGCGACTCGCCTTTGGCCTCCTGGAGCGCAGCCCAGATACGCGCCGCGCTGAAGGGCATGTCCAGCGCCGCGATACCGCGGGCGCGCAGTGCACCGATCACCGCATTGGCGAGCGCCGGAAGCGAACCCGAGCAGCCCGATTCGCCCACCCCCTTGGCCCCGAGCAGATTGAGCGAGGTGGGCACATCCACGGTGTGGGTGCTGATGCGCATCACGCAACCTGCACGCGGCATCGGATAGTCCATGTAGGACCCGGTGAGCAGCTGCGCACTGCCCGGATCGTAGATTGCGTGTTCGCAAAAGGCCTGACCCCAGCCTTGCACCACGCCGCCGTGCACCTGGCCCTGCACCAGCCGAGGCGAAACCACCTTGCCCAGGTCGTCCACGGACACATAGTTGCAAAGCGCAGCCTCGCCAGTGTGAGGATCGATCTCCACCTCGGCGATATGGCAGCCGTTGGGGAAGGTGGCTCCAGAGACTGCCTCGCCCACCGCTGCCAACTCGGCGGCCCTTCCCCCGGCAATCAGTGCGTCGACGAGGGCCTCCAGCCGCAAGGCCCCGAGCCCGGAGGGTGCAGCATGAGGCGGCATGCCATTGCCGGTTTGCCCCGGGCTCGATCCGGATGCACCCTGTGGCAAGAGCGTCCATGCGCCATCGCCAAAGGCAAGGCGATCCTCGCTGACACCGCACTGGGCCGCAGCCCAAGGGCCAAGCTTTGCGAGCAGCACGGCGCACATCGCCTTGACTGCACTGCCTGCACCGTAGAGCGTTCGCGACCCGCCGGTGCTGTTGCCGATCAGATGATGCGCAGGGTCGCCCGCCCGGTAGCGCACACGGCTTGCAGGCCAGCCGAGTTCGCGCTCGATGATCTGCGCAAACGAAGTTTCGTGGCCCTGACCTGATGCACCGGTTACCGCATAGACCGAGAGCATCCCCTCGCGGTCGAAGACGCCCTCCACCTGATCCTTCGGGGCACCGCCCGGACCCGACGCTTCCAGGTAGCACGCCACACCGAAGCCTCGCAGCAGCCCGCGCCGCTCTGCGTCCAGCCGCCTCGCAGAAAAACCCTCGAAGTCGGCCCTGGCGAGTGCCTCATCGAGCACCCGATGAAAGTCACCGCTGTCGTAGACCGTGCCGTTTGCAGTGGTGTAGGGGAACTGATGCGCCGCCACGAAGTTGAGCCGGCGCAGCGCAATCGGATCAAAGCCATGTTCGTGCGCCGCATAGTCCACGAGACGTTCAATCGCATAGGCAATGTCGGGGCGACCTGCGCCGCGGTACGCAGACACAGGCACCGTATTGGTGAACACCAGCTCCGAACGCATTGAAAGCGCAGGAATCCGGTACACACCGCCCATCGTGACCGAGAGGTTGCGGGTACCGATGTGGGTGCTGAAGTAGCAGGTGAAGGCCCCGAGATCGGCCTCGTCACGGAACCGCATCGCCAGGAACCTGCCGTCCTCACCCAGCGCAATCGAACCCTCGAGACTCAGTGCCCGTCCGTGGAAGTCGGACAGGAAATTGTCGGATCGCGAGCCCACCCAGCGTACCGGCCTGCCGAGTCGGCGGGCGGCCAGCATCACGAGCGCATACTCGCTCGACGCCCCGCTGCGAATCCCGAAGGAACCGCCAACATCCTGGGCCACCACCTCGATCGTTTCGGCAGGCCAGCGGGTAACCGCCGCAAGGTAGCCGAGCATTGACAGCATGCCCTGATTGGGTACGTGAATCCGGGTGCGGCCCGTGCTCGCGTCGTGAAGCGCCACCGCCGCGCGCGGCTCCATCGGCGAGGGAATCAAGCGCTGACTCGTGACCTTGAGCGTGCTGCGGTAGCGGGCGCTTGCGAAGGCGCGGTCGACTGCATCGTCGTCGCCGGCCTCGTAGCACAGCGAAAGATTGCCGGGCACTCCTTCGTGCAACTGCGGGGCCCCAACAGCCAGCGCTGCGCCAACACTGGCCACCGCCGCGAGCCCGTCAACCTCGATCCGTGCCAGTGCCGCAGCATCCTGCGCCTGATGCGGCGTGTCGGCGATCACCATGGCGATCGGCTGCCCCGCGAAATGCACCCGATCCCTGGCGAGGACCGGCATGAAGACCTGCTTCTGGGGCGTCCCGTCCCTCGCCCTGTGCGTCACGACGTTGGGCAGCGGCCCGAACCCGGCCGCATCGACATCGCTTGCGCAAAGCACCGCGCGCACCCCCGGGGCAGCCTTCACCTCCGACAGGTCCACGCAACGAAGACGGCCGTGCGCCTGCTCGGAACGGATCATCCAGGCATGCAGCATGCCCGGGTAGCTCCAGTCAGCCGCGAATCTTCCCGTCCCGGTGACCAGCCGCAGATCCTCCTGCCTTGCCGGGTGGGTGTCGGCCGAAAACCGCACCTGGGGTGGTGCACGCTCGAAAACAGTCGCAGGGGCCCGGTCGTTCATCGTTGCATCCCCTCACTGCGCACCAGCAATGCAGCGCGCTGCACCGCTGCAACGATGTTCACATACCCGGTGCAACGGCACAGATTGCCCGCAAGCGCAGTCACAATCTGCGCCTCGGTCGGATCCGGATTGCGGCGCAGCAGGTGGGCGCTTGCCATGACCATGCCCGGGGTGCAAAAGCCGCACTGCAGCGCATGGCACTCGGCAAAGGCCCGCTGGACCGGGTGGGCGAGTCCTCCGGATACCACGCCGGGCTCCCGACCCGCAGAGCGAGCGGCAAGTCCCTCGATCGTGACAACGCTGCACCCGTCGGCCTGGACGGCGAGGAGACTGCAGGCCTTGACCGCCTCGCCATCGAGATGGACCGTGCAGCATCCGCACTGGCTGGTGTCGCAGCCAACATGGGTGCCGGTGAGCCCAAGACCGTCGCGCAACCAGTCCACGAGGAGCGTCCGGTCCTCGACGTCGGCGCTGCGGGCAGCGCCATTGACTTCAACAGTGATCCTCATCTCAGACAGTGATGCTCATTCCAGGCACTGATCCTCGGTTGAGGAAGTGATCCGCATCTCCGACAGTGATCCGCATTTCAGCCAGCCTCCCCAAGTGGAAAGCCCTCGAGGGCGCGCGCCAGCATCACCCCGGCCAGATGGGCCCGATACCCTGCCGGGGCATGCATGTCCTCGAGCAGGTCTTCACGCACCAGCCTGGGCAGCGGATGTCCCTTTGCCAGGGCCGATTCGGCATCGTGCCAGCGGAACACCCCTTGGGCCACCCCAGTAACGGCAACCCGAAGGTCACCTGAGGCAAGGCGCGCCAGGAAAACGCCAGCCATCGCGTAGCCGGTTGCCGGGTGCGGAAACTTCCGATAAACCGCACTCCGAGGTGCGGCAAACTCCACCGCGGTAATGACTTCATCGTCTTCCAGAGCTGTGGTGAACATCCCGCGGAAGTAGTCGGCAGCAGCGATGCTGCGCCGGTCCGTAAGGATTTGCGCATCGAGTCCGAGCACCGCTGCCGGATAGTCTGCGGCGGGGTCGTTGTTGGCAAGCGCACCGCCAAGCGTGCCGCGTGCCCGCACCTGCGGATCTCCAATGCCAGCGGCAAGTGCGCAGAGCGCCGGATGCTCCCGGTTCAGGCCAGGGTGCGCCGCAACCTCGGCATGGCGCACACCGGCACCGAGGCGCCAGAGACCCGGCCTGCCGCGCGCTGTGCTCTCGATTGAGCGCAGGCTGGCGATTCGGGCAAGGTCCACGAGGATCGAGGGGGAACTTAGCCGATGCTTGAGTGCCGGAATCAGGGTCATGCCGCCAGCGAGCAGGCGCGCATCCCTCGCGCTTCCGAGGGTTGCCACCGCCTCCTCAACCGAGTGCGCCCTGCGGACCTCGAAGGGAACCATCCCGCTGCTCCTTTGTAGCTTTCCGTGCCCAATCCGCGCGGGGTCTCAGGCCCGCATTCCGACGCGTGCCAGACTTGCCGTAGGCGGAAAGTAGCTTGCCACCGCGACTGCGCCCCCATATCATCGCACAGCAGAAATACGGTCACGGACTCCTGACCGCCCGAGCGGCGCCAGGTTCACCAGAACCGACGGCAGACTCGCGCAACACCAACCTCGGGAGATCTCCTTGGAATCCATGTAATGGGTGGGCGCGGGTCTTTTTGCGATTGCCGTGCTCCACACCTTCTCGACCAAGTTCTTCGAACACCTTGCGCATACCCGCCCGGAACACGCCGGCGTTTGGCATCTCCTGGGCGAAGTGGAAGTGGTCTTTGGCTTCTGGGCGATCGTACTGATCGCCTTCATGCTGCTCGCCCTCGGATTCAAGCCGGCAACCGACTACCTCGACTCGCGGAACTTCACCGAGCCGATGTTCGTCTTTGCGATCATGGTGGTTGCCGCAAGCCGCCCCATCCTCGACCTCACCCGCGGCATCGTGACAACGCTGGCGAGGGCCCTGCCACTGCCGGGCCTGGTGGGCTATTACCTGCTCGCGCTCTCTGCGATCCCGCTGCTGGGCTCCTTCATCACCGAGCCCGCAGCCATGACACTTGCGGCACTGATGCTCCGCGACGGGCTCTACACCCGCAACCCCTCGAACCGACTCAAATATGCAACGCTCGGGGTACTCTTCGTGAATATCTCGATCGGCGGAACGCTCACACCCTTTGCGGCCCCGCCTGTGCTGATGGTGGCGGCCAAGTGGGGCTGGGATCTTCCCTTCATGCTGAGCAATTTCGGTTGGCGCGCCGCAGCCGCTGTTGCCCTCAACGCGGCAGCGGTCACGGTACTCTTCTACCGCGAACTTGCGCGGATCGAGCTTTCCGAAGGATCCGCTGCGGGTCCCAACCCGATCACGCGTGATAAAGCGGGGATCCCCCCCGCCATCACGATCTTTCATATTCTGCTGCTCTCCGGCGTTGTGGTGTTCGCGCACCATCCTGCTGCTTTCATGGGCCTGTTTCTTCTGTTCATGGGCGTTGCAACCGCCTACCCGCAGTACCAGGATCGCCTGATCCTGCGCGAAGGGTTGCTTGTTGCCTTCTTTCTTGCGGGTCTCGTCGTGCTTGGTGGACAGCAGCAATGGTGGCTCGAGACCTTGCTGCGCAGCATGTCTCCCGACACGGTCTTCTGGGCTGCCACTGCGCTCACGGCCATCACCGACAACGCAGCGCTCACCTACCTCGGCTCGCTGGTCGAAGGACTGAGCCCGGAGTTCAAGTACGCGCTCGTGGCCGGTGCGGTCACCGGGGGCGGACTCACGGTGATCGCGAACGCTCCAAACCCCGCGGGATTTGCCATTCTGAAGCGCTACTTCGACGACGAGGCGATCAGCGCAGCAGGGCTGCTTGCAGCGGCATCGCTCCCCACGCTGGTGGCGGCGATCGCCTTCAAGTACCTCTGAGCCCGGTCCGAAGCGGACTCTGCGCGGGTTCCGGGGCCCGGTTCGATCCCGCGCAGGAATTCAGAGCATTGCAAGCGCCTGCCTGGAACGCGGGGGCGGATAAATCGCGTCAATCGCCTTGAGGCAGTCCTGATCGAGCGAGATTCCTGCTGCCTTCAGGTTCTCGCGGATGCGCACAAGGTTCGATGACTTGGGAATCACCACGCAATCGGGTTGCCGCAGGCACCAGGAAAGCGCAAGTTGGGCGGCGCTCAGGCCCCGTGCCGCAGCAAGCGCCCTGAGGCGCGGCTCGGAGGCAAGTGAGCCGGATCCGAGCGGGGTGTAGGCCATCAGCGGCATCTTTTGCTCCTGCATCGCGGCAAGCAGATCAAACTCCGCCCCTCGGGCAAGCAGGCTGTAGTAGATCTGGTTGGTAGCGCAGCGCCCGGGAACTCCCGCGCGCTTCTCGGCCAGCGCCCAGCGCGTGAGCGCTCGTTGATCGAAGTTGCTCACGCCCCACGCGCGGATCTTCCCCTGCTGATGGAGCCTCAGCATGCCTTCGAGGGTGACCTCGAAGGCATGCCCACCTTCCCAGTGGAGCAGGTAGAGGTCGAGGTAGTCGCAGCCGAGACGCTTGAGGCTTTGTTCACAGGCCCGGACTGTTCCATCGGCGGAGCCGTTGGAGGGGAGGACTTTGCTCACGATCTGCAACTGGGCGCGCTTTCCCGCACCGAAGGCCCTGAGCGCCTCCCCGAGCAGGGACTCCGCGCGTCCTGCGGCATACATCTCGGCAGTGTCGATCAGCTTGTAGCCCGCCTCGAGCGCTCCGAGCAGCGCCGCGATCTCGGCGCGACGCTCCGATCCACGCTCACCGTAATGCCAGGTTCCCAGACCAACCTTCGTGGTGAAGCGGAAAGGGACTGGCGGAATCGATGCTGAAGAAGCTGCCATGGTTCTCTGTTCCTCCTCGCGTTCGATGACTCAGGTTTGATGACGCAGGTTCGATGACGCAGGTTCGATGACTGCCATCTTGCACCACGCCCCGGCAAACTGCGCAGCGTGCGTGGCGCCGGGCTCCGCCGGAGGCGCGTACCCCAGACTCCCGCCGCGCCTCGCCTCACCCTGCCCCACTATGCTAGTTTGCGCAGATGACGCAGCGATTTTCCCGACCCCCTTGGTATTCCGACGCCGAAGTCGCAGAGAGGCTCGAGGATCGACACCTCCTGAGGGATCTGACCGAGGCCTTGATCGACCTTTCGAGCGGCAGGGTGCAACAGCCGCTGCGCTCGGTGCTGCCGCTCTCGGGTTCCTTCCTCAGGGGTCCCGATGCGGGCCAGGCAGACCCGCTTCCTGATCAGGTTGCGGCCAGGGCCGCAGGCGCGCATGAGCACGGCTCGCTTTTCATCAAGCCTGTGCAATGGCGGGACCGGGTCGCGGTGAAGCTGATCACCCTCATTCCCTCCAACGCAGCGCGGGGCTTGCCAGGGCTCCTGTCGGTCGTTGTGCTCATGGATGCGCGCGACGGCAGGACCCTGGCGATCATGGAGGGCAATGAACTCACGGCCCGCCGCACCGCAGCGGTGAGTGCGATCGCAGCCGACCGGTTTGCGAGCCGCGGCAACTGCGTCCTCGCGCTGATCGGCAGCGGGGTGCTCGCAAGAGCCCACGCACGACTCCTGGCCAAGGTGCGTGTACTCGGCGACATCCGGGTGTGGAGCCCAACGCCGGAGCATGCGCGCGCATGCGCCGAGGCCATCGGAGGACGGGCGGTGGAAAGTGCCGAGGCAGCGGCAAGCAACGCCGACATTGTTTGCACGCTCACCCATGCGCGCGAGCCCGTCCTTCTCGGACGCTGGCTCAAGCCGGGTGCTTTTGTCGCTGCAGTGGGTGCGCCGCGACCCACCTGGCGGGAGCTCGACGATGAAGTGATGCGCCACCCGATCGTTGTCGATCAGCGCGAGGCGGCAATGAGCGAGTCGGGCGACCTCATTCTTTCGCGCGCAGGGATCCATGCAGAACTCGGTGAGGTCCTCGGTGGCCAGGTACCCGCACCCGCGCCAGGGCAGACCGTTGTGTTCAAGTCCCTCGGGCTCGCGCTCGAGGACGCGGTTGCGGCCTCACTCGTGCTGGCCCCGACGGAGCAGGGCGCAGCCCAGTCGCGCTGATCCCGGGGTTTGTCAAAGGCCCTGCAGACCTTCTTCAACGCGAGCGGGATCAAGGCACAGCGAGGCAACTGCGCACGTTGCCGTCATTCACCACGGCTCCGACCGCAGAGTCGCTCGCGTCCAGTAGTACACACGGTTTCCGATCTGGACGCTTCGGTCCGAAGGCAGTTCCTGCCAGGCGTCGCAGCTCCCGCCCCACACCGCGGATGAGGAAGCTGCGCCGCTCGAAGCCATCCAGCGACGCTTGGTGAGCGTTGCAGTTGCAGTGTCGACTTCGAGGAGTTGCAGGCCGTGCTCCGCGCAAACGGCGGCGGGGCTGGGGAGGCCAGGCATTGCAATGCCGCCCGCAGGCGGGATTAACGGGTCTGGCATCACCGTGAGCGTCGCCGTGAGCGCCATCGGAAGCGCGATCCGAACGCTTGCCGGAGACACGCTGAACAGATTGATTCCGCGGCTCGAAAAATCGAGTCCCGAGGAGCTTCCCGCATCGCCAAAGGTCATCGCCCTGAGTTCTTTGGGCGCGCTGGGGTCGCGCACATCGAAGAGCGCAGCCTTCACCCCCTTGACCCGACCGTCGATCGAGGCATCCTTGCCAACTCCGAACAGCAGACCATTGGGCAGGGGAAAGAGGTAGTCCGAGTAGCCCGGCATTTTCAGTTCGCCCGAGGTCTTCGGGTCGGCCGGATTCGAGAGATCAAGCACATACAGTGGGTCGGTCTGCCGAAAGGTCACGAGATAAGCCTTGTTTCCCTGAAACCGTACCGCGTAGACCTGCTCGCCGGGAAGCCCGATCGCCGCAGGGCGGGTTGCGTTCGGCAGCGTGGAGAGTGTCTTCAGGATTCCGCTTGCCGAATCCTCCCTCAAAACCGTGAGCGTTGCCGGTGACGGTGGTGTCGCGCCACCGATATCGGCGGGGCTCATCCATCCGCTCGACCCGGTAAAGGTGAGCACCCGCAGATCCTCGCCCTCTTCGCTCATACGGTACGCAGCGCGCTCTGGGTCCCATCCAAGATGACCCGCCACCTCGCCGGATCCCCGATACGCGATCGAGTCGGCCCGGATTCGGAACTTGTGGACATCGGTCCGGCTCTGCTCACCGTGACGCAACATCGCGCCAATCCGGCCTACTTCGTGGCGCGACGTGGCGAGGTAGAGACTTTGCGGCGACATGTAGATCGCCTGCGTACCGCCGAAAAAACAGGTTCCTCGCCAGGAACTTGCAGGAGCGGCAGCATCAAAGGCGAGAACCACACTCAACTGCAGGTCCGAGGATCGGTTTGCAGCCTGCAGAAAGCAGTCGGTTTCGCGGAGCAGCGGACGGGCAGCACCATCGTCCACGCGGACCTGCGGCAGGATGTCCTCCACTTTCAGGCTAGCGAGCCTCGATTCAACTTCGCTCGGGGTTGCACTCGCGGGAAGCAGGTCGGCAGCCAGACGAGGCGTGTGGCTGAGCGCGAGATAAACGTAGCGACCCGTCTGACGGATCCCTACGAGCCTTCCATCGATCACGAGGCGACTCCCGGCGATGGGTTTGGCCCCCGACACATCCACCCACTGCAGGGTCGTTCTGGGAGCACTGGAGTCGACAACGGGCGGGGAGATGCGGAGTTGCCGAAACCAACTGCTTGCCTCGCCAAAGAGCGCCAGGCGCCCCTCGTTCTCGGCCAGTACCAGCCCCCGCAACGAGGTGTAGGTGGCTGGATCGGTTGCCAGATCCAGGGTTCCGGTGGGCTCCACGGTCCCGTCGGTCTGACGGCGAAAGGCATGCAGTCGATCGGGTCGCGGGCGCCCGTCAGGACCCCATCCGGCCCTCTGAAGGCCATAGAGCATGCGGCCGTCGGTCTTCAGAAGATCGTCCTCCTCGACGCCCGCCTCCTGGACGGTGGTGCCGGATCGCGGTGGCGTATCGCCAGCGGAGCCAGCACCTGCGGTTGCTCCAACTGCGGATCCCGGAAGGGGGGCCGTTGGGTTGGCCTGGTTTGGCGTGGCCTCGATTCCGAAGGTTGCCACTGGGTAGGACTCAAGTGCGCCCGACTTGCGAAGTTCGGCGCGCTGCCGTACGAGAACCCGCGTGAGCGCAACCAGGTCGCCCTCCTTTGCAACGGAGAGATGGCTGGGGCGCAACGCGAGGGTGTCGTCAGCACCTTGCACCGGAGTCGTGGGGCCGGCAACTGCACCCGGCCCTGACACGGCGCCACTCCCCGAGACGGGATCCCTGCTGCTGCCCGACCCGCCGCAGCCACTCAGAAGAAGGGTGAGCAGGCAAAGAAGCACGGTCCCAAGGAGCGTGTCGCTGGCCAGACGAGCCGCCTTCCGCCGCAGAAGCGCAGCGGGGTTCTCCACCGAACCGCGAGCGCCGGCAGAGGATGCCGCGGAAACGACCATGTGCTCGCGCAATGCAAACATCCTGCCCCCCGTCCTCGAACAGTCGATACGAAACCCGATTCTTTGCCGAGCATACGCAATCGCCGTTCGCTCGTGTGCAGATCGCACCCGAGCGATTCGTCGGGTCGTGACGGTGGTCACCGAAGTCCGCCGCCGCTGCAAGGCCTCGGGGCGAGCGGAGCAGGCCTTTTTCTTTTCGCAGTGCAAAAATTTTCGCCCCTGGGAGGGGCAGGAGCCCGCTGTTTTGCCTCAACCTGGGCCACGCGCCGCCACACGCGAGGGCGGGCTGCTCCGGGAGTGTTGTGTGCAGTGCTACTTTCCCAGCGCTACTGAAACGAATTTTCCTAGATATTTCAGGTTTTTGGGCGCCCTCTCCCGCTTCATTCCCAAGAACGCACTGAGCGGGCGTGTCAGGATCGCCACACCGACCGGCCAAACTCTTCGCATCGCGTTCCTCTGTTGCATTGCAGCAATTCCGGGTGTACAGTTCGCGCCATTGAGAACGAAGCTGTTCTCCGCCTCTGTCTCCTCCCCACCTCAAAAGGTGGTTCAGGCCCGAACCGAAAAGTTCGGGCTTTTTTTCGGCTTACAACGTCCCATACCCTTGCAACGCTCCATCGCCTTGCAACGTTCCATACCCTTGCAACGCTCCATCGCCTTGCGACATTCCATCGCCTTCCTTCCCACCTTCAAGCGCGACCGGCTCCGGGGCGTCTTGCGCGCTACAGCGGGCGTAGCCTCCGTGCGATGATTCGAGCGTTGCTGCCTGGAGCCCCCACCACTCGTCACAGTCCCACGGTTGGAGCGCATGACACGGACCGATAACCCGCCCACGCTCGAAGCGTCCACATCGGACGATCCCCCATGCCCACTTCCAGGGTCGACCAGGTCACGGCGCAGCCTGCTGCGCGCACTGGGTGCCTGTGTGATCGGGGGGGGCGGTGTACTTGCGGCGTCATGCAGCAGCACCAATTATGGCGACGAGTTCTACACGCTGCGGCTCGCCGCCTTTGGCAAGGATGTGATGTGGATGCCCTCGAGTCGGGCCATTTCGCTTGCCATGCTCGAGGCGGCCCGGATTGCACCTGGCGATGTGGTCTACGACCTCGGATCGGGCGACGGCATCATCCCGATCCTGGCTGCGCAGCACTTTGGGGCACGCGCAGTGGGCATCGAGTACAACCCGGACCTCGTTGCGCTGTCCAGGCGCAATGCGGCGCGCGCGGGCGTCTCCGACCGGGTGAGCTTCCGCAAGGGCGATATCTTCCTGGAAGACTTCTCCGAAGCGAGTGTGGTCACGCTCTACCTCGGGGAAGACCTCAACCAGCGACTCCGCCCGCGGCTCGAAGCCTTGAAGCCGGGAACCCGGGTTGTTTCAAACCGCTTCGGGCTCGGGTCCTGGGGGCCCGACGAAGTGATCGACAGGGTGCCGAACGAGTACGCCATGCTCTGGATCGTTCCTGTGCAGGTGGGCGGGGTCTGGCGGGTTCTGACCCCTGTCAAACCCCTTCCGGAGCGCATCGAGATCATCCAGTCGAACCAGATTCTCGAGCTCAGAACCCGCTCCGGCTACTTCCACACCGTAGTTGGTCAGGGCCGCCTACGGGGTCAGTCGATCAACGTCGTGCTCGAAACCACCGGGGCCGCGAAGCTCTCCGCAAGCGGCACTGCCGAGACCGAGCGAATCGAGACGATCGCAACACCTCCAAACGGGAGCAGCAAAGGCTCTGAAGCGATTCCGCTGATCCTGGAACGGCTGCGCGTTCGCCCCGGCATCACCGACCCCTGAGGCCTACGGCTCCGTTTCGGCAACCGATCCCGTGGCTGACCCCGCTGAATACCTGCGATTTCTCGTCACGCTCACCGCAGTGGTCGACCCGTTTCTCGGCGTGCCCTTCTTTCTGGCCTTCACGCAGGACTACAGCATCGAGGCACGCCTGCGGCTTGCACGTGCGGTGTCCTTGACCGTCTTTGGAGTTCTCGCCTCTTCGGCGCTTTTTGGCGACGCACTCCTTCAACTAATCGGCGCGAGCCTTGCAGCGTTTCGGGTGGGTGGCGGACTGGTGCTCCTGCTGATGGCGCTGGCGATGCTCAACGCCGAAGCGGGCCGGGTTCGGCAGAGCCCGGCTGAAGCCGACGAGCTACGCTCCGGGGAAGTGCACGGCGTTGTGCCGCTCGCGGTGCCCCTGCTCGCAGGCCCTGGCGCGATCAGCACCTGCATCCTTGCCGGGGAACAGGGCGGGTGGGCGCACCTTGCGCTGCTTCTTGGCTGCATGGCAATCGTTGCGCTGCTCACATGGCTCGTGCTTTCGAGGGCGCATCGTATCGCGCGGCGTCTGAGCATGACCGCGCTCAACGTTGGAACACGCATCCTTGGCCTGCTCCTTGCCGCCATGGCGGTGCAGACGATGGCCGAGGGACTGCGCAAGCTCTTCCCCGGGCTCGAGAGCTGAGGACCTCGGATCAGGCCCGGAGCCTCGGGCCTCTCTGTTGGCTCAGCGCTGCAAGTAAGCCACGATGCAGCCGCAGGAGAGGGTTGCAAGGGTGCCCGACACGATGGTGCGCGGTGCAAGCGCAACGATCTCGGCGCGTCGCCCCGGCACCATGGCCGTCATCCCGCCGAGCAGGATCCCGAGGCTTCCGAGGTTTGCAAAGCCACACAGCGCATACATCATGATCACCCGGCTTTCGGGCGAAAGCGATTCCTTCGGCAAGGCGGCCATTTCGAGGTAGGCGAGCAGTTCGTTGAGCACTGTCTTCGTGCCCAGCAGCGCCCCTGCCGTGGCCGCCTCTTCCCAGGGAATGCCGATCAGCCACGCCAAGGGGGCCATGAGGTGGCCGAGGATGCGCTGGAGCGAGAGCGGAGTGCCTGCCGGAGTGATCGCACCGAGCATCGCATTCACAAGCGTGACCAGTGCGATGAACACAATCAGCGTCGCGGTGATCTGCAGCAGCAATTGCAGACCCTCGGCGGTGCCGCGAACGATGGCATCGAAGGTACTCGCATCCCTGAAGCCTGGCTCGAGCATCTCGACGGGCCCACTTTGCCCCTGAATCGGGGATTCTGCTGGGGGGACCATCAGGAAGGCAAAGGCCAGCGCGGCCGGTGCGCTGACCAGCGAAGCAACGAGGATATGGCCGAGCGCATCCGGCACCCGTTCGGCAAGAATGCCTGCATAAAGCGCCATGACCGTTCCAGCCACCCCTGCCATGCCGACTGACATCAGCGCGAACAATTCGCTGCGACACAGGCCGTTCAGGTAGGGGCGCACCAGCAAGGGTGCCTCCACCATGCCAAGGAAGACGTTGGCGGCGGTCGACAAGCCAACACTTCCACGCACCCCCATCGCCAAGCGCAGCGCCCATGCAAAGGCGCGAACCACCCGGGGGAGAATGCCCCAGTGAAAGAGCACTGCCGAGAGCGCACTCATCACCAGCACGATGGGAAGCGCCTGAAATGCCAGGATGAAGGCCGACCCCGCCCCGCTGAGCTCGAAAGGAGGCGTTGCACCGCCGAGATAACCAAACACTGCGCCAGTGGCATTTCGCGTGGCAGTTTGCAGCCCGAGCAGCAGGGCGTTTGCGGCGGCGATCAGCTGCCTTGCGCCCTCCACTTCGAAAAACACAACGCAAAGTCCCCATTGGAGCGCGATGCCGCCCAGAAGGCTTCGCCACGGAATCACCCTGCGGTTCTCTGAGAGCAGCCATGCCAGGATGAGAAGCCCCGCATAGCCCAGCAAACACCGCACCAACTCAAGCACGATGCACCACGCTGCAGCGCAGTCGGTTCAGGATGGGCAAAGCTTCAGCTCTGCGGGCCAGCGGGACGCTCCCGTCGGGACCCGCCGGCGTAAACCGGCCTGAAGTTCACGGCTCACCTCGGATCCACCGCGGCAATCGAAGCTGAGGTTCGCCGATGCACTAGGCTTTGCGAACGTACTGGCCTGGGGCTTCGTCAACGACCTCGTAACCCTTGCGGACATTTCCGGTCCGCGGTGGCTTGGCCAGTCCACACGAGTGCGCAACCAGCCATGACTGCCAAGCCGGCCACCAGGACCCGGCCTGCCGGGGCGTGGTGCTCATCCAGTCGTCGGGAGCAAGATGCGGATCGACGAGATGCCGCCGCCGCAGGCGGTAATGGCGCTTGGAATGGACCGGACCACTCACGATTCCCGCGTTGTGTCCTCCCGAGGTGAGCAGGAAGGACAGATCGTCGGAACGGACCAGATTGTCGGTCTTGTAGACCGACTTCCAGGGCGCAACATGGTCGGTCTCGGTCCCCACGATGAACATCGGCTGGCGGATGTCGGACAGTCGCACCAGTTTTCCGTTGACCGGAAAACGGTTGCTTGCCAACTCGTTGTTGAGGTAGAGCCGGTAGAGGTATTCGGTGTGCATCCGCCAGGGCATGCGGGTTCCATCGGCATTCCACGCCATCAGGTCGATGAGTCGCTCGCTCTTGCCTTTCAGGTAGCGATCCACCATGGGCTGCCACACCAGATCCTGCGCACGCAGCATGGAAAAGGCACCCCCCATCTTGCTGCTCTCCAGCACGCCTTTACTGTGCATCGTGGACTCGAGCATCGCAAGCTGACTCGGGTTGATGAAGAGCGACAGCTCCCCGGGTTCAGAAAAATCGGTCTGCGCGGCAAACATCGTGATGCTCGCGATCCGCTCATCGCCTTCGCCTGCAAGTGCCGCGCCGGCAATCGCGAGCAGGGTGCCGCCGATGCAATAGCCCACTGCGTGAATCCCGCGATTCGGGACGACGGCAGAGACCGCATCGAGTGCCGCCCGAAACCCCTTGTTGACATAGTCGTCCATACCCACATCGCGATCACTCTCCTCCGGGTTCTTCCACGACATCATGAAAACGGTGTGACCCTGTTCGACGAGATAGCGCACCAGTGAGTTGCGTGGACTCAGGTCGAGGATGTAGTACTTCATGATCCACGCAGGCACGATCAGCAATGGCTCGGCGTGTACTTCCGGAGTGGCCGGTTCATACTGGATCAGTTCGATCAGGTCGTTGCGCAGAATCACCTTGCCCGGGGTGACCGCCAGGTCCTTGCCGACCATGTAGCCAGTCGACGCCCTGGACTTGTCACCCGTGAGCATCCGGCGGGCATCCTCGAGGTAGCTCTGCATTCCTCGCACCAGGTTCTGACCCTTTTCGGAGTGTGTGAGCGCGAGCAGTTGGGGATTGGTCCCCAGGAAGTTTGCCGGAGAACTTGCATCGAGCAAGATCCGAACCGCAAAGTCGAGCATCTTCTCGCTGTAGTCGGACACTCCGTCCACTCCGCCCACAGCCTCCTTCATCAGGGTGGCCGCATTCTGGAAGGCACGCGCATACACGTTGAAGGGGAACTGCGACCAGGCGGGATCCGCAAAGCGCGGATCGGGCACCGCGCCGGGGGCTGCCCCTGGCGCGATTCCCTGAGCGGTTCCCGGGATCACACCTTTCGCTGCGGCAGTCGCTGCAGCCAGCGGTCCAAACGGGGGGGGGTACCCCGAGGCGGAAGTCTCACCGCTCGTAACCGCCCCGAGCGCCCCCAGCGCGTAGGCCCAGGTGTCCTGTGCCAGCTCAACCGCATGCTGCTGCAGCTCCGCCTGCCTTGCAGGCGAGAGCGCAAGATTCATGGCCCAGTCGGTGTAGGCCGTGACGAAAGGCGTGGGAACCAGACCTCCGGTGAAGTTGGCAATCTGTGCGCGGAAATTGCGGTCGAAGTCGCTGGGATCCGGCACTGTCCGCTTGTTCTCAGCCATGGGGGAGGCCCTCCTTGAATGCTCAAATACGCTGCGGATCACCTGCTGCGACCGGCCACAGCGCCACGCCGCCAGACGGAGAGCGCCACGCCACCAGACGGAGCCCGCCACGCCGCCAGACGGAGAGCGCGACGCCGCAGTGCCCCGCCCGCTCTGGAGGACGGTACTGCAATTTCCCGGGGGCGTCAAAATCCATCCAGTTCAATCCCGGCATCCTGCTCAATCGCACCGGAGGCACGCATGAGCGACACGGTCTTCGCACGCATCATTTCAGGCGATCTCCCCTGCGCGAAGGTATACGAGGATGAGCGCATTTTCGCGTTCATGGATGCCGGGCAGGTCAACCCCGGCCATGTCATTGTGGCAAGCAGGCAGCCCTACCCCACCCTGATGGAGGCCGATGCGCTCACCGCGGCAGCGCTGATGACCGCCGCATGGAAGATCGCGCGTGCAGTTGAGAAGGCCTTTCAGGCGCCGGGGATCACCGTCCTGCAGGCCAACCGCGCTGCCGGATGGCAGACGGTGCCGCATCTTCACCTGCACGTTCTGGCTCGCCACGCGAACGACGGTGTCCAACTGGTCTGGCCGCGAAAGAATCCCGACCTCGAGGCGCTGAAGGTGCTCGCATCCCGGATTCGCATCGAGGATTGACCGGACGCGCCGCTTACTCCCCGTAGAGGTCAACCAAGCCTCGAACAGGAATTCAGCCGTTACCAAGGAGCGCAGGATCCAGGTTGGCACCGCACACGATCAGGCATACCCGGGCATCCTTCGGCGGACGAAAGATTCCGCAGCGCAGTGCCGCAAGAGGCAGCGCCGCTGCGGGTTCGACCGCAAGCCGCAGTTCACGCCACATCGCCGCCTGCGCTTGCACGATGGACTCGTCGCTCAGCAGCAGCGAATCGCTCACCCGCGCACAACTGACCGCCCACGCAAGGGCGCCGATGCGCCGCGCGCCCAGCGAATCCACCGCCACGCCTCCCACCTCCACATCAACCGGGGCACCCGCCGCTCTTGCCCGGGCCAGTGTGGGTGCACGCTCAGGCTCGAGCGCAACGATGCAGCTGCGGTCACCGTAGGTCGACGCAAGCCCCGCGAGAAGCCCTCCCCCGCCCACGCTCACAAGGGTGTAATCCGGCGCACATCCCCCTTGCGCTTCGATCTCGAGCGCAAGTGTTCCCGCCCCAACCACCACTTCCGGCTGGTCGTAGGCATGCACCAGCAAGGCACCCGACTCACGCTGGCGGGCCAGACAGGCCTCAAGCGCCTCCACATAGCGTGCGCCACGCACCACCACCCGCGCGCCGAGCGCTTCAAGCCGATCACGCTTGACCTGGGGCGACACCTCGGGCACGAACACCTCGCAGCGCATCCCAAGGTGGGCTGCAGCGTGCGCACAGGCAATTCCCGCGTTCCCGCCCGAGGCGATCACTGCGCCAGCTTCAAGAAGTCGATGCCGCCCGGATTCGGTGGACGGTGGTCCGCGCTCGGCTCCAAGAGGATCAACCTCGATCTGCTGTGCGGCCAGCAAACTCGCCATCAGGCGCCAGAGCATACCGCGCGCCTTGAAGCTTCCGCCCACCTGCAGATGCTCGAGCTTGAGCCAAAGTTCGCGGCACGCGACGCCCAGCGCTGCGCCCGGCATGCGCCACAGCGGGGTGCGCCGAAGCAGGCAGGGCTCCGCGCCGAACATCGCAAGCTCGGCATGCCTGACCGCCGCCCGCATGGCATCGATGTCGAGCAACGGAGTCACGCAACGGGGTCAAGCATCGGGGTCAGGCATCGCCATCACTGCCCCAGGCCTGCTGCGCAGCCGGAAAACTCTTCGCGCAAGCGCGCACCGTCGGCATCCAGTGACGGTGCGGGCGGATAGACCGGAGGGTTCCATGCCAGCCCCCAGGGTAAGGCGGGTACGTCGACGCGCTCGCCTTTCACCAGCATCGGCACCGTCGTGAGTTGGGGATGCGCAACCAGGTCCTCCACGGTGTTGACCCTGCCATACGCGGTTTGCGCAGCGTCAAGCCGTGCCTCGAGCATGCTCGCCTCAAGGCCCGAAAACACTTCAGCCACCAGGCCGTCGACGAACTCACGGTGCTCGACGCGCAGCGCGTTGTTGCAGCAGCGGGGATCCTGTGCCAAGGCAGGCATCTCCAGCACCACTCGGCAGAAGTCCGCCCACTCGCGCTCATTCTGGATCGACAGGACGATGTCACGACCATCCGCGCTGCGGAATGCCCCATAGGGCGCGATGCTCGGATGCTTCAGCCCAAGCCGCTCGGGAGCTTTGCCTCCGTAGCGCGTCTGCAGGTAGGGCACGCTCATCAGTTCGGCCGCCGAGCCAAAGAGCGACACCTTTACCGTGCTGCCCTCTCCGCTGGCGTTGCGTTGCAGAAGGGCCTGCTGGATTCCGATCAGCGCGTTCATCCCTGCGGCGATGTCGCAGATCGACACCCCGATACGCCCCCAGGGACCTGGAGCGCCACTGACCGCGACCAACCCGCTTTCTGCCTGAACCAGCAGATCGTAGGCCTTGAGCCCCATCAGGGCGCCCGCATCGCCGTAGCCGCTGATGTCGCAGGTGATCAGGCGCCTAAACCGTTGCCGCAGGCTCTGCGAACCGATTCCCAAGCGCTCGCACGCCCCGGGCGCAAGGTTCTGAAGGAAGACATCTGCGTGTTCGAGCATCCGCAGCAAGACCTCGAGTTCGTCTGCGCGCTTGAGGTCGAGCGCAATCGATTCTTTGCCCCGATTGATCCATACCCAGTACGACGACTCACCGTGCACCGACCGGTCGTAGCCGCGGGCAAAGTCGCCATCAGGGCGCTCGACCTTGATCACCCTTGCCCCTGCATCGGCAAGGCGCGAGCTGCAGTACGGTGCCGCCACAGCCTGCTCCAGCGCGATCACCAGCACACCCTGCAGAGGACCGTGCGCGCCTGCCTCCCGTTCCGTGTCGAAATGCATATCACCTCCAGTGCCGCAGGCCTGCATTGTGTGCCCGGTGAGCCCGAGGCGGTTTTCGAATGGCGCAAAAGTTTCCCTGCCACGCATGCAGCGCTGGCTCTTGAGCCTTGAACTGGTACCCGAGCAGCGACAGTCGCCGGGCCGCGGCCGGTACAGTGGTGAAGTGAGCCTCAGCGGCCCGCGCGAGATTCCCCAACGCGGCGGCCTTCACAAAAGGCGCCAGGGAATCAATGTCAGGATGCACGGTGAATCATCCGCGGCCAGGGTCGCCGCTGAGATAGACCGGGAGATCCATGATCGGCGGCCGATGCCCCGGAACCTGAAAGAACATGGCGGCCACATGGCCACGGTGGTGGCTGCCGTGCGTGACCAGGTGGAGCAACACCTCCCACTGCGTGATGCGGCTCGGACTACCACCGAGCAACACAAAGTCCACCGGCGCGTCGAGGCTCTGGATACTCGCCGCGTCGTACCAGTTCACCAACCAGCCATCGACCACCCTCTGCTGTTCAGCAAGCACCGCAAGCCCAGGGTAGTCTGCAGCGTTCCTGGCGTTATAGCCGTTCGGACGCTGCTCGAGGTGCGCCTGCCAGAGTCGACTGTTCTGGTAGATGTGATGCAGGGTGTGGAGCATATTCTGAAAGAGGGACACCCGCAGCACATGCACCTCGCTTTCAGGCAAGACAGCCAGAGCGCCGTAGAGCCGGTGGTTGGCCCAACGGTTGTAGCGCACAAGCATGCGGTGTGGTGGCATACGGAAGCGATCCTCACGGGTGAGATCCCTTGTTCGGAGTCCTCTGCGGCGGAACTCCGCTCGAGGGATCCTGCCTGGCGGCGGGCTTTCTTCGCAGCGCGCTGAATCGAGGGTTGAGGCAGGCAGGCAACCCATACCTCCGGCAAGAAGATGCCACGGCCCGACCGCAACGAAAAGCGGCTGCCAAAACCAGCCGCAACCCAACGCAATCAAAACCGGACAAGCTTCGTCGGCTTTCGCGAAGTTTTCAGGCACTGCCCGGATAGTACGCAATGCGGCGGGAGATACCCGCCGCATTGCGCCGAGGAGCGTGCCGCGTCGCGCGCCGGGCAACCGCTGCCACGCCGAGGACGGTGGCTGTGCCTTTGGGCGTCCTCGAAAGCCGACGATCGGCCAAAGCGCAAACCGATGATCGGGGGTTGACCTCGACACTCCTGTGGCCGACGATTCTCCGAGTGGTGACGGTCATCGATTGCACAACCAGGAGACACCCATGATCAGTATCGGTGGATTGATCAAGAACTCCGGGCGCGGGATTTTCCACGTTGCTCCAGACGACACGGTCTTCGACGCTCTCAAATACATGGCCGAGAAGAACATCGGCGCAGTCCTCGTGATCGAGGGCGAGGTCCTCGCGGGGATCTTCTCCGAGCGCGACTACGCGCGCAAGGTAGTGCTGGTGGGGCGCTCCAGCCAGACCACCCTGGTGCGCGAGGTGATGGCGGCCGAACTGATCACCGTTGAGGCGGCGCAACCACTCGACGCCTGCATGCAGTTGATGACGGACCACAGGATCCGACACCTGCCGGTGTTTGACCGCGGCAAGCTGGTGGGCGTGATCTCCATCGGCGATGTGGTTCGACAAATGATCGTTGAACAAAAACAGCTCATCGAGCAACTCGAAGCCTACATCCGGGGCTGACCCGATCGGCCGAGCGACGTCGCGCTCAACGCGGCGGCAGGTTAGCGGCATCTGCAGCAAGTGCCATCCTTCGGGCCTTTGCAACGGTGTCGAGCAGATAGCTCCGGAATTCGGGATCCTCGCCCTGCAGGAGGGCAGGCAACATCGCGTAGAAATCTTCGCGCTGACCCCATTCGCTCATCCAGTCGTGCCAGGTTTGCCAGCGCCGGCGCTCGCGTTCATCCATGCGCGCCTTGTACGCCACAAGGTAGGCGCGCTCGAAGAGGCTCACCAGCATGTCGAAGATGATCGCCATCCTTTCGCGCTGCTCGGGGGTGGGGTCCGGCAAGGCGGCGCGGGTTCGCAACTGCAGATCGGCGTGGTTGAGTACCACTTCGAGGAACTCGATGTAGGCGTTGGAGAGGTTCTGATAAGCCTCCTCCTCCTCGTTCTCACGCTCCTTGCGCTGCTCGTAGACGAAAACCACCACCGCATAAGGTAGTCCGATCGCGGTCACCAGATGGCTGAGAAACTCCACAGAAGCCCTGAGGTTCTCCCAGGTCAATCCCTCCATGCCTGCCCCCTCGACGCTCCTTGATCCCTCCCGAGGGGGATCGACCCCGAAGAACCCCCCGCGATGCAAGCCCCCCGGCAAGCCGGCGCATTGACCGCCACCGCCACAGAGCATAATCCGCGAAGGCGTGTTTCGCTCGGCGACTTCGGGCAACGATCAACCAATTCCACGAGCAAGCTTGCGCGAATCGCATCTGCACATTGTGCTGGTCAACCAGGCGCCGATTCCGGTGTTTGCCTACGGCGGTACCGAGCGCGTCGTCTGGGATCTGGGCAAGGCGCTCGTGAGCCTCGGACACCGGGTGAGCTACCTCGTACCCAAGGGCTCGCACTGCCCATTTGCCGAAGTGTTTGCCCTGCGTGCTGGCCAGCGATGGGATACGCTGATCCCTGCCGATGCCGATCTGGTTCACTTCCAGTTCAACCCTGCGCAGCCGGCAACGATCGGGAAGCCCTGGCTGATGACCCAACACGGCAACTCCAGGGTGGGCGAAGCGCTGCCGGTCAACACAGTGTTCGTGTCGGCGGATCACGCCCAACGGCACGGGAGCAGCCTTCATGTTCATAACGGTCTGGACTGGGACGCCTACGGCCCAACGCGGCTCGACGAACCCAGCGCCGACTATCTGCACTTTCTCGCGAAAGCGGCCTGGAGCGTCAAGAATGTGCGCGGCGCGATCCGCACGGCGAGCCGGGCGGAACGTCGGCTCGAGGTCCTCGGCGGCTACCGATTCAATCTGCGCCGAGGGCTGCGCTTCACACTGTCGCTGCGCGTGCGCTTTCACGGCATGGTTGGCGGCGAGGCAAAGCTCGCGTTGCTGCGCCACTCCAGCGGCCTGTTGTTCCCGGTCCGCTGGCACGAGCCCTTCGGCCTTGCGGTGATCGAAAGCCTTTACTTTGGCGCACCGATCTTCGCCACTCCCTACGGTGCACTCCCCGAACTGGTGGGGGATGAAAACGGCGTGCTGCTGACAAGCAGCCAGGCACTCGCCGACGCGATCGGGCATTTTGTGCCGGCGCGACGACGCAACCACGCGCGTGCCTGCGAGCTGTTCAACGCGCACAACATGGCAAGGCGATACCTCAACGTCTACGCCTGGGTACTCAACGGCGGGCAACTCCACGCAAAGCCCCCAGCGCTGCGCGAAGCGGCTTCGCCGCTACCCTGGACCGACTGAAGTGCCCACGATCGCACGGGGTGTTCGAGCGCGTTGACTGCGGCCAGGAAAACCAGGGGTGCGGTAAAGGTTGAGTCAGGCCGGCAACCCGCTCCGCTACACTCGACCGCTATCCAACTGATTCCGGCAGGGTGGTCGGAAAAAATCGGAGGTCCCCGATGCCAGCGCTCAAGGATCTCGTGCATTTGAGCTACTGCAGCCAGGCGCAATCGCGGATCGGGCAGTTGGATCTGGATCGCATCCTGGAAGCATCCCAACGCAACAACCAGCGCGATGACATCACCGGCCTGCTCACCTTCAGCGGAGAGGTTTTCGTGCAGTTCCTCGAAGGCCCGCCCGAGGCCTTGCGCCAACTGATGTACCGGCTTCAGGGCGACCCGCGGCACAGCGACATCATCATCCTGTCGGAGGGACTGGAGCATACGCGGATACTCCCCGGGTGGGATATGGAACTTGTCACCCGCAAGGAAGCCCACCAGGTCCTCCGCGAAGCATTACGTGAGGCCGACACCTACGCGAAGGTTATCGGTCTCTCACGCCTGCTCGCGAGGCTCGATCCCGACCTGCATCGCGCCTCCTGAGCGGAACGCTCCCACAACCCTGGTCGGTATCCCCCAACCCCTCAACGGTGCTTCGAACCTTGCTGCGCGCGCCTGAGGGGTTTCCAGCTCGGCGCAATCCCCTGCGGCAGGAGCGGATCGCTGTGCACCCGGGCCAGGAAGAATTGCGACTCAGCCAGGAAGATCCACGCATGCGCGCGGATGGTTCGCACCTGCGCGCGGAAGATCTACGGATGCGCACGGATGGTTTGCCCGAATCAAATGGAGATTTGGATCCCGGACTGGCGCGTTCGCGCTGTACCCGAAGGGGTTTTCTTGCGGGTGCGCTCGACGCGGCATGCACACCGGCGTCCGCGTCCTTCTTCGCTCCGGCCTTCGCATCCGCATTCGCTCCGTCCTTCGCATCCGCATTCGCGCCGGCTTTCGCATCCACATTCGCACCGGCGTCCGCACCGGCGTTCGCCGTCACCGCCGAGATTGCTGCCCCTCCACGCATCCTTGATTTCGACTGGGTCGACGTCCGCCGCAACCGACCGGTACCATGCCGGCTCTACCTTCCCGCGCGAACAGCGGCAGGCCACCGCAGCCCCCTTGTGGTGTTCTCTCATGGACTCGGGGGCTCGCGCACTGGATATCGCTATCTCGGCAGTTACCTGGCCGAGCACGGGGTGGCGAGTATCCACCCGCAACACGTGGGTAGTGATCGGCAACTCTGGGCTTCGGGCAACCCCTTGGCGCTTCTCGAACGGCTCAACGGTGCAAGCAGCGACAGCGAGGCGATCGCGCGCGTTGCCGACCTGCGCTTCGTGCTGGATCAGGTCTTCGCACGCGGCGCATCCCGAAGCGACGACGGCTCAGACGACCATGAGGCACTCGCGAGCGTCGACCCGCAAGCGATTGTTGTTGCAGGACATTCCTATGGAGCCAATACGGCGATGCTGGTGGCGGGCGCCCAGGTCGAGCGTGAGGGAAAACCCGTCGCGCTGCGCGACGAGCGTGTCCGCGCCGCAGTGCTCATCTCCGCTCCACCCTTCTATGGCGAGCAGTCTCAGGCTCGGATCCTTGCTGCGATTCGTATCCCCACACTGCACATCACCGCCACCGAAGACCTGATCCGGATCCCCGGCCTGCGCAGCGGGCTCGAAGACCGCATTGCAGTTTTCGATGCAACTGCGAGCCGATTCAAATGCCTTGCAGTCTTTGAGGGCGGCTCCCACAGCGTCTTTACCGATCGATTCGGCTCAGGCGACTATGAAAGCAATGTCCGCATCAAACAAGCGACCCGCGAGTTGTGCCTCGCATTTCTTCAGGCGCTGGGCAGCGCGCTGCCAGGGTTCGTGGCGCCCGGCGCGCGCGAGAAGCAAAACGGCGTGCCGCTCGCATCGTCAGGCTCAGCCTCCGACGACCTTGCGCGCTGGGAGAAGCGGCATGCGTCGCTGCTTCACCGCTTCATTCGCCGCAGCTGAGGATCCGCCGATGTTGAAGCGCCCAGGTCCCACGCCTCCGGTTCCCCTGCGTTTGCACCCAGGCGCGCCGCTGCACATGAAGCCAGACGCGCTCCCTAACAACACGAATCCAGGCGCGCTCCCGCACACGAATCCAGACGCGCTCCCGCACGCGAACCCGAAGGCAACGCAGCTACCTGGGTCGGCTCAGAACCACTTATCTGCAGCGGATCGATCCGGCGGAGTCCTAGCCAAGGTCGCAACGGGCGCGCTGCTCGTTGGCGGCCTCGCAGTTGCGGGGATCGTGTCGCTCCTGATCCTTGCAATTGCCTTCGTGGTGGGAGCAGGGGTACTCGGATACTTCGCATGGAAGATGCGAAAGCTCAGGTCGCAGGGATACGGCGGGGAAGCGTTCACTGCAGACCGCCCGCATCCCGGCTTTGGACCGCACGCAAACGCACGCGATTCACACACGCTTGATGGCGACTATATCCGGCCCAAAAACGTGTCGGAACGAAACGACGGGTAAACGATCTGCCGAGCGAATCCACACAGCGTCGAGCGAGCCTAGCAACGGGTCAAGGCACCCGTGCACGATCTATCAAGCCAACCGACGGACCGTTTTCCCACCCTCCGAAACTCAGGGGTGCGGGGCGATCGACCTGCCCCCGGGAACGCAGCGAAGGTTGCGCCCTGCGGCGCGGGCGCGGGTCCGGGTACGGGTACGGGTGCTGGCGGGAGCACGGGCGCGGACACGGGTGCTGGCAGGGGCAAGGGCACCTGCGCCCGAAACCTCAGGCGCCGATCAGCCCGCCGTCGTCGCGCGTGATCACGATCGTGGCCGAACGCGGGCGCCCGGTTGGACCGTAACCGCGGTTGCCCGGCCACAGGCTCTCCGGCCACGCGCCCGCCCGGGTGTTTTCGCCGGGATGCTGGATGTTGACAAAGAGGGTGCGCCCGTCAGGGGTCTCGGTCACGCCCGTTACCTCTGCGCCTGGCGGCGCCACGAGAAAGCGACGCAGCCGTGCCTCGCCGAGTGCAGCGCCAATGAAGGTGTCCTGGGTGCCCGTCAGTTCGGATCCATCCACTTGCATTTTGTTCTTCGCAGTGATCTTGCCGCCGTCGCCAACCCGGCCCGGGATCGCCGCAAGCATCATGCAGCCGCATTCATCGGTCATCGCGCCGTCGTCGGTCTGGATCCAGCAAATGCCGGTGGCCTGGCTGAACCACAGGCCGTCTGGCGAGGAAAAGGCGTTGCCTGCGCTGAGTCCCGAAAGGTTGGCATCGCCCGCGTCCTCCTCGGCACCGAAGAGAAAGATATCCCAGCGGAAACTGCGTGCATCGGCGTGGCCGCCGTCCTCGCGAAATCGGATGATGTGGCCATTGGGATTACCAGCCTGCTTCTTCCCGTCCACATCCATGTAGGCGCGCGGATTGGCCGGATCCACCTTCTGCGGCGTGCGATTGGCGGCGTTGTTGTTGGTGAGGGTGAAGTACACCTCACCGTTGCGGGGATTGACTGCACCCCACTCCGGACGGTCCATCTTCGTGGCTCCAACAGCGTCGGCCGCAAGCCGGGTGTACACCAGGACTTCGGCCTGATTGGCGAAGCGATACGCTGCAAAGTTTGCGATCCGAGGATCGGCGCTGTCGAGTTCGATCCACTCGCCGCGACCGTCAGCGTTGAAACGGGCCGCATAAAGCCTGCCCTCGTTGAGGTACTTGTCGCCGACGGCGATTCCGCCGCCCGCATCGAGCGGATCCCAGGGCTCGGCACTCACGAACTTGTAGATGTACTCGTTGCGCGCATCGCAACCCTGGTAGACCGCAAGTGGCTGACCCGGCACGGGCAGGCTGAACACCGCCCCTTCATGTGCCATGCGGCCCAGCGCCACCCGCTTCACCGGGGTGGAATCCGGCCTCAATGGGTCGATCTCCACGTTGTAACCGAAGGTGTTGGCTTCCTGACGGAAATCACGCTCCGCAGAGCTTGCGCTCGCTGAGAGGTTCCAGCGCGCAAAGCGGTCGTCGGTGTTCGAAACGGTATGCCACCCCTGGCTGATGGCGCGCTGTGCGCCGGCAGCGGGCGGTGCGGTGACCACACCGTAACGACGGCGCGCGGCGATCTCCCTGGCCGGCAGTTCGGCGCCGCCAGCCGCCATCCCGAAGTAGAAGGCCCAGTTCTCCTCGCAGGTGAGGTAGGTGCCCCAGGGTGTCTTGCCGTGACCGCAGTTGTTGAGCGTGCCCCTTGCCATCCCGCCTGCCGTATCCCAGCGGGTGACCATCAAGGCACGGATCGCCTCGATATGAGCCCGCGGCCCGGCAATTCGCGCTGGGGTTTGTGCGGTAACCCTGCGACTGTGCTTCGACGAGGCAACCTTCTGCCAGGTGTTGCCCGAGCGCTCGATCTCCACCAGCGACACGCCGTGGTGGTTGATTTCCTTGAGGACCTCGTCGGCTGGTCGCGCGCCGAGGTCCCAGTCGCCGAACTGGGTGAACTTCTTGCCATTCTGACCGCCCGAGGTCTGACCCTTCGGATGCATGAAGTGGCTGTCGGCCGAACTCTCATGGTTCACACACAGCACCGCCCGCCCGGTATCGGCCTCGGTGTAGCGGCCGTCACGGTCCATGAAGTAGATGTCCATGCCGTCGTGATGATCGCCCACACGACGCGACCAGTCATCCGACTCCACGCCGCTGTTGGAGTATGCGGATACGGACGGGTCGAGGCTGTCACCGGTTGCATGCAGGACGCGATAGCGGTAGCCCGGGGGCAGACTCACGTCGTCGACCAGATTCTTGCTCACCGAGGGGAAACCAAGCGCCGCAGCGAAACTGCCGGTCTGAAGGCCCCCAGCCGAGGCGGGCGAGGCGTAGGTTGCAACGCCCGGGACCATCGCAAGCCCGGCGAGTCCCAGGCCACCGCGCAGCAGCCGGCGACGCTCGGGGTTGCCAAGCGATGCGGCAAGGATGTCGCGGAAATGGATGTTCGACGAATCGTTACACATCGGGTCCCTAGTATCTTCAGACATGCCTGAATACTCCACGTGAAGTTTGCGGATTGAAAGGCGCCCCGCCACCTTGCCAGAGCCTCGCGCGCAGGGGGCGGGAAGCAGCCACACGCGAAGCTGATTGGAGCAGGTGCGCTTTACAGCCCGATGTCAGGCGTGGAGGAATTCAGACCTTGCGAAAGATAAGCACCGCCAGAACGCAGGAAAGCGCAGTGGCCCAGTGAAGTGGCCACGCGCTCAGCGCAAGCCACAGCATGTGCAGATACGCAGCCGCCAGCAGGGAAATGAACAGCCGGTCGCCGCGGGTTGTGGTGAGGCCAAGGATTCCTCGCCGGGGTGATCCGCCCGGACTCCGCCGCTCCCAGATTCCCATGGCAAGCAGCAGTGCCGCGATCACCATCCAGAACACGGCGGTCTGCCATGTCCAGGCCATCCATCCGAAGCCGCTGGGGGCCTGCATCGACGTATTGCCTCAGACACGCCCAAGGGCAAAGCCCTTGGCGATGTAGTTGCGCACGAAATAGATCACCACCACGCCAGGAATCATCGTGAGCGAACCTGCCGCGGCAAGAAGCCCGAGTTCGTAGCCGGAGGTGCTCGCGGTGCGTGTCATGGTGGCCGCGATCGGCTTGGCCTCCACCGAGGTGAGCGTCTTGGCAAGGAGCAGTTCAACCCAGCTGAACATGAAGCAGAAGAAGGCTGCAACACCGATCCCCGCTGCAATCGTGGGAAGGAAGATCCGCAGGAAAAAGTGCCAGAAGGAGTAGCCGTCGACAAACGCTGTCTCGTCGAGTTCGCGGGGAACACCCGACATGAAGCCCTCGAGGATCCAGACGGCAAGCGGAATGTTGAAGAGGCAGTGGGCGAGCGCCACGGCAACATGGGTGTCGAAGAGCCCGATGGCCGAATAGAGCTGGAAGAAAGGCAGTGCAAACACCGCCGAGGGTGCCATGCGGTTGGTGAGCAGCCAGAAGAAGAGGTGCTTGTCGCCAAGAAAACGGTAGCGCGAAAAGGCGTAGGCCGCAGGCAGCGCCACGCAGACCGAAAGAAGCGTATTGAGCACCACATAGATGATCGAGTTGATGTAGCCACCGTACCAGGTGGAATCGGTGAAGATCTTGCGGTAGTTGTCGAGGGTGAACTGCTGAGGCCAGAGCGTGAAGGATCCGAGGATCTCGTTGGTGGTCTTGAACGACATGCTCAGCAGCCAGTAGATCGGCAGCATCAGAAAGACGATGTAGAGCGTGGGTACCGTCCACCGCAAGCGGATCATGCGCGATCGTCCTTGGTCATGTAGGCGTAGAAGAGCCAGGAAAAAAGCAGGATGATCAGGAAGTAGATCAACGACATCGCAGCGGCAGGACCGAGGTCGAACTGCCCGAGCGCAATCTTCACCAGATCGATCGACAGCAGTGTGGTGGCGTTGCCGGGCCCTCCCCCGGTGAGCACGATGGCCTCGGTGTAGATCATGAAACTGTCCATGAAACGCAGGAGAATCGCGATGATCAGCACGCGCTTCATCTTCGGTAGCTGGATACGCCAGAACACGGACCAGCGCGATGCTCCGTCGATCCGGGCAGCCTGATAGTAGGCCTGAGGAATCGCGGTAAGCGCTGCGTAGCACAGCAGCACCACCAGTGAAGTCCAGTGCCAGACATCCATCGCCACCAGCGTGAACCACGCAGCCATCGGCTGGCGGGTGTAGTTGTAGTCCCAGCCCAGCGCATTGAGGCTCTTTCCGAGCAGACCGATCTCCGGTAAAGCAAAGATGTTCCAGATTGCCCCCACCACATTCCAGGGGATCAGCAAAGGCATGGCCATCAGCACAAGGCACACCGAGACGCCCCAGCCACGATGCGGCATCGCCAGGGCAATCGCCACACCGAGCGGAATCTCGATCGCGAGAATTGTGGCAGTAAAGAGGATCTGACGCTGCAGGGCGTCGCGAAAGCGCGTGGAAGTCATAACCTCGCGAAACCATTTCACGCCTTCGAAGAAGAATTCGTTATTCCCGAAGGTTTCCTGCACCGAGTAGTTCACCACGGCCATCAGCGGAATCACCGCATTGAAAGCCACAAGGATCACCACAGGCAGCACAAGCCGCCAGGCCTTGGGGTTGGTGGTCCGGGTATCCATGGGCTCTCGAGGCAGACGGCTGGCTTGTGCTCAGGACACCAACCAGCCGTCCGCATAGACGTGGGTGTAGTGGGGATCGAATGCAATCCGTAATTCGGTTGCCGGCGGAAGCACCTGTTCCTCGGGAACCACCATCTTGATGCGGTGAGCGCCGTGCAGAAGGTCGAGGATACGTACATGCCCTGCATCCACCATCCGGTCGAGCTGCACCGGCAAGCCGACGTCGGCGAAGCGCACATGCTCGGGCCGTACGCCGATCTGCAGCGAGCCGGCGCCTACGGCCCTCATCGAGCCCGCGGTCTGCGATGCACCGCCCGAGCCTGGCGCGGTTGGCAGGGGCTGCGCCCGGTCCAACAAGGGCACGCGCCTGCCCTCGATACGAAGCTCGCTGTCGGGTCCCCGTTCGGCGGGCAGAAGATTCATGCCCGGCGAACCGATGAAATGCCCCACGAACACATGTTGCGGGCGGTCGAAGAGCTGCGCAGGAGTGCCGATCTGCACCACCCTCCCTTCGTTCATCACCACCACCTCGTCGGCAAAGGTGAGCGCCTCGGTCTGGTCGTGCGTGACGTAGATCATGGTGAAGCCGTGCTTCTGGTGAAGCGCCTTGAGTTCGCTGCGCAGACGCCATTTCAGGTGTGGGTCGATCACCGTGAGCGGTTCATCGAAGAGGATTGCCGCCACATCGGTGCGCACCAGCCCCCGCCCGAGCGAAATCTTCTGTTTGGCGTCGGCCGTGAGCCCCCTTGCCCGATTGTCGAGCGACGACTGCAAGCCGAGAGCGCCCGCAACCGCACGCACCCTTGCATCAACCTCCTCGCGGCGAACCCCCCGATTGCGCAAGGGGAAGGCAAGGTTGTCGTACACACTCATAGTGTCGTAGACCACCGGAAACTGAAAGACCTGCGCGATGTTGCGCTCACGAGGCTCGCAGGGCGTCACATCGCGCCCATCGAAGAAAACCTTGCCTCGCGAGGGATGCAGCAAGCCCGAGATGATGTTGAGCAGGGTGGTCTTTCCGCATCCGGAGGGCCCAAGCAGAGCGTAGGCACCACCTTCACGCCAGCGCAGGTCGAGCTCCCGCAAGGCCCAGTCCGCATCAGTGGAGGGATGCGCCGCGTAGCTATGCGCAAGGCCCTGGAGTTCGATGGCTGCCATCGCACCGGCTCAGCGCGCAGGCAGCGCGCCCACCCCCGTTGGCAGCCCAGCCTGCGAAACCGCGGCAGCCGGCGGTGTGGCAATACGCTTTCCGTCGAGCCCAAAATACATGGCGCGGTCGATGTCAATCCCGAACTGCGCATTCTCGCCGCTCGCGATGCGAACGAGTCCCGGGCACGCGCACACCCACGGCTGCTGCTCATGCTCAAAACGGATGATGCTCTCCGACCCCGAAACCACACTGATCAGCACCCTGCCCTGGACCTGCACCAGCGCACGATGTCGGCCCGGGCTGAGGTGGTGGGGGCGCATCCCCACCCACAAAGCCGGATCGGCACGATGCCGCAATGCCTCGGGGATCGGCCACGACAGCGAGGACGAAAGTGCGATCCGCCCATCGCGCAGTTCAGCGCGCACAAGATTCATCGGGGGCTCGGACAGGATCTGCGCCGTAGTGATATCGAGCGGCTGGCGGTACACCTCGGAGGCCCGGCCGAACTGACAGAGACGCCCTTCGTGAAGCGCAGCAATGCTACCCCCGAGCTGCAGGGCCTCCGAAGGCTCGGTTGTGGCGTACACCACCACAGCGCCCCGACCTGCGAGCAGCCGGGGCAACTCGTCGCGAAGTGCTTCACGCAGCTTGTAGTCGAGGTTGGCAAAGGGCTCGTCGAGAAGCACCAGTTTGCTGTCCTTCACCAGCGCACGCGCAAGCGCGGTGCGCTGCTGCTGCCCTCCAGAAAGTTGCGACGGCCGCCGATCCAGGTAGGGCTCGAGCCTGAGCAGCGCCGCCACCTCGTTGACCCGCCTTTGCACCTCGTTGGCAGCAAGTCCCGCCACCTTGAGCGGTGAGGCGATGTTGTCGCGCACACTCAGATGCGGGTAGTTGATGAACTGCTGGTACACCATCGAGACCCGGCGTTTCTGCACCGCCTGCCCGGTAACCTCGAGCGCGTCAAAAAGGATTCGTCCGGCGGTGGGTTGGGTGAGGCCCGCCATCAGGCGCAGGAGCGTCGTCTTGCCGGCAAGCGTCTCGCCCAGCAAGGCATGTACAACCCCGGGAACCAGGCTGAGGCTGGTGGGATGGATGTGAAGCTCGTTTCCATCCCGGAAGGCAACATTCTCGAGAACAAGCACCTGAAAGCTCACCCGGGGCCGCACGCGGCGGCCCCACGCGTCAACAGGGCGGCTGGATTACTTCGCCGAGGTCCAGCGCTTCACGAGCTGGTCGTAGTCCATGGTGATGCCCTGCGGCTTCTCGTTGGCGAGCTTGGCCTTGGGACCGTCAGGACGACCGAGCCACTCTTTCGGATCCTTTTTTGCGTTGAGGCGCGGCCCGCAACCGCCGTAGGTCTTGGCCTTCTCGTCAGCCGACTGCATCCGGGCCATGACCTGATCCATCTCCTCGGCAAGCCGGTCCATCGCCTGCTGAGGCGTGAAGACTCCGGAATTCACGTCGCCGATGTTCTGCCACCAGAGCTGCGCGAGCTTCGGATAGTCGGGCACGTTGACTCCGGTGGGAGTCCACATCACACGGTCGGGCGACCGGTAGAACTCCACCAGTCCACCGAGGTTGGGAGCCCGGTCGGTGAACGACTTGTGGCGCACGGTGCTGTCACGCACGAAGGTGAGCCCTACCTGGCTCTTCCTGGTGTCGACGGTCTTGCTCACCACAAACTGTGCATAGAGCCACGCCGCCTTGCGCCGCTCGAGGGGAGTGCTCTTGAAGAGTGTCCACGAGCCGGTGTCCTGGTAGCCGAGCTTCATGCCGTCCTGCCAGTACGGACCCTTGGGACTCGGCGCCATGCGCCAAAGCGGAGTTCCCTTGTCGTCCACCGTGTTGTTGCCGTCCTTCCTGGGCGCCACCATCGAAGCGGTGAATGCGGTGTACCAGAAGATCTGCTGCGCCACATTGCCCTGCGCCAGTGCCGGCAGCGACTGATAGAAGTCGTAGTCTGCAGCCCCAGGAGGCGCGTACTTGCGCAACCACTCGTCCCACTTGGCAATCGCATACACCGATGCAGGGCCGTTGGTCTCACCGCCGCGGGCTACCGAGGCACCGGCGGGATTGCAAGAGCCCGCCTCCATGCGGATACCCCACTCGTCGATCGGGCGGCCATTGGGGAGCCCCTTGCTCGAAGCACCTGCCATCGACAGCCAGGCGTCGGTCATGCGCCATCCAAGATCGGGCGCGCGCTTTCCATAGTCCATATGTCCGTAGATGCGCTTGCCGTCAATCTCTTTCACATCCTCGGAAAAGAACTGGGCAATATCCTCGTAGGCGCTCCAGTTCACCGGGACGCCAAGGTCATATCCGTATTTGTCCTTGAAACGCTTCTTCAGATCCGGGCGCTGGAACCAGTCGTAGCGGAACCAGTAGAGATTGGCGAACTGCTGATCGGGCAACTGCCACACCTTGCCGTCGGGGCCGGTGGTGAAGGAGATTCCGATGAAGTCCTTCAGGTCGAGGCTGGGATTGGTGACGCTCTTGCCCTCGCCAGCCATCCAGTCCGACAGGTTCACCGCCGACTGAAGGCGCGCATGCGTGCCGATCAGATCCGAATCGTTCACGTAGGCATCGTAGAGGTTGCGGTTGGTCTGCATTTGCGTCTGCACCGCCTGTACCACCTCGCCCTCACCCAGGAGCTGGTGGTTCACCTTGATCCCGGTGATCTCGAAGAAAGCCTTGGCAAGGACCTTGGCCTCGTACTCGTGCGTGGGAATCGTTTCCGAGAGTACGTTGATCTCCATGCCCTTGAAGGGTTTCGCAGCCTGGATGAACCACTCCATTTCCTTGATCTGCTCAGCCTTGCTCAGCACCGAAGGCTGGAACTCCTTGTCGATCCAGCGCTTGGCGGCGTTGCTGTCGGCCAGCGCCGAACCTGAGATCGCCATCGCGACTGCACAGGCAATGAGCGACGCCCTGGCTGTGTATCTGATTCTCTTCATGTGTCTTTCTCCCCCCTTGCGGGCATTGTTGGTCGAGTTACCGCGGGGGCGAAGTATACGCCTGCCTGCCTCGCAGCGATTGCCGCCCAGCCTCAAGCCTTATCATCGCCGCATGGAGGGTCGGCATATCGCGGTGATCGGGGGCGGCATCAACGGGGTGATGAGTGCCTGGGCACTCCTCGACCGCGGCTATCGCGTCTCGCTCTTCGAGGCAGGCCAGTTGATCGGTGCAACCAGCCGTGCATCGAGCAAGATGCTGCACGGCGGTTTGCGTTACCTCGAACAGGGCCGCATCGGAATGGTGCGCGAGGCCCTTCTCGAGCGGCGCTGGTGGCTCGAGCGCGGCACCGGTCTTGCCGCTCCGTTCCGGATGCATATTCCGCTCTACCGTGGCAAGGGGCGCCCAGGGTGGATGATCCGCGCCGGCACCCTGCTCTACGATCTGCTGGCGCTCGGCTCGAAACTGCCGAGGTCGGCGCGCCACAGCCGCGATGACACGCTTGCCGCCATTCCGGGACTGCAAGAGCAGGGTTTGCTCGGTTCGGTGAGCTACTGGGATGTGAGGATGGACGACGAAGCGCTCGGTCGGTGGGCTGCCGAGCAGTTGATCCGCAGAGGACTTCAGTGCCATAGCGGCCTGCCGATCCTGCGACTGGCCTCCAACGGCGAACTCGAATGCGCCGGCAAAGTCCGCAAGTTCGACGCAGTGGTGAACGCCACCGGACCGTGGGCGACCCAACTTCTCGAACAAAGCGGCATCGCATGTCCGTGGAAGCTGCTGGCGGTCCGCGGGTCGCATCTGGTCGTTGCGCGGCCCTTGCGCGAGGGCTGCCTCTTCCAGCAAGACGACGGGCGGGTGGTCTTCTACCTCCCCTTTCGCAACCTGGCCATCCTCGGAACCACCGAAGCGCGCGCCGATCCCCGGGATCCGGTTTGCGCCTCCGAAACGGAGGTGGAGGAACTGCTCGCCATCCACGCGCGCCACGTGCGGCCTGCCCTGCGCCGCGACGAAATCGTCGAAGTCATGGCGGGTCTTCGACCGATCGTGGTGCCTCGCGGCAAGGAAGGCGCAGATACCCGCACTGCGAGCCGCGAATCGCTCACGGTGCGTACCGGAAAAGTTGTGACTCTGCTTGGCGGCAAGTGGACCACCGCGCGTCAGCAGGGGCTATCGGTGGCCGATGAGATCGACCGTATCTGCGGGCGCACCTGAATACCCTGGGTCCGCCGAAATGCGCCCGCTAAACACTTTCGGGCTAACTTCCGCCGACTTTGGGGGCCGTAAGCCCATGTATGAACGATTTCACCGACGCACTCTTCCTTGCACTGCGCGCAGGCGCCGAGGACCCCGACCGCAGCGCACTGGGTTTGCGCATGAAGGAACTGGTTGCGGAGGTCGCAAACACGAATACTTCGAAGCTGCGCAAGGCAGCCGCAAGCCGCGAGTTGGTGAAAGTGC
>Ga0194124_10000678_pt1 | contig 50210 bp, 73 predicted proteins | sample TA2KigCas0mmetaG_FD_148605 | JGI IMG/M metagenome (GOLD analysis project Ga0194124, IMG submission 148605) | Freshwater microbial communities from Lake Tanganyika, Tanzania - TA2015031 Kigoma Deep Cast 0m | ecosystem: Environmental > Aquatic > Freshwater > Lake | place: Tanzania: Lake...
GCCCTCCTGCTGGTGGCTCCCTCGCTCCCTGCTGGTGGTCCCCTCGTGGTCGCCCTCCTGCTGGTGGCTCCCTCGCTCCCTGCTGGTGGTCCCCTCGTGGTCGCCCTCCTGCTGGTGGCTCCCTCGCCCCGCTGGTGGTCCTGCTGGTGGTCCCCTCGCCCTGCTGGTGGTAGGGGATGGGGCAACCTTACACCCCTAGGGCCGTCCACGAGGCCCGTAAAGGGGCGCATGGTTTCGGGGGGTACTATCACCCCATGGGGATCGTGAACGTCGCTCTACGGGCCTCCTAGGGGGCCAGGTGATCGGGGAGGGGGCGTGGTCCCATGGGAAACGGGGGGCCGGGATTGCTCCCGGCCCCCCGTAGGGTCGCCCCGCCCTAGAGGGCGAGGGCGAGGTCAAAGGCCCTTTGCTTGACCTTGCCCCCCACCCCCCCGAAAGCGATATTCTCAAGGGCGGTGTCATGGGTCCGGTAGTTCTTGCGGTGATCGATGTATTCCGTCACCGCATTGTACGCCCCCCAAGCGGTGCCCCGGACACCGGGCATGTCGGCCCCGGCACCCGTGAACAGGAGTTCATGCACCCCGTCAAGAATGTTCTTGGCACGGGTGGAGCCCTTCTCCGCATTGGCGAATTCCGCCTCGAATACGGTGTTGATGTAGTCCACCGATTCTGTATGAGTCAACTCCTTGGCGGCGAGTGCCCGGAACGCCTCGCCCAATTCGTCATAGTACGAATTGGCGATACCCATGGCGGCAGCGGCATCTTGGATCGCCTGATTCATGCCCCGGGTGTGCCGGATTGCATGGATGTTCTCCGCCCCCCGGAGTGCTGCCCGCTCCGTATTCTGGCACACCACACGGATCGGGGTGAACAGAATCTGGACGGGGGAGGTGCCGTCGTGGCTGTTCGACAGGAGGAGGTACTTGCCCAGCACGTCCTCACCCTTGACGACGATCTCGCCGGGGAGCTTGGCCAAGAGCCAAGTCCGGGAGCCGTTGTTGATCAAGCCCGCCGTGTGGATGCACGCCTCCTTGCGGGTGATGAAGCCTTCGAAGAAACCGAAGGCATCCCGGAATTGCATCGGGGTATACTTGGCCCCGACGGACCTCCCGATCACGTCGCCGCTATCGGACCGGACCATGGCGAAGGTGCCCTCCACGGGTTCACCGTTAGGGAGGTGCAGCTGCACCTTCTTGGCTTCCCACGAGAATTGCGGCATGGCGGCAATCGCCTCAATGGTGGCATCCGACTCCATGCGGATGCCCAAGCCGTGCCACGGGGTTTCCCCCGCAAACACCATGTCCGTGCTGTTGATAAGACCGTGGCTCATGATTGCCCTCCTTATGGGCTTGGCTTGGCGGGTCACGCCCCCGCCGTACAATCACAATAAACGACCTTTCGATTGAAAGCAAGGGGTCTGTAGAAAATTCCTGAAAGAATTTTACGGAGCCAGTGGCCATGCGGGTTTACGCCGCTCCACCCCCGCGCACATGCATGCGCCCACATGCACGTCATGTAGAGTGTCCACTTTAACCAAACCTTAATCTGCCAGAATTCCGAGTAAGGGGGGTGTGTCGTAAATAAACCCCGCCCCCAAGCCAGCCCAGCTTAAACAAATCTTAATCTGTCAGAATTACAGATTGGGGTGGTGCAGCTTAAATGAAACCCCCTCCGCTGCCCAAACGGTTAACCCTCCCCCCTATCCTCGTTTGACCGGGGAAGGAGGGAGGGATCGGGGACAACGGCGGCGGGTTAGACCCGCAGCCGCTCCCCTACTTCAAGCAGGGCGGGGGTGATTCGTCCATCCCGATAACCTTGCCCCCAGCGGCGATCCATGGCCCGCAGGATCTCCACCACTAGCTCGTCCACGAGGTAGGGGTGCTGCCCCTGCAAGAAGGCCTCCGCAGCCTCCTTGACCTGTCCCCGGTTTGCGGCTCGGTAAAGCACGTCTGCTGCATCCCGCAGCTTCCCCTCCCTCCGCTCCTTACGATAGAGGGCCATGTCGGCCCTCCACGACTCCAGCGTTTCCGCATCGGGAATCTCGCCCCCGTAGACGGAGACGTAATCCGCCTCCGTAAGGTACTTGGTGGAGTCGAGCAGTTGATCCAACATGGGGGTGGCCTCCTAGGATTGGGGTCGGTCACGCCGCCGACCCGTGAAACCATCATACCCTGATTCTTCGATTGAAAGCAATACTCTGTCAGGTTAAATTATCTTAACCTGGCGGAATTACGAATAGCAATATAGCAACTTAAATGGTGGGTGGTTCCTCCAGGTTGTGATAGGCTACCCCCGACAAGCGGATCACATCTTTACGTTGCACCATGCTTATTGATAATTTCCGTAGGTTAAATTACCTTAACCTGTTGAATTTCCTAATAAGGGGATTGCAGCCTAAAGGGGTTCCGTGGAGTCCCTAGCCTCCTCCCTAGACTGGCGTGGGCCTAAGGAGGGGGCTAGATTATTCTTTCCGATTAAACTAAACTACCCGCTTGAACGTCTCCTCCTTGTAGAAATCCACGAAGCTCCACAGGGCGAAATTGCCCCGCCCAAACGTCCTTTCGGCCCGCTTGATCGCCCCCTTGATGGAACCCAAGTCCCACCAGATTGACTTTCCCGAACCGCCGACCTGTCCGGCGGGGAGCGTCTCTACGAAGAATCCGGGTCGCAGGTCGTGCCCTCCTTGTTGGCTTGACTGTCCCCTACAATAATAAACCGAATCAATCACAATTGCAAGTGATATTGTTGAGATTATTCCAACACTATTGTGGGCATGGCGAGTCCAGTTTCGGTAATGCTCTCACCCCGATGTCGATTTAGTCCTGCCACCGGTAAGCTACCATAGCCCCTCGTAGGGGGCTTTAAGGCGCAATACCTTGGCCTACTAGGGCAGATAATATCACCCTTGTTAGGTGACTTTGTTGACTTAAACGGAGATATAGCCTTGAAAGATGGCGGGTGGACACTAACGGTTAGGCTTCGCATCACGACTCATATTAGTGTCCTGCTGATTGATGCTAGGTTTGCTCTTGAAACGAAAGCAACTAGGGGTGTTGCGTTGGTAATGCCGGACCTTACACCCCTCGAATCGTCTTGAAAGCATAAAGGGGAGGGGCTGTTTAGGCTCCTCCCCTTTACTGGGTCTAGGGTTTAATCTGGGTCCGGCGTCGGTTATTGAGAATCAACGCAAGGCGATGCGGAATTACCAGAACTTGATCGCAGGTGTTACAGCACCGGGCATCTGGGTCATCGACTAGCGGGGCTGGGTTGTTACCGAACCCCGTAAATTCCTCGTGGCATAGTACGCAGGTGAACGACTCCATAAGCACCTCCCTTTCAGATTATAACAATACCACTGTTTAGTTGGTATTGTCAAGCCCTGAAGCGTTCTTCGGGCAGGAAACCAAGCGAGTAGACTTGCGGCTTGATCTTGCTGGCGAGGGCTTGATGCGCCACCTTCACGGCTTCTAGCTCGATTGAACCCAACTCGGCTTCTTCAAGGCTCTTGCGAACTTGGTACCAACCAGGGTTCCAAGACTGGAGGGAATACTTGGCCTGCATGAGGTTGTTCAAGTTGGAATAAAACAAGGCGTACACCGCTCTTGCAGCGTCAATCAGGGCGATAGCCTCGGGAGACAAGTCTTGCGCCTTAAGCCAGTTGTGCGTGAAGGTTTCATCGGCACGGTTGGCTTGCTGGTAGATGGACAGATTAGACTTCGCCCAATTTGCCACGTCGCTCTTGCTATATGGAAAGAACTGATTGTCCAGCGTGAAGGGATTGCCTTTGTAGGTTCCCGTAAGGGTGCTGGTCTGATTGTGGCCTGCAAACAAGTTGTAGACCACACAATCTGCAATAAACTCTTGCGGAAGGTTAGTGTTGCCGGGTTCTTGATTCTGTTTGTAAGTAGCCCTGTCGCAGAATGGGACTTGGTACTGATCGCGATCATTCGTCCACGTCGGAGGGATCACCTTGCGAACCGCCACCTGAACCATCACCTGATTGAACGTGGAAGGAGTGATAGCTGATCCGTTGCTGTTACTTGAAACACCAGAGAGATAGTGCACTCCCCCTGATTGCTGGGGATCATTGCCTGTCGTGAAAGCATAACCAAACCCCCCTGCCGCAGTTCTGTCCAGACGAACATTACCACCCTGAACATTAAGGGCACTCGTCAAGGGAATCGCAGGAACGTCACACTTGGGACGTTTGAACCAACCGTTCAAGTAGTCCCTGTTATCGCTAATTTCTTTGATTCCAAGAAAGTTACCTTTCTTGTCGAACACGTCGAGGCTAAACGAGGGCGTCTTCACGGGCCACCTCCCTTTCTTCAGTCATCATATGATAATCGGTTTCAGGTGTCAATACTTCTTCTGGTGTCCAGATAATGAAGCTGATCGGAAACTTACCCTTGACGCCGGGGAACGTCTCACCGGGGACCATGAAGCCACTAACCGCAGCATAGTCCCACGTCTTGTCCCTGAAGGGTGCCGAACCCGGTGCCACGGCATACTTCAACGTAGCAAACACGGCAACGGGTGACGAAGGGCACCACTTAGCGCAGCGGTAAAGGAACTGATTGAACAACTCATTAGCAGCCTTACCCTGTCCTTCTTCGTCCATGCGCTCTTGGGTCTTGGTAAACGTAATTGCCTTCTTAAGGTCTTTCAGTTTACCCAAAGTAGAGGTAGCCTCCCCATAGGGGGGATTCATGAGAATGATAAGCCGCTTGCTTTCATCTTCAATAACCTCACGAAGGGCTTGGGGCAGATCGGTGTAGTCCCCGTTCAGAAAGTCAAACTGAAACAAGGTTGCGTTAGGGAAGATGTTGAGGTTCTTGATCTGTCCGACTTCGTTCAAGTCAAGGGTACTCATGAACACTCGGTCAAACTTCTTAAGGGGCTTGACGAGGTTTCCGGTCCCGCAGCAGGGGTCCCAAAGGTAGGTGTTGGGATCCTCTTGCCACCCGGGAAAGGCATTATCGAGATATTCGATACCCTTAACTGCAACCCAATCAGGGGTGTAGAACGCCCCTTCACGGGTGCGCTTGTCGTTGGGCAGGAACATGTGAGATTCCTGCAAGATGCAGTCCTGAACGTCAGCAGCGGGGGGACGCCCATACAAGCTCCAGAAATTGGTGTATGCCTTGGCGGGAATCTGATGCTTGCTGTTATTGAGATTAAAGTAAATCTGCCCCGTCTTGTCGTTGAACACCGCCTCCCCTTGCAGGTCTTCAGTAAAGTACCGTCCAAGGTTGGTTTCGTCCTTGATATGCTGTCCAATCTGAACAAGCCATTCCCCGTACACCTGCCGGAAATTTTCCTTGGAGATGACCTTGGCAGTAGACGATGACGGAACATCATGAACGTCGTTGATGAACTGGGTCAGGGTACCCTCGTTGCTAAACGTATAAGCAACTCGGGGCAGCAAGCCCGCAAGATCAGCAGCGGCAACGGCGGTACAAAGCCGCTTGTCGGGGCTGGACGGGGTAGAATCCCAATCCCACTCCCCTTCAGTCAGAATAAGGTCCATGATCCCCTGTTCAATCGGAAATATCAGGGCCTCGTTCTTGTCCACAATCGCAATAGCGTTAGGGAACTGATGGAGATCCTTGAGGATATGCCCCTTGTGAATGTGGTGGAGATATATCAAGGACTGGGCCAGTGAACGATGCCACGTTGAAAGCGTGGTCATGTTCTTCAGGTCATACTTGAACTCAAACAGAACGGGGCCGACAAGCAGATCGACCTTCTCCTTGATGCAAGCCGTCCAGCCTGCATGGGAGATGAACGTCGCCTTGACCGCCTCCTCGCTAGGGCAAGCAGCAAGGGCGGCAAGCATCTTTCTCTCGTTCACGTTGGTGTTCTCCTTTGGCTCAATCCTAGCAAGCCTGTTTGATAATGTCAATGAATTATAGCGAGATTCTTTCACAGGGCAGGGGACTTTATTGCCCCCTGCCCCGATCCTTCGCCTAGTCTCGCTTGTCCCGCAGGCGTTTCATGGCTTGCTCCACAGCCTGCCTGAACTCATCTTGACTGAGCATGCGATCCCACCACGCTTCTACTTCATCTAGATCAACGTCATCATTCTCTATCCCCCGCCTAACTCGCTCTTCTTCAGTTATAACGAGATTGTTCATGTAGTGCATGAACTCATCTTCGCTCTCCGTAGCCAGAGTGATGATAGCGATGTTGCCGAAGCCTTCCTGCTCGTTCATCTCTTGGTCATAGATGAAGTAGCCTTCCTTCATTCTAAACCGAAAGATACCCTCCTCAACCCACTTGAAAGTATCGATGTACGGGTGCCTCGCCAAACGCCACGCTACATTCCACTCCACCGGACTGTCTCCTTTATCGCGGGGTGCATCCCCTTATTCCACCTATGGGCACAACTCAAAGGTAATTCAAGGCACTAAAGGAAAGAATTTTCAGAAAGTTTCTTTAGACTAGAAAGGCGAGGGGCTTTCTTACCCCTCGCCCTCTCTTTACGATTAAACTTAGCCGGACCACCTTACCGAAAGGGCCTTGCCCGTAGCGAAGGCCATAGCCGCCTCCAGTTGCTTCGGGTTCAATCCAAGGGTTCCCCCGGTGCTTCGGTTAGTCCCCGTCATGACCAACGTGCCCACGAACACGTCCCCCGGCACCCGCAGATTGGTTTCCAGTTTCTTGAGCTTGCCCTCCTCGTCCATCCAGCAATCGAACTGGACGCCGTTAGCGACAATATCGACATGCTGAAGCCACCCACCCACACCGTCAGAGATCGCCTTATGGAGGGTATCTTGATCATCCCCCACGGTAACGACCTCTGGGGGCTTGCCGGGTCTCTTCACCAGAATCTTCGCCATGGCTCTCGCCCTCCTTGTGATTACAGTCTAAACCAAACTATGTTCAATTGTCAAGCACTTCCTCGACGTTAGTCCACTCTTCGTTCACAAGAACCTGCTGAATGTCGGCAGATTCCCAATCGATCTCTTGCAGAATGGCAACGCCATTTCCTGCAAGGACTTCCTTGCGGGCTTCTTCGATTGAAGCCGCTTCCGTTTCGAATTCCACCTCGACGTTTGCGAGGATCAGAACCTTTACCTTGTGCTTGTCCATGTCGCCCTCCTTATGTGTAGTCATTCTATCATAAGTCATGTTTAGTTGTCAAGGGCAGGTGCCCCCCTTTAAGTTGCAGGCACCTTATTCGCAATTATGCTAGATTAAGTTTGTGTAACGCAAATCGACCCCGGCTCGATTGAACCGGGGTCGTGTCGATGACTTTACTTAGAATGGAAAGCTCTCCTCGAAGGTGCAGCGGGGCAGGTCGGCTTCCCAAGCCAAGGAACCGTAAGCGGGTTCCATCTCAACCCAGCCCGCCTCGGGCTCGGTGATACCCAGCGCCGTCAACTCTCGGGCCTTGGCTTGAAGGGCGGCGGTAGCCGACTCCTCGGGGAGGCTCTCCCGGATGACTTCCCAGCGGCTACCGTGCTGGTCCTGTGCGAGAATGAACCCCTCGACAACCTCGACGGTGGGGTCATCGTACACACCCCGTTGGATATAAACGGGGACGAACTCCACCTTGACTTCGAACTTCACCATGACGCCCTCCTTTGATACTCTAATAGTATTCGAATTCTCGATAACTGTCAAGGGGTATTCGTAACTAAATTTGCGATAGGGGCGGCAACCGTGGCGTGAACGATTGCCGCCCCTATTGATCGGTAACTTAGCTAACCACTGTCAAGTTGCCGCTCTCCATGTTCCGTTTGATTGTAGAAAGGTCAATCTTATAGCGGGAGTAATACGCCCCGCCCACCGCAATAAAGGTGCGCTTACGGGCATCGTCCACGATGAACTCTGCGATATGCTCCCCTGTATTGAACTTCAAGGGCGGATCGAACTTCACATGAAGCCCTTCCGTTAGCTTGAACTTAGGTGCAGCCAGCTTGGCACGGCATTGTTCCCTCCACTTAAGGGCAGTTTCATCCGTGGTAGGGGTAAGTGCGTCAAGAACACGCTTGGAGGCACCGTAGTAGAACGGTCCCATGGACTCGTCCATGTCCTTGTAGCCGACTTCCCCGTTGCGGGCATCGACCAGGAACACCATGCCGAACACCATGCCGGGCCTACGCTTGCTTTCGATTGCAGCGTAGATCGCCTTGCCCTCCCGGTTGGTGGCCACGAAGTTACAATCTTGGTGATCGTCCTTGACGACCTGAAGCGGGGTGCGCCCATGCGCCACTTGATACGTCCAGCCCACAGTAGCCTCCTTGTTGCGGTTGCGGGGTTGCTACTTAGATACTAGCACAAGCGAATCTAGGTTGCAAGCCCTAATTTTATCTTACTTGGCAGGGGCGTTCCATTTACGTTGCAGCAACACTATTCGCAATTCTATTAGATTAAACTTAGGTTATGGCGTTCCATTTACGTTGCAGCAACGCTATTCGCAATTCCGTTAGATTAAACTTAGGTTATTGTGAATCAAGTCTGAATCGACCTTTCTTTACGAATAAAGAAAATTCGCCCCGACTAGGCGTGATAGTCGGGGCGATCTTAGTTTAGATTAAATTGAATCAGATAATCTTCATGAAGGTTCTGCTGTCAGTGTAGTCTCTGAAGTAATGCAGAATGAAGTTGCCGCGTCCAAACAACCTCTCTGCTCGTTTCAACGCACCCGCACCTGTCTTTAGGTCTCGCCAGATAAACCTGCTGCGTGACCCCATCCTGCTGGTTGGTATCTGTTCGCAGAAGTACCCGGCACCCATCGCTTGCTCTCCTTTCTGGCTCGTGTCGCCCACCTCTTGAACATAGCACGGCTCTCATCCAATTGCAAGACCTAAGCGAAGAATTCGGAGTAATATTATTGTGTTTAATCTAAACAAATTAAGGCACATAAAGCTAACTAAGTTAATAATATCACTAATAAATTTTGGACAATGTTTACTTGAAGCAATAATATCACAATTAAAAGTAAAGTTTGCTTATTTACATTGTGATATTATTGATTAAACTGTTTAAATTATAATATATCTAACTTTATTGCAAGTGTTATTAACTTAAACTTTAAGTACGCTACTCAGAAACGCGACAAGATTAGTAGGAGTTGTCCTTGCTTTTTTCATCATGGTAACTTTGTAACTTAACGGGGGTGCAAGGTCAGACCTTACACCCCCGTTGTATTCACCTGATCACCTAGAAGTAGAGTCCTCCGACAATACCCCATCCAAATAGGGCTACCCCTGCCCCGTAGGTTGTGATCGAAGCAGGATGAGTCATCCCGATTCGATCCCACATGAGCCATGATGCGCCCTGAATTGTTGTTCCGGCGATAATCGCCATTTGGTACCACTCCGTCATGACTTAGCACCTCCTTATGGTGTTATTTTAGGATATATTATTGCTATTGTCAATAGTCTCCCCCGCAATTTTCTAAGCGGGGGAGACTAAGTTCTTCTACTTGATCAGCTTTGCGATTCTAAACAGACGCTTGCGCTGGTGGGGCGTGATACCCCCGATGTGGTAGCTGTAACACGTTCTTTCCCCGGTCCTGAAATCGGTAGTCTCAAACTCCGTGCTTGCCCAGCAGGGATGGCCCGCATCGCAGAGAGGAAGGCAGGACGGTTCCGTACATTCCAACAGAGCCTCGACGACTTCCCGCACTTTAGCGGGCCGGGCCTCAAACTCGAAGCCCGTATCGGCGTAATCCGCCTGTTCGATAGACTCTTCGGTTACGGTGCTGTAGGTCTTTGCCAGTGTCATCATCGCCTTGTGCCCTCCTTAGGTGATATAATCATAACACTCTAAGATATTGTCGTCAATAGTATCCATAAAGAATTAGTCCCCCCAATCACGGGGGGACTTTTCTCTTGGTTTAGAGCGGGCACCATGTATCCCGCTCCCTCGGGACTTCTCCCGCATGTAGAGTTGCAGTTCCTCGGCGGGCATCTTGCGCTTGTAGTTAGATGCCCTTTCTTTGGAATCCTTACGAAGTTGCTCCGTGAGCCACTTCGCCATGTCATCCTTGTTCTTCATATCAAACGACCCTCCTTATCCCTAATAGTATCAGGAATAAAGAGAGTCGTCAATAGGTTATTACGCTAGTCGGTATCGAACTCGGCAGATTCGCCCATAAAGGCTTCCCATTCATCGGGAGTGACGCCTGTCATCAGGAATTCCCGCTGATCTTCACCTAGATGGGGCATGACGTTCTGAATCAATGCTCCATTCTTCCAAGCGGAGATTTGCTCCTCGGTCACGGGCAGGTCAAGCGTATGCTCCACCCCCGTAAACTTACTTTTCTTTGTAATCAACATGACTCCTCCACCTTCTGGACAATATCCCCCAGCCCCTCCCGCTGAAGTTGGGCGAATAGGGGATCAACATGAGTAGGGGTATCCTCCTCCTCATCCTCGTAAGTTTCGTCACTGTCAATCGAAATATGCTCACGGACTTGTTCAAGGATTGAAGTATCGCCATGGGTGCTGGCCTTTCCCGAGGCGGTGGTGAAGTAGTCGATACAAGTATCGGCGGCTTCCCCGTTTTCATCCGTCTGAAAGACTCCGCAGAACCCGTTACCTGTCTCCGCATAGCAGGCATAGACCTTGAATCCTCTATCCACGAGATAATCATAGAAAGCTATAGGTGGACCCCACGCCGTACAGAACGCAAGGGTTACGGTGGTAGGAGATTTAGTTATGATGCTTATGTCTTTGCCGAAGCCAGGATCCCACTTGGTACTCCAATTGGCGACAGCCCAGTCGTACCAGTTCTTATAGCCATAATTGTCAAGGTTCGCCTTTTGCTTCAGTTCAAGTTCAATTTGTTTGGGGGTGCCGTCCCCGTAAAATCCTGCTGCGGTGTCCCGGATCTGCGGCGGCATGGGGTGAAGCAAATTGAACAGTCCCCCCTCGCCCTTCTGATCTGCATCCAGAATCTTCTGGATGTTCTCCTCAGTGGTTTCGAGGGACAAGTAGTTATCGCACCAGTTCGGCATGTGGGGAATCCTCCTTACTTAATACCTTACACCTTGTGGGTATCAAAGTCAAGTACCTTGCATCAAACCGGAATGGCTTGTCCAGACAGTAACACTATCAGGTGAACCGATGGAGCTAGGGGGGCAGATCCTATGAATCAACGTAAGAATTTCTGGCAGGGCTGCTCGGGTTTCTTCATCAGCCCGATTGAAGAAACTAAACACATCATTATTGAGCAGGGAAGCCAGCGTAGAACCGGGATGCTGGCCTGTCGCAACGTAGTTTACGATTGCAAACACCAGATGGGGAGGGATCTTGTTATACTTCTCAGCAAGCTTTTCAGCGTCAAGCATTGTCGTAATTTTCCTTTCAGTCGGATCGAGGGTAAAGCACTCCGGCATGTCAGTAGCCCCCCATAATACCCTTGTGGAGGGCACCACTCTTGTCCGTAACCCGAATCTCGCAGTAGTCAGGGCCAGCGTCCTTGAAGCCAGTAGCCCAGACTTCTATCTTCTTTGCAGTTGAAAGAACATCAGGCTTAATTGTGGAGGGCAACAACCCGACCCTCTGTAATCTTATAGCCTCCAACGGCGATAGTTCTTGGTGGAGATACAAGGGACAGCCTCCTTTGTAGAACGGGATCGTCAGTAATAATACCACGAGTGAAAGCATCTGTCAAGTCCAAACCTTCAGTGATAGCCCCCGTTAGATTCAAGAAAGCGCATCCCGCTGATTCCATGGTAACACGGGTCAAGTCTGCCCCAGAAAGATTCGCACCCGTTAGCCATGCATGACGTAATGACACCCCAGCTAACTTCGCCCCCACAAGGACAGCCCCTTCTAGGTGGGCATAGTCGAGTAGCGCACCTTCTAAGTTAATACCAATAAGGTTACACCCGATGAATGAAGCCCCGATGCCCCCGGGTTTATCTTCAAGCCATAGAGCGTGAAGCCTGATAGCCTCTTGTACCTGCGCTAACGTAGGTTTGTAACTAAGCATCGGGGTGGCCTACGATGCGCTTGCTTTCTGCGAGTAGGACATTCGACAAGTAGTTACAATCAAACTCATGCGTCTCTAGGAAACGTCGCTTCTCTTCTGCCAGAATAGCCAAGAACTCTTTACTGAAAGCCTTGGCTACGTCGGTTTCATGAAGAAAGAACGCCATAAGTGCCGTCAGAGGTATGGCAACCGTCATGGCGTTGTTCTCATGGGGATACACGCTACGCAGAATCTCGTGTAGCTGGAGAATCTGCGGGTGGAACTGTTGCGTCTCGCTCATTGAACGTTTCTCCTTTACTGCTATCTTATACGCTTTAGTCAATAAAGTCAAGAGGGGGACTAAGCCCCCCTCCTGAACGGCTTTGGGGTAGAAAGGACACAAGCCTTGTCCACACATATCTTGTAGGGGTTACCCGCCTTTGATACCGATTGAAACAAGGGTGTCGTACAGAACTCGCAGGTGGGTAGAGCGTAGATGAAGTCCCATGCTTCACGGAGCCTGTTGCCCATGTTGGTGGGCCAGTTAAGGGTACGGTGAACCCTCGTTGCCTGCCAGAACACCTTATCTGATTTAGAATGAACGACAAGAACTCTAATGGCGTCCTTGCCCGAGTCCCTTCCGCCGTAGCCGGGAACGATGCTGGAACAAACCCGCACCACGATGTTACGGTGACGGACAGGCCACTCGTAGATGATCTCGCCGGATAAAGGGCTATTCACTCTCTTGAAACGATGCGGAACCTGAAGCGCCGCCTCCATCTCAGATTGGGTCGGCTGAACGTAGGTAGCTGCCATAGAACAATCCCCCTTTGTTCATTCATACTATATGAACTAAGATGGATTGTCAACATGTTTGATTGAATTTTGGAGTGCCCCGTGCAGGAATCGAACCTGCTTTTACGGATTAAAAGTCCTCTCCACAACCAATATGACAACGGGGCTTAAAGACCAATTGAGTTACCGGCCCTTGGTTTGGAGAGGGGTAACCAAACCCCTCTCCTTCTGATTCTAACAAGCGGTGTAGTTGGTGCCTCGGGTATTGCCCTTGACAACAACCAACTGCTTGACACGCAGAGCCATCAGAATACGCGCCATGTCATGCTTCCTAAACTCTGCGAAAGTAGGCAGACTAAGCAGCGTCTCTGTTCGAATACCCGGACAAGCCTTGATAGCCTCCAGTACCTGCTGCTCCCACTCAAGAGAATAAGTAAAGATAGCCCTATTATGGTAGCGGTACCTAGCACTAGAGAAACTGCCGAATTTCTGGATCTTGCCTTCTCGAATGAGCCGACGAAGAATTCGATCAACCCGAGAGGGGGCAGGGCCTTCCATGTCTTGCGCGATCTGCTTGGAAGTCAAGTAAAGTCCCTTCTTGCTTTCAAGGAAAGCAAGCACTCTCTTATACGCTGAAGTCGCGCCAGCAGAATCTTCTTCGGTTTCCTGTTCATCTAAAGACAATTCGGGCTTGTCGTCAGGTTCCACAATCGACGTTCCCGGCGTCGTGGTCGGCAGGGGTTCTGCACCGATGCGAACATCAAGGCTCCCGGTAATCAAGTTATCGGCGGGGTCGAATCGAAGATCCAGAGTGTCACAGATAGCCTTGATCTGGTTTCCAAGCTTGCTAACCTCATTCAGGGCGGTTTCACGCCTGTTAAGGAGATGCCGGACCTCCTGTAGAGGCTTGAAGTCTTGCGCCAGCGCCGAATAAAGCTTGTTATTCATATCATCCTCCTATGGACTATCCTACCAAACCTTTAGCCTGTCCGTCAATACTTTGCCGGGAAATAATCAGGGCGGGTTTCCTTTGTACCCGCCCTGATTACGACTTTACTTACCCGATCACCGGACTCATGACCTGAAGCCGGACCTCGCCCAGCTTCGTCAGTTGCTCATCTTGAATGTAAAGAGCAAGCTGCCTCTGAATGTCCTCGACGCCCCACCCCTGAAACACCTTGTCCAAGATCACCTCGTTATTGACCAGAATACGGGCCTTTAGTTCCTGTGCTTCCATCAGCTTCACGCCTCCTTTGCTTTAAGCATATCAGGGATATTCAAGTTAGTCAAGAGATTTACCCAATAAATTTTCATATCACTATAGGGGCACATGCCATTTACGTTGCAGGCATCCTAATCGTAATTCTGTTAGATTAAACTTAAGTTATGCTAATTGGGATGTCATTTACGTTGCAGGCATCCTAATCGCAATTCCGCTAGATTAAATTTACATAAAGCAAATCCCCCTCCGCTTAATAATTGCGGAGGGGGGTAAACTTGTTTCGATTAAAGTTCAGGTGTAGGTTCAGAGAGGGGGTCATGTCTGACAAACTGTTTAATCGCAGGGTGCTTCAGACTACCGTCATTCAGTTGCCCCTGAAGTGTCTCGTGCATGGTGTGCATCACGTCCTCAGGGACTTGCCTGCTACGCTTGGAGTTGAACTCCAGACACTTCTCAAACGGGGTATCTACATGAAGCAGGACCACCTGAAATCCCAAGTCCTTAAGTTTATCTAACAACAAGTCTCTGAAATGCTTATTGATATTGGTATCAGATATGATAATGTCATTACCATTCATAGCCGCCAACTCAATCAGGTTATCTCGATAGGCGGCGACTTCTTTGGGATTAGAGTTATCCCCGGCATCCCCGTTCAAGAGAACACGGCACTCGTCCAGATTAATCTCAAGAAACTTGTCCTTGAGCTTGTCTGCGATGGTACTCTTTCCGCATCCCGCAACACCCAGCGTCATAATTGCTTTCATGGGTAGTTAGGCTCCCTTCCACCATTCAGGTATAGAACGATTGCGCCAAGTGGCGAATCCTGCTTTATCTCGATTGTAATAAGCCCGATAAGCCGCTACAGCATCCCCAGGTACCCTCAACTCATCCGGCATGGCCTGTGCGAATGGGGTCAAATTGCCAGAGGGTACGGACCTTACACCCCGCCGCCAGTGGTCGAAGTGATCTGCCGTCTTGTGTGTTCTACCATACCGATGCGTATACTCATCCAGCATGGCGGCATGGTGTTCAAGAAGCCAGAGGTAATTGTCTCTTGTCTGCCTCGCCCAGATCGAGCAAGGGTGGTTCTTGTGCGTCAGCTTGTAGGGGCTATCGGCCCCGTTAAGGAGGCAAGCCGCCGCCATTAACTGGGCCGATTCAAGAATCATCTTGACAACATGCTTATCGCATTGTTGCCTTGCTGCCGCCTCGGGGTCGGGATCGAGGACAAAGATGTTCATGTTAAACCTTACGAAGCCACTGGTCCTGTCCGTTGTCGTTACGGTACATCCAAAGGGACTGCGGTCCCCAATCGTCCCCTTCCATTTGACGGGAACACGCCTTGCTAGTTTCGAGATCGACTTCAGTAGAGAAGTCCCCCACGGGGGTATGCTCCAGAACCCAGAGGCGGTTAAGGGACGTGGTAGCGAAAACTAGCTCGCCCTGCACTGGAAACCGGAACACCAGATTACCGTCCTTATCCGTCACATTCAAGATAGGAAGGGTCCGACCCTTGAAGGTTCCGGTACTCTTATTCAGATTGTACGTCATGTTAAGCCTCCTTTGCTTTCTTGACGTTGTTTGCAACTTCCGCCAGCAGGCGGTCCATTTCCTTGTTCAGCAGATAGCCCATCTCGTATCGTGCCCGAAACAGGCTTTCATTGTCCAGTGTAACCCCTGCCTGCTCTAGGGCCAGTCGCAGGTCTGTTGTGGTGACGGGCAGGTTCACTGAAAACGCCAGCTTGGATACCTTAACTCCCATTGACGCCTCCTTGATACTTCTATCCTAGGGTAGGTTAATCAGATTGTCAAGCCCTCCCCGTTGTTTAGCGAGGAGGGCTTGATTCTTGGTTTAGAACTTAGACAGCTTTTTGCGAAGGAACGGAGTCAGGATATTCAGAGAACTAAGTACGTCGTTAATGACGATGCTATAGCCGTTCCCGTACATTTCAACACCCTCGGCTGCCGTATAAGCATCCTTGATACCGATACCGTAGACTTCCGTACCAAGTTTGCGCCGAGTGTGTTCCACGGAACCCCTAACGTGAGTCCTGCCGTTGCACGGGTTCCCGTCTGAAATGATAATAACCATGCGGTTCTTCACTCCGGGGAAATCTCGCATAAGCCGCTTGGCAGCGTATTCAATAGCATAGCCGTCATAGTTATTGTCATAAGGGGCAATAGACGACAGCCCATAAGGGTTACTGTGGCTTCTGGTGAAGTATTCCGCCATAAGCACCTTACTTCCATCTTGAATCTTCTTAACGTCCCCACGCTTACGAGTCTGTGCTCTAAACTCGCCAGTCGAACAGTCTGCCGTATGGCCCAGTACGTTAAGGTGTACCCCTGAAAGGCCACGGAGGGCTTCAGTAAGTGTAATTGCAACAACCCTAGCTTCTTGGTATTTGTCCCGATTCGCCATGGACCCGGATAGATCGATCAGGAGGGAGATCGCAACGTCAGGCTTGCCCTCTACCCTACGCTGGGCGAACACGTTAGGGTTATTCTGGGCCAGCTTGTGCAGCGATCCTTCATCTAACTCCCCCTCCTCTTGTGCATACGACCAGAGATTCACTTTAGTTGCACGGAAGGACAAGCTATTGCGGATAGCCTTCACGACGTTACGGTGCTCCTGGGCAATTTTCTTATAATCGCTAGGATCATTGTTAATGACCCTAACAGCCCCAAGAGAGGTTAGGGGTACATCAGCATCGGGGTAGTAGTCCAGGTTGTTCAGAGGCTCATTCTGTTTCAAGGATTCATCATTCAGGCTCAATTGGTGTGATCCATCCTGCGCCTGATCACCCTTGACGGCGTGGCCGAACAAATTGGTATCCGTCAGGTTTCCAGGAGGGGACCAGCCCTCCCCACCAGCACCGCCTCCGCCACTACCTTCCCCGGGGGGCGGCGACGGGAAGTGTCGAATGACATAAGAACCGATCTCTGCCATACGGATAAAATCAGTCTCCGAAGTCGGCGGAATATCGAGTAGCATACTCTCCACTTCAGATAAAAGATCGTCCAGTCGCTCATCCCCAAACGTCACCCGATCATCAGGGTTCATGATGTTCCATCCTGCGATATAACAGAACGGATCGGGATTACTCAACGCTTCAGGGATCATGCCCTCGATCTGGGGCCGCTTCATAGTGTTTGAGAGTTCCCGGTGAACGTCAAAGTAAGGGCGGAATCCTGCCCAGTCCTTAAGGACACTTTCTCGTGCCTTGACTACTTCAACAGACTCAAAGAGAGGAATAGCGATCTTCTTGTCCGGGGCGAGGCTATTATCCTTCTTTTCCTTTGCAACTACGCTAAGGTGATACATAAGAAATGAATTAAGGTCCATGGTTCGCTTCATGCTAGAGAGCATGAGGGATTGCCCCGTAAGGCTATCAATAGCGAGGGTTTCTTCTGTTTGCTTCAAGAAATCCTCAGAGGACAAGGTGACGTAAGCATTTCCCGGATGATTGACGATAGAACCGTCAGACCAACGCAGGGTCAGGGCCTTGTCCTGCTCCCCGGCGTGACTGTTCTCTACAATATTGACCACTCGTGCCAACTGAAACAAAGCCCGTTGCAGCTTGAACTTTTCTACTGAAGCGGAGTCACCCTTGGAAGTTACTGTAAAGTAACCGTCATCGTAAGTCTTGCCCATCTTGTCCCTCCACCAGGTGGAAGGACTCCGGTAGGTGCCCCCGGTGTAGCTATTGAAAGATCGGCTCGCCCCGCCACTGAATCCGTACATGACCATCTCCTCCTTTGATCTGGTCCAATAATACCACGGTATAGTAACAGTGTAAAGGGGGGCGATCCCTATAGTCTAAGGAACCTCCCCCCTCCCTCACCTAGACTAGGCTTCCGCTGGAGCCTCGGCCCCGAACTTACCTTGAATCATAGTAAGCACCTGCCTCCGCTCCGAATCCGCTCCACCGTCAGCCGAGAAATGGCTTGCGATAGAGTAGTCAAGGGCATTGACGCCCATAGACTTAAACAGATTGGCGGTTGCGATCAACTGCCGGGTAGAGATCGTGGTAGACAAGGTGGCCCCGTAGCCTACTGCCTTCTTACGGACAGCATTAGCAAGGGAGACCAGCTTGGTAGCATCTGCCTTGCCCAGCCCGGTGCGCTCCGCGATCACCTTGACCTCCTGATCCTTGCCAAGGTAATCGACCTCGACACGGTAAGAGAAACGATCCTGAATAGCAGCGTCAAGGGCCGACGTGCCCGTATACTGGCTTCCCTCGTTCATGGTAGCGAAGAACACCGTACCGGGTCCGACCCGCAGGATATGATCGGTGTCCGGCACATGGGTTGCACGGCGACCATCAAGTAGGGGCATCAGGGGCGACAGGATAGAGCTATCTACCCGGTTCAACTCGTCCAGCAGAATGACATGGTTCCCCGCCTCGACAGCCTTGAAGAAATCAGAGGGCTTGAAATAGGTGGTACCGTTATTGACATGCATGCGGCCCCACCAGAGGTAGCCTTCACGGGTATGGGCGCAGTCCATGACAAGCAGGGGCTTGCCAGTACGGGCAGCGTATTGAAGGGCCGTCTCCGTCTTACCACACCCGTGAGGGCCGATAAGCATGACATTCTGGGGTTCGGGAGCCGAATTCTGAATATGAGCGAACAGGCCCGTCAGCTTGGGGTCCAAGTAGAACGTCGCATCTTGGACAGGCACATACGCCGCCGACACCGTTGAAGCCAACGCAACAGCAGCAGGGGTCGCAGGGGTCCGACCAATGATCTCGACAGCAGGGGCCTCGGGGGCCTTGAAAGAGCGCTCCACGTCATCCGTCCCGCCGATGCGATTGAACGCATCGTGCCACGCCCCCATCGGGGAACCACCCTCGCCCAGAACGTCGCCCCCGGCGACGATCTCAAACCGATCCCCTGCCCGCCGTCCAACGGCACCGGGGAACTGGGAGGTAACGAACTCCCTCCATACACGACTCCGACGAACTTCCATGTGACCTTGCTCCTTTTGCATTGGGTCGGGGGGCTTTCCTTCCCCCCACGTCAACTATATTACCCGAACCCTGATTAACCGTCAATACCCTATCGAAAATTTGTGGGGGGAATTTCTAGCTCCCCCCACCTATTAAGTCAATAGAACTTCAGATGCTCCTCACGCACCGCATGATCCGCAACGAACAGGGAAGCGTCATCCTCGCTAAGATTGTTAGCAGAGACAACCTCCTTGACCCCATCGGAGTGCAGCTTGATAAGGGTCGTCATGAGCCTATACGGGAGAAGGTCAACCTTACGCCCACGGGCATCCTCGACCTTCTTGCGATTCATAACAAAGTTAGGCCGATGAAACACGCCACCAGTAGGGGCCTGAAACCGCCTAACCTTCAATCCAAGGGAAGCCGACTCAAACTCCATCAGGCCCTCGATCTCCATGACCTGCTGAATATTGTCCTTGATCCCTGCCTCAAACTCCTCCATCAGCGTCACTTCTCGGCGAAGTGCCACGATAGCCTCGATCTCGGCGTCAATATCACTCTTAGTCTTAACAGGATTCATGGTTAGTTAGCCTCATGATTGGGGGCAGTATTGCGAATGGAAAGACGCCACTCCAAGCTAGGGGCAGTCTCATAGATAGCCGCCACCTGATCCTCCGTCAGCTTGCCCTCGGAATACTGGCGATTCACAAGAGCCGCATCGAACTTGGACGCCTTGAGGACAATCTCCTTAGCCGTCAGGATGTTCCGGCTAGGTGCCTTGTGAATCGAAGCGAGAAGCTTAACGTCAGTGGTATTAACCCACTGGCGCACCTTGGTAGCCCCCATCAAACGAACAACAATGCCACTGGCAGTCTTGTAGTAAGGGGACTTCTGGCCCTTGGGCGGGGGATTAAAATGATTGCCCAGCTTAAGCTCGGCCTGAAGCCGCCCCTGCCGATCCGCGATCTCCTGTTCGAGGGACCGCCTATCCCGTTGCGACTCTACCAGAGTACGCAGCAACGTATCTATGTCAGACATATACCCTCTCCTTGTGGTGATGCCTTGTCGGTGACTGCCGACAACTACACACTATCAGAGTAACGTATGCCTGTCAACTAGTTTGCGAAAAAACAATCCCTCGTCTCTCGGGAAAAGGAGGGAAACCCGAGTAACGAGGGATTGTGAGCAGCAGGGGGGTAAGGAATTCCCTGCGCTCCCCGGATAGGCTAGGCTAGGCTAAGATCCGGGTGTGGGTGAGTAGCGTGTTACCCCCCACAAGAATAGTATAGTATATCATTTCCTGGAATTCAATGCTATTTGGGGAAATTCTTTCAACTTATTTCTTGCAATCCACGTAAAGGGGGGACACCTATAGCAGGCATCCCCCCAGCGGGTGTTTTATGGGATTCTAACTAAGAACTTGCTTCAGGAAAGGCCGAAGCACACTAAGCGATCCCATAACGTCGTTTATAACAACATTACGTCCCTTACCGTACAGGGCTTCCCCTTGTTCTTTCGTATAGGCTTTATCCACGCCAATAGCGAACACTTCTACCCCAAGCCGTTGAATACACTTATCTACACTCCTGCGAGTATGGGCTACCGTCGTCGGGCACGGTACCCCATCGGATAGGTGAATCAAGATATGTTGCTTGGCGTGGGGATAGTCCGTCTTAAGCCTCTTGGTAGCGTACTCGATAGCATACCCGTCAAGGTTCTCCGCTATGGCCTTAATTCCCATGATAGCGTAAGGATTATTGTGATACTTACCGTAGAACTCACGCATAGAAAGCATGGAGAACTCACGCATAGGAAGCTTGGTGCTATTACTCAAAGGCTGTACCGTCATTCCCGGTGAATAGTTATCTGAAGTCATACCAGAATGACCGATAACGGTCAAGTTAACCCCCTTAAGGTCTTTGAGGGATTCAGTAAGCGCAATAACCGTATCTTTCACCTTAAAGATACGTCCATCGTTACACATGGAACCTGATTCATCTACAAGAATACAGATAGCTACATCGGCACGGGTCATAACTGTTTTCTGCGACCATACGAAGGGACTATTAGCCGCCAACTTATGGAAGGAACCTTCGTCCAACTCGCCCTCTTCCTTACCGTGATTGAAGCGAGTAGCTTTCGTACTACGGAAAGCCAGAACCCGTCGGATAGCAGTAATCTCTTGCCGAAGCGAAGCCACCTTCTCCTTATACTCTTTTGCGACAAAGGATTCTTTTGCAATCAAACGACAAGCACCAATCGACGACAAGGAAAGGTCACTATAGCCCCAACGGGTAGACCGGGCAGTTTCTTGTTCGTAGTCCGTATGATTCAACGGATTATTCGCCTTGAGAGAGTCGTCCCCGAGATCCAGGCTAGGCTGGCGGATCGTCGTCTCTTCGTCCTTGCCCACCGCCTGCTCCCCGAACAGGGTCGAATCAATGAACTGCGGGACGGGCTTCGCCCCGGGAACATCCCCACCAGCGGTGGGTCCGTCGCTCACCGAACTTGACCCCGAGGCTCTGGAGCTAGGATTGCTTTCATCTGAAGAAGAATCGTCCCGATCTGAACCTTCCCCGCCCTTGTCCCCTGCTGAAGCCCCCGAGCTAGGATTCTTTTCATCTGAAGAATCATCCCCACTACCCCCACTCGGGGGGGTCTCCTCCTCAAGGACGGGTAGCACTTCACGAATTCGATTAGCAAGCCGAGTGGCGTGGTTAAACTGATCATACTTGCTTACTGTACCCGTCATCCGATCCAAAATTTCGTCCATAAGCCAGGCATAAGATTCATCTACGCTAATTTGGTGATTCGGGCAAAGGCTATTCCAAGCGACGATATTCGCAAACACGTTGGCGGTCATGGGTTGCTGGGCATACTCGATCATAGATTCATGAAGGTCAAGGGTAGTTTTCTGTTCGTATACATCAAAGTAAGGACCAAACCCGGCCCAATCCTTGACAACTGAACTCTTTGCCTTGATCAACTCCTGCGCCTTCCAAAGCGTCTTTTCGATTACTTGTTCCTTGGCGATAGCGTGGTCAAATTGCTGGTAAGCCTCCACACTCATGGTTCTCTTCATGGAGGAGAGCAAGAGGGCTTGCCCCGTAAAGTAATCAATAGCAAACTGATCGTTTTTTTCGTCCCCCTGCGAGATCATCGTAGGATTCAAGACAATCGAATTTTTCATCGGGCTATTAAGACATTCCCCCGAATCCGTGGCCCAGACAAGGGACAAGCTACGCTCCCCGCCCCCTGCGCTGTTCTCGACGATGTTGACGGTACGCCCAAGCGTATGCAGGGCCTTGCGGAGCCTTGTTTCTTTTGATTCCCCTGATACTACAAGGCGATCCCACCCGTCACGAAACTTGGATTGAACCCAAGAGGAAGGGCTGCGGTATCCGGTTGAAGTAAACCCATACCGAGTAGCAGGGAAGGAACTGAACCCTCCGCCCTTGCCGCCATATGACCCGGTATTGTAGTCAAAGTCCAGAGCGAACTCGTCTACGAACTTCTTGCGATCCATTCCAGAGTCTCCTTTTCTATGCCTTCAGATTATCACGCCTATTCTGTTCTGTCAACGACCAATTTGAAACCGCCCCCTTTCTTTTCAATCGAAAGAGGGCGGCGGGAAGATCAGCGTTAGGAGGGCTAGACCTCCTGCCACTCCTCCTCCTCTCCATTCTCGTTGCGAAGCGTCACACGCCCCCCCTGCTCGGGAGCAGGGGCGTCAGCGCAGATAGAATTCTGAAGTTCCTGTAGCATGGCCTGCTGCACATCATTCGGAAGCTCCGACATGAAATCCAGCATGTCCATGGTCATCTTGAAACGCATAATCACGTCAGCAACGTGTTCCCTTTCCAGACCCTCAAACAGGTCACGGGCCTCCTTCACGTCGCGATCCGCGTCGTTGAATTTACGATGAAGTAGCGTAAGCGCCACCGCCGCCAGTCCCATTTCCTTCTTACCGATCAGCATATCCGCCCTCCTTTTGTTACAACCACAATACCCGAAACGCTAAAGACTGTCAACCCCTAAATTGCTTCAGTCATCTTTTCGACCAGTACCCTCATCGCCTCCTGCTTGGAGCCATTAGGTAACTTGGAAATAGCAGAAAGCATAAGCGCATCACGAGTCATCTTCATCTGCGCCTCATTAATCATCTGTCGCGTAATCCCTGGGCCTGCTGCCCGGAACTCTCGAATATCGCTAAGGTCCGTTCTGTCAAATAAACAGGATAGAATCTTCAGACCAGCGGCAGCAATAGCCACCTCGTCCTTATCCAAGCTATACATAAGCCGCCCCCCCTTCACTACACATGGGTACCAGTAGACCCTAACAGAACCTTGAGCCACAGTCAAGGGGTGACCCGCCATTTACGTTGCACTAGTCCAATTTGCAATTTTATAAAACATTATCATGTCAATTTGTAATTTTGCGAATAGTGGGAGTGCAGCCTAAATGAGTGATAGCCCAATCCATGTGAAAAGGGCCAGCGGGTTACTCCGCTGGCCCTCTAGCCCCCCGCTCACTTGCGGCGTCGGATACCGAACAGGCCCATCAGCCAGTTACCGAGGCTGGGGCGAGAGACAGCCTCTCCGGCAGCGTTTCCTGTGGTGCGGTAAATCAAAAACTCGCCAGTAGACAAGTCCTGAATTGCGGGTCTAATTTGAATCCCAGCAAGGTCGTAAGGCGTTTTCTTCAACACGGGACGTTTACCTCCTTAGGTTTCTTTACTGTAACAGGAACATGATAAGTTGTCAACACTTTCACACACTTAGAATTTTAGAAAGTATCGCCCAATGATCTGCACTTCCGGCTACCATCTGTGATCTTAGGGTAAAGTAGCTAGCTTTGAACTCCACGGGCACCTCACCCCCATAAAGGCCACATACTTCAACTGGAATCCCGTTATATTCAGAATGAAACAGCCAAGCGATTAGTCCCCTAAAAGACCAAAATGCAGCGTGAAACTGAGACCCATCTTTCATGGAGGCAACCATCTTACCTGCATTTGAGTTATTATACCGAATAGCTTGAACCGATACAATACGATGAGCATTGTTTGAAAGCCAAGTGAGCCGAGGTATCGACTCTACCTTCAAGCCTTTAGTAAGAAAAAACTTCATAGTCTTGACCTTACACCCCTACATACACGATAATGGATACATGGACATACAAGCAATCAACTGGCTAATAATCGAAATGGCTTATAAGGATCTACGCCGTAAATGAGCATCAGATACCCTCTTATTTAGGTTGAACCCGGGTAATACTGATAAATAAAGAGCTTCTATCATTTGCTCTTTATTTAAATCTACTTCAGAAAAAGTGTCTAGCCGTTCAGCTAAATAGCAAGTAAACGCAAGGGCCTGCTGCTTAGACGCTAACTCTTGTCGCCTGATACCGACATCAGCTAAAGACAATAAAAGCCTGACATCGGCACACCCGGTTGCGACTTTAACCTCTTGGGGCGATAACTCAGCGCCATCTAGCAAAACCGGCGGGATGGCAGCCACGTTGCGGTGGTGCTGCAATTTTCTGACTTTATCGATGACAGTATCAATAAAGTCACCAGAGAACAACCCCCTCAGGTCCATTAGAATGGTACCGGGAGTCTGCCTTCTATACATCATCGCCAGCGTATCTGTCGGCTTACGCATGATATGACCCTTGATAGTGTCATAATCATCTGCATGTCTGAACAAGTGATGATACAAGCCAAGCTGGTGTAGTAGAGATAGCCCTCGCTTGGGTGCAAGACCTAAAATTCTCATGACTTCACGCGTATCTGCTTGTGGTGACTTTATCACTTTAGGGTTGGCTATATCCAGATTATATTGGGCCGCGATGCGAATCTCGCGGTAAATCTGGTCAGGCCTGCCCGAGGCTCTAAATAAACCTCGAAGAAGCTCATGTGATACTTTCTGACTAGATTCGACAATATTACCCTTATCATCAATAAAAAGCCTATCACACGAAGGGCGAGGGGTGTGCAGCCAATTATCTTGGGGCCAGAATACCAAATGAAGTTCTCCGACCTTACACCCCACGGAGTCAGAACTGATACGGTTTACTTGTAGGCCTACAGAAACAAGTTGCTCGGACCAGCGCGATTCAAGCTCCGCAGCGTTAGGCTGTGTAGATCGTGGCCACATGCTGTTTAGCGGGTCTGCCAATCTCAGTAACAGCTCTATCAGGTTATCTAGGTCGGTATTGACGATAATATCAACGTGACGGTCCCACGGACTAGATAAGATAGCGCAGCGGTTCTTGAAAACACCAGAAAACCTGGTGTTCCACCTAGCGACGTAGTTTAGGGCAGACTCTCCCGTGAGCATGGCTTCGAGACGCTGGCCTCTAAATGACGCACTAAAGTGACCGGCTTCGCGTAGGTACCTAAATACCGGCGCAAGCTCGTGAATCACATTTAGGTGTGACAATATCAACCCCTAAGGTTCCCATATCACCGCAGCAGGTGATAAGTTAACCTCTTTGCCCTTGGTGAGATCCTGTAGCGTATTCCGCGTCACCTTCTTGCTCTTGGGATCTACAACCGTACACTCCAATAGTGGCGATTCACCCCTGATAGCCCCCGCAATAATAAAGAATACGGGTTCTTCGGCATGGGTTAAAACCACAGGAACAAGCTGCTTCAAGGCTTCTTCGCTAAATGGTTGGCCTTGCCCAGTCCAGATAAGCCCAACAAGATCCTTATCTTGTAGTCTGCTGATGGGCAGACTCAGGCCTAAAACGTCATCCCAAAACTCATCGACATCACGAGTCTTGAAAAGATTGGTCCTTGCGTAACCTGAAAAGTCGGACAACGGAGTTGGTTCCTCTTTTAGAATGAAATTAGCAACACAGTAAAAATGCTGCGACCCGTCTTGCAAGCAACGACCACGAGCCCGGCAGGGTACGATCCTGCAACCGCTAGCTTAGAAGGCTAGAGCTCTATCCAGATTGAGCTACGGACCCCTACATTCATTTATAGTGTCGTCACCCGGACTTCGCTAGGTGAAGTTCGTAAGGATACACCTTAACCCACCCACCCCCGACAAACGCCTCAAACAGGGGACCATCTTCCATCCACCTGCTGCGCGTTGGAAACCCGTGCCCCCCGCCCTTGTAGAAGTCGCCTATGTTTTCGTACCAGTATGTTTGGTGTTCTCTCATCAGGTAGAACGGCACCTGAACACGATCAAACCCCGGTAGCACATCTATACGGTAGAACTCTGGCTTCTGGTAAGGAGGTAGATACGTTGATTCGATACGCGGTTGTATCGCAACGTACTTCTGATTCTCGTGAATGAAGCTATGATATTGAATGGCTTGATCAAGGTCCGTAAGAAAATCTACCGACCTGAACACCTTGCTTCGAGACAAGTTATCATCTATGAACGCGAGAAATGACCCCAGAGCAGCCTCATACACGAGATCCGGCTTATGATCGACCCAAAGATGAAACCTGCCCTGAAGGCTGTCAGAGAACGCATCGGCATCTAGCGTAGCGAATAAATGCTTGGCGAGGTGAATCTGGGGCCTAACCCTACACCGCTGCCCTAACTTTACTGACGTGGCATCGACGAAGTGTCCCAGTACGGTTCTTTCAAATAGAGGAACCTCATCAGGAAGTAGCTCATCTTCCTTGAAGTAGTACGGCACGACGCGATAGGATATGCACGGCTCCGCAAAGTCATATCTCCCGCAGAGAGACATGAAGTGCCCTAAGTCACCTCGATCCGACATGTTCGACGTGATTATAGACAAAAAAAGAGGCTGCTGTTGACCTTTCGATCAACAGCAGCCTTTAGGTTACGGCTTACTCGGCACTCTGCTTGGCGAGTCGGGCCAGAATGTTAGCCTCACGCTGGGCAGCAAGGCGACGGACCTCGATCTCCTCGGGGGTAAGGCTGGAGAACTTCTCCATCAGAACCCGCGACTCCTCGGAGAGCGGCTTACCGCCCTTGTGCGAAACGCGACCCTCAATATAGGCGACGAAACGATTGCGCTTCTCGTTCAGCTTCGCAAGGGCCTGCTGGTGGTACTCGATCTTCTCGTCCACCTCAAACAGAAGCTTGTCGTAGCTCCGGCGAGTACGCTTTTCGGCAGGGGTGGTTTCTTCACTGGGGGCAAACTCCTCAATGATTTCCGCAGGCTTTGTCTTTGGCATAACCGTTAGCTCCTGAATCTCGGCAACTCCTCTGCCGTAACAACACCATACCCGAAAGTAATGCTGGTGTCGATTAAGGAAAGGTTAAGGTGGTCGATTTTGTGAAAATTCTTTCCGAACAACTCATGTGCAATTCCGAGCAGGCAGCGGGGTGCCCTCTAATTAGCTGTTTGCTAAAAATCTGGAAGGTCTTAGCTCTTTCCCTAAGAGGTCGTTGCCGACGGGAGCTACCAGTATTAATTCGTTCTCTGCTCGTGTAGCAGCAACGTAGAAAAGCCTCCTCTCCTCTTCTACTTCTCCTCTGGCGTGGGGCAGGTATCTTTCATTTAAACCCAAGACGTAAACCCGTTTGAACTCCAGCCCCTTGCTGGCGTGTACCGTCATCAAGCTAACTGCGTTAGTTAAAATAGAATCAGAGGGCTTTTTCATGCAATCTAAGCAATAAGAGACGAACTCGGGGATAGCGCTAAATCGACCTGCTAAATCGATCAAGACCCCTATATTACTGATTTTATCGTAATAAGCGTGTTCATCGTCATCTATATCAAGGCGAAGATGCTCTTCGTAGATATTTTCAAACACCCACGTCAGGGCATCGCTGGGCAAGTCCCCCGCAAACTCTCTAATAGACTCAACCATCTCTATCAGATCGTGAAGGCCCGGTTTGAAGCGTCGGTCATTTACGGCGTCCCAAGCTTCACGAATACTGTCCAGCAAGTCTACATCTTCGCCTTGAGTAGCTTTAGATGATTTAAAAAGAGTGCTGACTAAACCGAGCATCTCCTTACCGAGGTATCGAGTCGGCTTACCGAAAGCCGGCGTGGGTATGTTGCCGATACCAGTAAAAGTAGGTGAACCGGTAATAGCTTCTATATTATTGCAATAAGAAGCTGCCAGAAACAGTACCATCTGATAGACCTCACGCCGGTTATAAAAACTGGCACCTGACCTTACACTGTACCGTATCTGTCTTGTGATAAATTCACGTTCTATAAGAGCTGATTGGGCGTTAGTGCGGTATAATATTGCAATATCAGAAGGAGCATGATTACCGGCTAAATAGTTCTCGATGTCTTGAGCTACCCACTCCGCCTCACCATAAAAGCCACCTTCGGGGTTACTGATAATAACCTCGCCTGATATTTCCCGCGTGGGCCTCATGGCTGCCCGCAAGTTATCAGGTATGTCCCCCATGCCATCTGCAATTTCGTTGGCAAACGAGATAATATTGGTTCCGCTGCGATAGTTATCTAGTAAGTTAATGACAGTGGCGTTAGATGCCTCGGCAAACGAAGCTACCGATACAGGATCTGCCCCTCTAAACCCGTATATACTCTGGCGCATATCCCCCACAAACATGATATTGTTGTGATATTGTCCCAGAAGTTCAATAATCTTGAACTGCACCGGCGTGGTATCTTGCGCTTCGTCTACCAAAATAAACTTGTATTTAGAAGCCCATCGCCGGTGTATGACCTTATCGCCTAATAACTCGACGGTCTTGGTCACCACGTCGTCTTGGTCGTATTTACCAAGATCTAGCCGCTCACGCTCACAATAGATAAAAGCCTCCTGTAGCATCTCGGGGTTCAGGCGACTATACCGGCTAAAAAAATCACGGGACCGGTACGGGTCTATAAGGTGATTCTTGGCGAGCCCTATAGATGATTTTATTGCAGACAGCTTCACCTCACTAAAGTCGTAAAGCTGCTCAAAATCAGACAAGAATCTTTCAAGAAAACCCTTGAACATATACGCAGGCAGTAAGAACTGCTGGCTGGACATCGCCTTGGCGATACGCTTATCGCTATCACGCAATATAGACCAACATAGGCTGTGCATAGTACCCATTGTCAGGTCTAGTTGTTGCTCGGGGGTAACGAGATACACCAGACGATTCTTCATGCTCTCTGCTGCTGCCTTGGTAAAGGTCAGTCCCAGTATTTGACTGGGTAGTGTCCCCTTTTCAAGTAAACGAGCTATACGGTGGGTAAAGCATCTCGTCTTACCACTACCTGCCGGCGCAGCCACCACGCAAGGGCCGGTATCAAACTCGATAACGGAACGCTGCTCGTGATTGAAGGTGTTCATATGCTAAAAGAGAGGTGCGGGTTTACGTTTACCCGCACCTCTCTTTTATAGAAACGTCAGGCGTTGAAGAACTTGAAATGATTCTTGCTTCGCCAAACTTCAAACGTCATTTTGTCGGTACGCCGAACCCCGCCCCACATCCACCTCAAGAACATCAAAACGGCATGATCGTAAGAGTCAGTAATCGCATTGAAAGTTCCTCCCTTAGAACGGGAAACCCGCCAACGGTTACCTTCAATTTGAACGAAGTTGAAAACCCCATCAGTCATCGAAATCTTCCTCTTCAAGTGTATTAAGATACCCTCTCAGTATAGACTGGTACTGTGCATAAGTCAAGTCTAGTTTCTGTAACCGGCAATACTCGTACAAACTGCCTATCGTCTCTTTAAGCAAACGATCAAAGCGGGGATCCACACGAGTATTCTCTAGAGGGGTTTCTTCCAGAAAAGATTTAAGTACCTCTACAATCCATTTAGGATAGCGGATATACCTATCCATAATAACAAATTGCAGATGAGAGATAACAAACTTCTCTAAATCCCCCGAGACTCGCATCTGGTTAGATAAAGGCTGATTTTCTGCATACATCGCAGATCTCCTTGTATCGGATATCGGACAAAAAGAGGCCTGTTATGGGCTGACTGCACATCGAGTTAGAGTCGTCTTTAGCCACATGAAGAACATGATCGTTACTCACGCGACCAAAAAGAACTCTTTCACCTAAAACGTGGTGTGCGTAGTTAGTAGCTTTAGTTCTTCGCTCTAAGCCAAAAAACTCGTTAAAGCCTTCTTCTTCGAGGTACTTACCTACAAGACTGTTTGCTTCCCGTATATCAACAGCGTCTGGGTAGATACGATTAAACAGTAAATTCTGCGTACCCTCTCGGTATACGCTTACGAGTGCTGCCATCCTTCGGCCCTCCTCTCTGGAAATGGGATACCATCACATAATAGCATACCAGTCAAAGGGGGGGCCGGCAAGTAGTCAGGCCGAAGCTTAACCTTTATCGAAGGGGCCCTATAAAGTCGGGCTTTATTCTTCGGCCCATTCTATATCGCATTTAACGCAATATAATTGCCTATTCATGCGAGTACCGCAATCGAGGCATACGCGGTGGTAAATAAGCAGGTCGTAGAACTTTTGGTGCTGTTCGAGCAATTTTCCCAGCGTATTGCGTACTTCTGCAATAAACTCGTAATCTGAGATAGCTATATCGCAAGGGGCGAGACCGGTGATGTCCTCGCCCCTTGTATCAATGACGACGATTTCATCTTCTTCTCGCCTCACCGTCCAGGGTAGCGGTGTAGCCAGACTTAGAAGCTCTGAAAGTCTCGTCCAATCAAACACAACTAATTAACACGCTCTCGCATAAAAGACTCGATATAGGACATGATATTCCCGTGAGCCTCGTTCTCTTCTAGCAATACATGAACGTCAAAAATAAGGCGTCTAAGATCAAGAACCTCATTAATAAGTCCTTCCATGTCCTCTCGGGCATGGCTAACATACCAAGCATCCTCTACGCTAATGTTTGTCGCCAGAACTTCTTCATTAGGGCTGGTGAGCGTAACCAAGCCCTCGGCATCTACTGTTGTGTCCCACGGACCCGGGCTAGCCGCCTCTATACGGTCAAGCATCTTAGATAACTGCGTAATATACATGATACGGCTAGCCCCTTTTTTGCTAATTAGTCAACAAACGAAATAAAGTCTCTTTCAATCAATACAAAAAGAAACTCAAGTGCCTCGGGTGTCAATTCACACGCCTGACTGAAAGTAAACTCTGTGGTGTCGAACATTGGTTTTCGTCCTCCTCTTTATTGTAGTAACCGTCCTGCCCCATCGTTTGTTAAACCGACATAAAAAAGCACCCCGTCCTCTGCGTGGGGGACGGGGTGGTAGGTTTCAGATGAAAAGTATCAGTTGCGCATATCTTCAAGGTAATCGGCAACCGCAGCATTGATCAGTTGCCGCATAGACATGTTCATCTCTTGGGCCGCGACCTTCAACTCGGCGTGGAGTTCATCTTCTAGCCAGAACTCGACCTTGGTTAGCTTCTTACGAAGACGATACTCACGTTGCTGGTTAGCAAAACAAGGCTTGCACACAGTCTTTTTGTGCATAGCATTGTAGGGCATATCCTTATTGCAGAAGTTACAGTGTAGATTAAGAGGTTCAGTTTCTGTAGTGGGATTCACGTCTATCTCCTTCAATAGACAATAAAAATGTCGAGTAAGCGCGAGGATACAGGTCCCGACACCGCATCCCGGTCTTGCGCCTACCCGACTCTTTTACTATAACAGGTTGTGCGTGAGGTGTCAAATGGTGCGAGTAGAAAAAAGGGCTGGTAGCGGCACGAAGGATAGCAACACGTGTCGTCCCCACTGATGCCCACGCCACTACCAGCCTTGGTTAATATAAGCCTCAAGTACGCCAGATGTCAAGAAAAAGGTCCACCCACCTGGACTCGAACCAGGACTACGCGGTAATCTGCCGCTAAACTCGTTATAAGCGAGGCGATCTGCCATTAATCTATGGGTGGCTGTGCTGTGGATCATTACTGACCCACACTTCATCATAGTGTGGGTCAGTAATTCCTGTTACGGATTTTTCATCCCACTCCTACTGGGGAAAGATTGTACCTGGTTGTTAAGAAATAGGCGCCAATTTTTTACGCTTGGTCCAACTAACCCCATCCTCACCGCCAATCAAACACCGGGGTCGTCTCATCAATGTCCGCATCACGGTCAAGCCGAACTCGGTCAACCCCACGCTTTCGCCCAAGGGACTGGAGCGTTTCGTACTGCTGCTGGAAGTCAGTATCTTGGAAGGCTTCAGGATCGGTCTCTTCTTGAACGACTACGAGCCAGCCAAAGTCCATCTTCTCAATACCCAACCTCATACGCCGATTTCTGTTTACCGTAAGAAACCGATTAAACCCCTCACTGATGTGAGCAGTAGAGATCACCAATACCTGTTCGATTTGCATACAACGCCCTCCTTTTTTGGTAACCTTCGCCACACTAATACTATCGGGAGTCACGGGGGTTTCTTCTCGATTCCTCCTCATGACTTAATTAAAGATGACGTGGGGTGAGAGTTTTTTAGACCCTCACCCCTAGATGACTACTCAATCCTTCAAGCGGGTAAGCTCAGCCTCAAGTTCAGCGATGCGCTTTTCCTTCTCGATCTCAGCAATCTTGGCATCAGACTCACCCCTGATCTCAGCAATCCTGGCATCAGTCTCAGCTTTGATCTCAGCAATTATGGCATCAAAGTCGGGCATGATCGCACCACGAAGGTTCGCACCCTTAAAGGACGCACCATTAAGTTTCGCATCCTCAAGGTTCGCACCAGAAAGGTTCGCACCAGAAAGGTTCGCACCAGAAAGGTTCGCCTTATAAAGGTCCGCGTCAGTAAGGTCCGCGTCAGTAAGGTTCGCGTCAGTAAGGTTCGCCTTATAAAGGTTCGCGCCAGTAAGGTTTGCGCCCCGGAGGTCCGCAAAACTAAGGTACGCATGATGAAGGATCGCACCCCTAAGGTCCGCCCTCACGCCATCCTTACTGTCAGATTCAAACCAGGCCTTATGATCCGCCAGAATCTTCTTGAGATCCGCCTCAGTAATCTTTCGCATGTGATTCAACCCTCCTTTTTTGGTAACCTTATACTACCACAACTGTACCTACTTGTCAAGTACTTTTCGAAAAGTTTGGGGTGAGAGTTTTTTAGACTCCCACCCCATCAAAACTGTAGCTATCTGTCAAGTGCCATCACCCAAAACAGCCCTTGCCCGCTTGCCGCTTTCGGATAACCCGTACTCTAGCCTAACATATGGTCATTTGTCAAGTGGTGAGCCTAAGAAAAAAACCCAGTAGCCACAATAGCTACTAGGTTTTTTCAATGAGTGCGGGGAGCGGGACTTGAACCCGCATACCCATAGGGTGACAGATTTTCCTGAATCTGCTACTTTCATAGCGAGTTGCCTCTGATTCAGCGGACTATCCCTTGAACATAGGCTTCTAAAAGCCCTTAGTCCCTGCCCGTCTAGTCTCTACACCTTCTTGAGGTTATCCTCAAGCTTGGCTCGGGATTGCCGTATACCTTACGGTACTTAGGGTTCCCCGAATTTGAGCAGATCCCATAAGAAGTTTCCTGCCTTATGGCTCCAAGACATTTTAACGAGTTATCGTTTCTATGTCATAAAAGTCTGTTGCGTCTGCCGAATTTCGCCATCCCCGCATACTGCCTACGCCGTTACGCCACTCACTTCATTTGTTCAAAGAACTCTTCAAGTGAGTCAAGTCTATCAAGCCCGTGAGCGTAATAGAACCTAATGATAGCATCAATTTCTGCCTGTGTCAAGTCTCTATCTTGCGGTACCCCGAGTGTATCGAGGTATTCTTCCAAACGATCCTTGACGGTAGAATCACTCATCAACGTGTGTTCCAACGTATTCCTTGAGAGAGGTTGGCGGTTCAACGAAAACAGCAAGTGTTCCGTGTGAATAAGATGCGATCCGATGCTGAACAGGAAGATTCAAGCGATGCCTATTTTCAGTAACCATGTTGCTGAAATGACCATCAAGGATATTCTGTGCATCTTCAACGAATGACTGTCCCAGGCCAAAACGCTGTGTCGTGTATGCCCTGTCACCATGAATAAGGGCTACATTACCGCGCTCATCTTCGTACAGTTCTACGATGTTTGCCATGACGTTAGGGCTTCAAACCTCCTTGTAAATTATAGTGAATATTTGAACTCGTAGTCTTCGAAATCGTCTACGCACACACAATCAAAGGTTTCGTTGGGTGGCTTTCTATCAAACCTTACCCAAGTCTTCTCGTCCCACCCACATGAACAAGACCTACGCGCCTCACTCATACAAAAAGGACAAAGCCCGTTGCCGTGGCAACACTCGCAACCACCCCCATAACAGGTCGTGCAGCAGTTAGGATTAGACGCAATAAAATCTGCGTGTATCTTGGTCATCCGGGCCAGGTGTTGTTTGCAGGATTCGATATGTGCGGTCATATGTTCTGCAAGATTATAAGACACTTCTCGCCGAGCCGTTTGACGTTTTTACCCGAAGCTACCAAGCCCAGTTCGACCAAGAGGCTTATGGAGCCCTCGGCCCTTCTCATGTCTGAACTCTGCCAGAAACTCGAAGTCGTGGGGATCCAGCCCCGTCTCGCTTGCGATCTGGCTGATACGCCGCTGCGCCCACTGAAGGGCATGGGCGTTGTCTACCGGAATAACCTCATGGTAGACCCGAGAGGGGAGCGGCTTCCATGGCGTCATCGCCCACTTCGGATTAAACTTCATTGTGCGCTCCCCTCCTCGCGAGTACCATACTACCAGCACCCAAGCTAAAAGTCAACTACCAACTTGACTGGTACAGCAAAATATCGTTTTCCCAGTCAGTTTGATTCAGAGCATTTTGAACAACCAAAAGGGTATCTTGCAAGGCGGTTTCATACCAGTCATCGTAGTCGGTACTTCCAAAGAAGAAACCGCCTTGAGTAGGTAGATGGTACTCGCAGTCAGTAAAGTTCTTAGCTTTAAAGGCTTCCAGGGCGAGTTCTACTTTTTCTTCTAAAGCCAAGAGGTGTTCTCGGGTCACTTCGTAATACCGACAATCATCTTCGCCATACTGGACGTTTACAACAAACCAATGATGAATGGCATTAGCCTTGCGCCAGTACCCTACTTCTGTATACGGATAGATCATATACAGGGTTCCTTTCGAGCCTTCTATCTTCTTTAGGCTAAATCCTTCAAGGAGTGCCGCCGCCCCGGCCCCGATCTTTTCTTCAAGTACCCCCTCTTGCAGGTAAGGCTGGGCGGGAACTTCGCGGCTCGTCGTTATAGGCAGAAGATCCCACACCTTGGGCATGGCCTCGTGGTAGTCAAGACCCGCAACTCGCTTTGTCTTGACCAGATACATGTCCAGTCCCATCACGCCCTCCTTCTATACCCTTCTACTGTAGCAGCCCAAGATCCAAATGTCAAGCACATGAGTAAAAAAAGAGGGTGGGTAATAACTCCCACCCTCTTCTGTCAGCTACTAAGAAACCGCTTCGGTAAGATAAACCTGAACGCCGGACCTCATCAAGAATACCGAGTTCAAGAAGCTATCTACTTCTTTAGCCGTAAGATAGTTCATCCGTTCAAGGAGATCAAGTTCTCGTCCCGACTCCAGAAACCGATTGTTCTTAGGCCTCTCGTCATTGAACATGCGCGTGAGGTGCATGAAGATCAACGGCTTGATCTCTTCTGCCGTAAAGATACCCCACTTAACCGTAGACTTAACAGCTCGGTAATCATTCTTGAGCCATTCGAGTGCCGTATCTCGAATCCACTCGTCATTAGCGGCAATAATTTCGTGATTGATAAAGCTCTGAAGCTGAGAGTAGCTTCGCTCCAACGGAAACAGCCTCTTAAGCGTAGAAACCGCTTCGTCTTTAGACAGCATACCGCTGCGGTACAGCGGAACAATGTCCTCCACCCTTCGAATAGAGTTCAAAAACCCCATCCTGATCGCACTCATCTTCATAACTTACCCCTTGGTCGGTAGTACGACCCTTGTAGTATCGCCACTACTATACTCTACCATGTCTTACTTGTCCTGTCAAGGCTTATTTTTCTTGAAGTGTGCGAGGTGGTAGGCTTCGCATGGGCTACAACGGTAGGGGCGAAGGTATGCTCCAGTATTGCTTTTAGCCCATTCTACGGCTTTTTCTGCTTCTTCAAGTGTTTCATACTTGTTTTTATTCAAACAAGATGACTTAGGCTTCTTCTTTGACACGCTTGGGGGGTTCGGTCTTGCTAACGCTGTAGATAATGCGACAAGTCTCGCATCTTACGCGCCAGCACTTGCCATAGTCGGCAATAACGCTATCATCGTTTAGGTCATGTTCATGCTGATTGGGGCATGCACCCTTGAACACTTTACTCATGGTTAGTAACTGAATCCTTGAAAGTAGCTGTCAGATGCTTTCTTTGCACAAACAGCACAAAGACTGAAGTGTTCCATTGGGGGTACTTGCTTGCAATTTCGGCAGAGTAGAATTCGAACAGGCATGTGTCAGGGGGTTCCTTTCAGAAGAAGTGAAGCTCTAGTCAAGGACTCTTGCAGGTTATCTTTCTTCAACGTTTCCAGAAGGGGACCTGAGGCAGTAAGTACGGCGAAGGGGGTTCCTTTAGCGTTAACGTTTTCGCTATCGAGGACTTCCTTGAAGTTAACTAATTTAAAACTACAGTCGTTAAATTTGGCATTACCAATTTTCACTTGATTGAGTTCAAGGTTTGAGAATACGCAATGTTCGAATACATTATAGCTACTAATAGTTTTATAGCTACTAATAGTTTTATCGTGAAATACTGTTCTACCTGATACGCTAATGTTTATGAAGCTGGTAGACTTAACTAAACTATCGGAGTAAGTACCTTCCCAATCTCTTGCCGTGATATTCTCGAACCTAGATTTTGTCAGCAGTTGGGGCAGCAAAAAGTCCTTTTTAAAATCAACATTTAAGAAGTTAGCTTCGAGTAAAGTAGCTCGTATCAAATATATACGATCTACGCTAATATCTCTGCAAACTAAGCTAGACAAGTTAGCATCTTGCACGTCGATAAGCGTCATAGAGGATGAGTCAGCAATAGTGATTCGACAACCACTCGCGCCTTCGAGGTCTAGCCGTTTACAATCTTTAAAAGCTATCTGATATAGATTTTGCACACGCCGCATAATAATGCTATTTATTCCGGTAAAGGTCACATTCGTTAACGTGCATTTCTCCGAAAATATAATCGAGTCAGGTATATTGTCCCCGACAAACGTTACATTATCGAAATGACAATTGTCGTAGTGTAGTATAATGTTCCGATCCGGGACAATGCGGGTATCGCTAATACGCATATCTCTGAAGATTGTAGAACTCATGTTCTTACCCTACCACATAGCCTTTGCTTTGTCAAGGGCTTCCATAAGCCCATCATCTCTAAGCGTTTTCCGTAGGCTTAGTTCCCTGTCCACGAAGTAGAAGGGAGAGTCGGTGTGTCCGATACATTCAGCTTTAGCATCATATGTAATAGATCCTGCGAGGGTAACGCTAATAAACTGGGTTGAAGTAAAATCTAATGTATTTGAAATATCTACATTTTTAAATGTCGTCATAGCTACGGTAGAATTGGTTAGTTTAAATCCAGAAAAACGGGTAGTTTCTGTAAAACAGCAATCAATTATACGACTTGCGTCAAGTGTTATGTTATGCAAGCAGGGGTACTCAAACGTACAGTCTTGAAAAGTTGCATGAGGTAGGGTGCAGTCCGAAAACGTCCTAACAGCAAGCATGCTATGAGTGACTTTCAAGTAGTCTATATTGCAACTCTCCATATAGAAATTACGAGGAGTGTAGTTCGTGATACGCAGATTCTCTATCTTCAAGTACCGAAGATCGAGACAATCAGTGTAATCGGGTGAGTCTAAGAAATAGACATTCATGCCTTCTGCATTCCACAGATCAACATACTTGCAGCCCGAGAAAGTTAGATTGTGGACATAGCACTTCGATTCTCGGCAAAATACTTTGGTAAAGTTGTTAATCTTTACATTAGTCAATCTTCCAGCTTCAAAGTAAACAACATTAGATTCTGCATAGCCATTAAAAGTTACGTCATTAAATTGACACTCTTTGAATGTAGTTAATCCAATATTTAGGTTTTTAATTTGAACCTGTTCAAAGGTGCAGTCCGCGAAGGTAATGTCCTTAGTGTTATCAAAATTAATCGTAGCGTTAGTGAAATCTACACCTTTGATGCCCTTAGTGTAGCCCCTCGTTTTACTTAGGGTTTGGATACTAATTTCACCTGTCAGCACTTTGCGCTTCATGGGCTGGCCCTCTTTCTACCACTATACTACACGTCAGGATCTACATTGTCAAGAAGTTCAAACCTGTCCACGGGACTGATCAGGCTAAGAGTTCTACCGTTGTCCCATTCGACGTGTATTTGAAAGCAGTTACCTGCCAGCGGTACGATAGATTGAACGATACCGAGGGAACCTGTTTCAAGAGGGCTTGGGTCATCGGGCATGTCCAGCAGCCTAATTCTATAACCGGGCATGACAACTGGATTAGTCACATTTCACATCCATTGAGAATAAACAGCTTTGCTTCTTGAATCGAAATAAGCCCAGCGTTGAGGTATTTACTTGCCATGAGGTTATCTTGCCTACAGTGTTGCAGGGCATAGTCGTGTGCTTGTTCTTTTGAGATAAACCCACGCTCATAGAACAGCCCTACGACAGAGCAATCTTGTTCAAGGACCTTGACAGCCTCGTTTACAGAGGGTGCTTCAGGTCCGAACAGATTTTCGTAGTTATCAACGAAGTTACGTTTAAAGAAGTCTCTAAGCTTGCCCATTTACTTCTTCCCTCTGTCTCTCATAGACCCAAACCTTCTCACAATTGAGGCGACGGTACCTGCCTTAATGCCAAGCTGTTTAGCAACTTTAATCGTAGACAGTCCACTTTCGTAAAGCTCAACCATACGCAACTTCTCTTCATACGAAAAGACGGTACGAGGAGACCTTGTTGCGAACTTAGATTCACGAAGCAAGTTCTTGGTTTTCAAGAATCGGTGTACCCAAGCTTGGGCGACGCCAAACTCCTGTGCGACGGCGACAGTAGAGGCCCCTGCTTGGTACATTTTAATAGCTTCTTCTCGAATCTCATCAGGAATACGTCGTGGATTCGTGTACCAAATATCATCGCCTTGTCTAAGCGTAACTCCGTTATCGATCAAGATACGTCTTACTCGATATGCGGGTACTTCAGAGAACAGTCGAATAAGCGCGGACTGGCTAGCGCCTTCTTGGTACATTTTAACAATACTGGCGCAAGTGAGGTCATCAATAACCTTAGGCCCTCGTCCCGGTGATCTAGATTCAACTCCGAACTTAGACATAATCTGGCGCACTCGTTCACGAGTAACGCCAAACTCATCGCCAACTTCTTGAAGCGTGTGGCCCTTCTGATACATGGCAATCATCTTCGTTTGCCGTTCATTTGGCTCAGTCCGCTTGTTCGGGTGGGGTCTCCTATCTTCATGGGGCTTGTTCGGGTGAAGTTCCCTCAAAGCATCTTCAGTAAGAGTCCATCTTACCGAGGAGTAATCAACCCCAAAGTGTTGGGCAGTTAGGATGATATTACGCTGACCTTCATTCAGAAAGAACTGATTAATCTCAGCACTACGTTCCCACACCTGTCGTCGGGGCCTGTTAACAATCGCCCTCAACGTGCCGATAGTCAAGTTAAACTCAGAAGCCAAATCCTGAACGGTAGAAGATTCTTCTCGAATACGCCTCATGATTTCTTGGTTGCGCTGCTTGATCTTCTGATCACTCATGCGTCCCATGGTAGTCGTGTCCTTTCGTTAATCGTAATCACCGAGACTAAACCGAGCCGTTATAGAAGCTGAACTGTTGAAACTTAGATGTAACGTAAAGGGTCCAGCACCCGCCCAGTCCTCGTAAAAGCCATACACCGGCTTTCTTCGATTCAAGAAAACAGTCTGATCAACTGCATCTCCGAAATCGCCACTCAAAAGCCTTCTGATAGATTCAACCCAATTCACATGATGGTAGTCCCCCTCTAGCTGAACCTCGCCAAACCCCATAACCCACTCATCTGTTCTACTCATACCCGCATCCTAGCACGGAAAAACTCCAAAGTCAACACCCCATTTACGCCACCACCCCCCTATCCGCAATTTCCGATATGACAATATTGCCATTTACGCCACCACCCCCCTATCCGCAATTCCAGCACAAAAATAATTCATTTACGCCACCACCCCCCTATCCGCAATTTCCAAAAGTAAAAAACAGGTTAAGGCTGACCTTAACCTGTTCTTAAAGGGTATAAAACTACTACCCCAGAAAAAAACAATCACTCAATCAAAGACACATCATACCGAGAAGCTTCTGCATGATGCTCCCTCCTGAACCAAGAATACAAACCCTTCATCGCGATAGCATCACGAAGATCAGCAAGCTGAGCATGGTAAGCCATCTGATACCAGAAGGTAGAATCATTAGCCCGCCCATAAGACGGCACTTCATTCAAACAAGCTTCTGCGTTACGCGTCACACCCATGTATACCCGCGCATACGAGGGCACATACACATGCTCAAGCGTGTCTACGTAATCACCCAACCAAGCTTCAAGCTCACCCTCAGAAGCAAAAGAGCCCATCGCTACCAAGCTCTCTATCTCTGACAACACACTATTCAAGAAAGAAGAATAAAAATCTCTTATCTCACTCAAACTCAAGGAGTCGTCGAGATTGAGCCTCAGTTCATTCAACGCACCGTTCATGAAACGATATACCCCTCTCTACACACACAATTCAGAAATGAGGCAAAAATCACCCCACCTCAAGTGAAGAACGGGACAGTGTCTACACAAGTAAAATCATACCCGCTTTTCGTCGGCGCATCAACAGGGTTGTTACAATCCGTGACAATAATTTCAGCCAATTAATACCAAAGCACCAACTTTAAAAACTGTTAATACCTTACACCCCCAACCCCACACCTTACACCCCTAAATCGTTACCATCGCATCTTCAGCTAAAGCAAAACCAGATTCCAGTAAATAATCAGATAAACCAGTCAAACCCTTTATTTCCATAGAGAAACTTAAAAATTCTATCTCCCTGTAAATCACAAGCAAACAATCATGCTCGTAAGATAATCGAGCTCGCTCACCCGTTACTAACTCCAACTCGAAATGATTAGGAGTTAACTGTAACACCCTACGAAGATATACTATATTCATAACGCTCTAAATCTGCCTTAAGCTCTTCTATACAATCTAAAGCATCAAGCAAATCTAACTCGATACGATCTACGTCACCTGAAAATAAACGAGACCTGACCTCGTCAATATAGTCCTGATCAAATAACATCTCAGTCCCCTGACTCAAATGACTCTAATGGATACTTAACAGACTTTACAACATTAACACCACTCAATAAACTTACCTGAGCAAGAGCAACATCAATAGCCTCTGATAAACGCTCATAACGAAGATCACCGTCCTCAATATAAACCATGCAATCTTCTAAATTGCCACGAGCCTCCAATAAAGAGTCCCTGACAAAATCAAGATGATAAACCAAACTCAACGACACACACCTCACAAGTCCATATAGATCGAAATCGTACACAACCCCTAAACATTTTTACTTCATTTGAAGAAAACTCTTGTAATCACTTGATAGCACAGTTATTGTGTAACTAAAATGTTTTTAATTACAAAATCTCTTGTAGTTACTTAATAGCTTAGTTATAGTGTAGTCAAGATAGAAAATAGTTTTTAATTGTTTAATAGCTTGATTATATTAGACGAAGATACAAAGAAACAATTAGTTTTATTTTGTACTAAGTTAAAACAACTGAATAGTTTTGGTGAGTAGATTACCGGCCCAAATGGTGACCGGGGTTATAATCTCAAATTGGTTCACTGGCCCATCGTAGGGAAAGCTGAAATTAGTCAGTTCTTGATTTAGTTTAGGATAGAGTTAGTTTTAGATTTGTATTGGAGTTTGTTGATACTTTTCTTATGAAGGTATCATAGTGAACTTGAATTCATCACTGTGATAGTTTTTATCTGGAAGTTGTGTTGTTAAATCTCTCAGAGATTGACCTGCTATCCGATTCAAAAACTTCAAGTGTGATTTCGAACCAGAAATCACCCGAGAAGAAGGAAGCCGATAAATCCATAGTCCCTGTCTCTCCCAAGATTAAAGATTTTAGTTGTAAGAGAGGCGAGACGAAAAGAGACGATAAAACCCAGTACGTATTTACAGGCTAGGTTTAACTGAGACCCTAGAAAAGACCTTAACCCTATGAGGTCAGACTGGTAGAAGAGATAGGGATTGTGGCGATAAGGCTTTCTTCTTCTCGGGCCTTCTGGATTCTAGAACAAAAAGAGCTAGATTCAAACCAAACAGAACCTCGACGGGAGCGGTAAGGGAAAAATAAACCCCTTGACCGTCCTTTAGTGTATTTACCTAATATTAGTACTTATTTAGTAGACTATATTAATATAGGAACTTTAAACAAGATGCGTGATTTAAGTAACGAACTCCGTAAGATAGCCAACGATCATTGGAGAGACCTTCAGTCTCAGGTAGAGGAGAAGGAGCTCAAGCGTATGAACGCTTTTGGCGATGCTCCTCAGTCTAAAGAAGAAGAGTCTGAAGAGGAGCTGACCCCTGAGGAGTTAGCTGAGCTAGCTGCTTCTGAGGAAGAGGACAAGAAGGGTTTTGACCCGGAGATTGAGAAGTTGATTTCTGAGGGTAAGCTTGAGGCTAAGGAGATTGGCGGGGTAAGGAGTATAGTGATTCCACCCGGAGATGCTGGCAAGAAGGTTCTTGATATGCTCTTTGGTTATTTCGACAAAGAATAGTAAACCTTACACCCCCAGCCCCACTATAATAAGATTAGCATGGACGACTTAACAAAAGAGATCAGAAGGATTGCCTCTTACTTAAGAGAGGACAATCATGAAGCTATCAGTCAGATCAATAGATCAGCTGAGAACCATGCGAAGATGTTAGCTGCCAAAGAAGATGCTATACTTCGTGGTAAAGAAGATTTAGGTATTTCTTTTACGTTCAATAAGGACTTTGAGCGTTTTGTAGATTTCAAGAAGCATCAGGAAGATGTCGCTAGGCATTGGTTCAGAAACAAGCCTTTAGAGTCTTTAGCTCATGCCAATGTTACTAATATTTTAACAGAGGCAGAGCTCAGGACTATAGCTGAGGGTTTCAAACCTGAGTTAAAAGAAGCTGTGTTGAATAAACTCAGCGACATGAGCATTTAGGGTTAAAAGAAGAAGAGCCCCCTTCTAAGTAAAGGGGGCTTCTTTTGTTATTGAGCTTTATTGTGACAGGGCTGGCATCGTCCAGCGAGGTAATGTGAGTTGTCCCCGCAGATGCCGCAAGATTTCCATTTACTGGTGACGTTATAATCAGCGCGGCAGGGGTGGCAGATTCCACGCCAGCCTCTAGACTGGTTTTTCTCGGTAAGTGTGGTCTTACAATGCTTACAAGGTTGTCCCAGATATTTATTGAATGCGTTAGATTCGTATATCTGTTGCTTTTGTCTGAAGCCAAGCATCAGAATCTCCGTTGAATGGATTGGGCAGGAGGTGAGTTTCTTCGATTAAACCTAAGTTGAGCAGTTCGTCACGCTGGTCTAGGTATTTGTAGAAGATAGCTTTGACGCGAGCTTTGAGTTGATCTAGTGTGATTACGCCTAGTTTATACAGTCTTATGGCGATGTAGTCATAATCATCTTTTTCTATTTCTAATAGATATTCTTTTATTTCTTCTAGGGTCAGAATACCACCCGAGAATAACGAGATTAAATATACGGGGCGCTGAGAGATAGCGTCCATAGCATAGTGTTTTGCTTGATCTAGCGTAAGGAGATTGTGCTTATAGTAGGTAACAGCGTGTGCTGGACAAATATCTAGGTCGTCCCACATGAGCTTGAGGGTGTCATCGTTCAAGGGTTGTTGAACGATGTAGGCTGGCAGGTCTCTGTCTCCGGGTCTCATGTATCAGACTGTAGCATGTCTGGTGCTTGCACGTCAAGCGATGCGGTGTGTAATTGTGTAGTGGGTTGAACGTCCCATATGGTGGTATAGTAGATTTTACTATCATTCTTGAAGTTAAACTCTACTATTTCGAGTGGTGGGCATTCATCTACTAATATGCTGCCATCTATGCTCTTTGTGCCTATATTTGCTTTAAACATTCCGGCTTGTGACATGTGTTGAACGTTAGTAGCGTGACCGGTTAGAACGTAGTGATTAAGCCGTTTCATATGTTCTTTATCATCGCTATACCAAGCTTTGTCTTTTAATACTAGGCTATTACTTAGCATTAGTATAAGAATAAAGAGTCTCATCATTGAGTCTCCCCTAGATTGTTACCCTACTACTACTCTAACCTATAAGGCATTTACTTTTTATGTTAGACCGTGTTATCTACGCTCACTTGATGCGTTCAGCTGACTACCATGGTGTTTTACCTTCTGAAGAGGACACTAAAGTTTTATCAATGGTATCTCGTTTGGACAAAAACAAGGCTCGTGAGTTTCAGAGTTTAATCTCTACTCGTGGTTTATCTGCTGTTTTAGCTATGGCTCGTCGTTGGTTATCTTCTCAATTGCCTGAACTCCCTGTTTCCGAGTTAAAATCTTATACATAACTTTAAGGCGCTTAGTGCTTAGGTTGTTTATGTAAACCTTACACCCCCTCATTCTAGGGCAGGGGGTGTTTTCATATCTATTGATATATCTTTTAGTATATAGGAGTTATGTGATATGGATTTCTTTAGGGTAGTGAATGCTTATGTTGCTAGGGTGGGTAGTGATGATTACGAAACTAGACTTAATATGTTCAGAAGTTTAGAGAGTGATCCTTCTAGGGTAGGTGATTACCTAGAAAAAAATCTTATCTCTAAAAAAGACGCTAGAATGTATGTTATGCGGCATATAAAGAATGAACCTTATCTTGTAGGTGATTATTTTGACCCGAAAAAACCCCATTGTATGGGTATTATCACTGAAGCAGAAGCTAAGCCAATTGCTTTAAGCGTTTTAGATTGGTATCCTCAGTATGCATCTGAGTATGTCCGTATGGGTATTCTCACTGAAGAAGACGTTGAGAAATTTAGAACGGATGCTGTCAGTAAGAGTATTCAGAATTTTATGCGGCAGCATAAGCAGCAGCGAAGAGATTAGTTAGATTAGTTTTTACAAGCCCCTCCTATACTATTAGGGGGGTTTAATATATCTTTTAGTATATAGGAGTTATGTGATATGGATTTCTTTAGGGTAGTGAATGCTTATGTTGCTAGGGTGGGTAATGAGGTTTCTGATGCTGAGAAGCAGAAAGCTTTAGAGCATTTAGAGAAGAATCCTTGGGTTGCTGTAGGTCCTTACGTTGATAAAGGTATTCTTACTAAAGAAGAAGCTAGGCAATTTGTTTTAAAGGCTTTAGAGAGGAGTCCTAGTGATGTAGCTTATTACTTTGATGAAGGTATTCTCACTGCAGCAGAGGCTAAGCCTTTTGCTTTAAAGGATTTAGAGAAGGATCCTGGTTATGTATCTGATTACTTTGAGAAGGGTATTCTAACTAAAGAAGAAGCTAAGCCTTTTGCTTTAAAGGATTTAGAGAGGAGTCCTCATTCTTTAGGTTCTTACTTTATTGAAGGTATTCTAACTAAAGAAGAATCTATGCAATTTCTTTTAAAGGCTTTAGAGAGGAGTCCTGGTGATGGAGGTTCTTATGACCGTAGTTTACGTGATAGTTTGATGGTGCTTCATAGCGCCCTCGTGGGGGAAAAATAAAAGTCAAGCGTACAACTATAAAGGACGGTAAGGTGGTAGGGGAGGTAACTGCTGTTGTTGCGAGCAAAAAAGCCCTAAAAGCTCAAATTGGAGCAAATAGTCAGGTGTTACCTGTGGGCCGTTTGATTAGTGATACTAAAATTGAGTTATCTTCAGCAACGACTGACTGGGCAATGACCTATGAGTTACCAAATGGTATGACAATACATGACCTTTTGGGGAGATGAAGTTAAGCGGGTAATAGAAATTCGCTAGATTATAGGAAACAAAAGCCCCTTCTATACTATATGAATAGTGTAGGGGGTTTTTTGTTTCCTATATCTTTTAGTATATAGGAGTTATGTAATATGGATAATTTCTTTAAAGTAGTGAATGCTTATCTTGATAGGGTGGCTGTTACGCCCTATCAGATGAAGAATTATTTAAAGGAGTTAAAGTATGACTCTAAGTATTTACTTGACAAAGTTAATAGGGGTTGGATCACTGAAGAAGAAGCTAAGCCTATTGCTTTAAAGCATTTGGAAGTAGCTCCTGAGTATGTAGGTTATTACTTCGCTGCAGGTATTATTCCTAAAGACGAAGCTAGGCAGTTTGCTTTAGAGCATTTAGAGAAGAATACCCATATGGTAGATAGTTTCTTTGGTACAGGTTTACTGACTAAAGAAGAAATTAAGCCGTTTGCTTTAAAGAAGATAAAGAATGATGGCAGTTATGCAATTCATTACTTTGGTGAAGGTATTATCACTGCAGAAGAAGCTAAGTCTTTTGTTTTACGTTTCCGTGCAAATAATACTCCTAATTTAATTTATGCAGTCAGTCAGGGTATTCTCACTAAAGAAGAAGCTAAGCCCGTTGCTTTAGATATATTAAATACGTCTTGTTCTTATGTAAAAATGTTTTTTAATGCAGGTATTATCACGGCAGAAGAAGCTAAGCCTTTTGCTTTAGAGGCTATAAAGGAGGATGGTCATTATGCACATAGATACTTTGATATGATTCCTAAAGACGAAGCTAAGCCTTTTGCTTTAGAGAATTTAAAGAAGAATGCCCATAGGGTAGGTATTTTCTTTTTGAAGGGTATTATCAATAAAGAAGAGGCCAGGCCATTTGCTTTACAGGATTTGAAGCAACAAACTGTCCGTGTAGGTTTTTATGTCGATAGGGGTATTATCAATAAAGAAGAAGCTAAGCCTTTTGCTTTAAAGGATTTAAAGAGGGATCCTTCCCAAGTAGGTTCTTTCTTCGACCACACTATTATCACTGCAAAAGAAGCTAGGCCATTTGCGTTAAAGTTTTTGGCGACGGAACCCGGCCATGAATATGTAGGTGTTTATCTCAGTAAACATTTAATTACTAAAGAAGAAGCTAGGTCTTATAATTCAGGGGACGTAGATCAGCTTATTAGAAGCATGCCTGATTCTTATACCCATAGTTCTCATCAATCGAAACATGAGATCAACTTGATTCTTGGGGCCATGAAGAAACTTGGTGTTGATGAGATTTCATGGCAGCAGTTTCAAGAGGTTCATAAATCTTCCAATAAAAATTTACAGAACATTTTTAACACGTTTAAGGGTAAAGTTGTTACAAGAGATCAGTGTCTTAAGATGTTAGGCAAGGATACTGAGCAGCATACTTATGGTTTATCTTATGAAGGCTTGAGAGGCGATGGTCCCCAAACATATTTAGCTAATAGAAATCAAACTGTAGTAAAGCTACATATGCCTGAATCTTTGTTGAGCAAGTTAAGTCCAGAAGCACGAAAGAGGTTTAATGAGATTAAGTCAGAGCATTTTAATGCGAAGGACCCATTTGGTTGGGTGAGGGTTACGAGGTTAGGGGATAAGTGGTTTGTAGACGAGATACAATCAGATAAAAATAGGCAGATAGGTAAGATTCAGCACGAGATAAACAAAGCTCTTAAGTCTGGTAATGCGACTGATGATATTAAGAAAGATCAAGCGTTTATTGCAGAGATGCAGAGATTTTCTAACTGGCATGAGGTTTTACTCTCCGCGTTACTAGAAGCGGCTAGAGAGAGTGGCGTTCACGAGATCTATATGCATACAGGGGACACTAAGTCATCCCAGGAAAATGTTAAGGTTAATCAGACTAAAGCGCGTAATCTTTATGATAAGTTGCCTGAGCGTATGATGTTTAATAAGAAGCAAGTTAATCTAGGTAACGGCGAGCATGAGTTATGGCACCGGGTTGCTTCTAGAGTTGTGTATGGTTACCTTTCTAAGGTAAGTGAGGTTGTTTCTGATGCTGAGAAGCAGAAAGCTTTAGAGGCTTTAAAGCAGTGGCCTGAGCAAGTAGGTAAATACTTTGAAGATGGTATTATTAGTAGAAACGATGCTAAGGAATATGCGTTAAATCATTTAGATAGTATCAAAGATTCTAATTACGGAAGGTTTATATGTAATTACGCAGGTAATGATCAGAATAGTCTGCTTCCCAAGGTGGGTATTCTTGATCCGAAGGATCTTAGGCCTTATGCTTTAGAGCATTTAAAGAAGCTTCCTTCAATGGCGGGCCGGTACTTGGAAAAGGGTTTAATTACTGAAGAAGAAGCTCGTAGTTATCAGAAAAGAAGCGAATAGCTTTTATAGACAAAAAACCTTCCTATACTATCTGAATAGTGTAGGGGGGGTTTTTGTTTAATATATATTTTAGTGTATTAGGAGTTATGATATGGATTTCTTTAGGGTAGTAAACGCTTATCTCGCTAAGGTGGGTGAGGTTGTCAGTGATTCTAAGAAGCAGGAAGCTTTAGCGAAATTGGATAAGGATCCTCAATTTGCAGTTCTTTACTTTACTAAAGGTATTCTCAAAAAAGAAGAAGCTAGGCCTTTTGCTTTAAGGTATCTAAAAAAATACTGGTTTGAGTTTGAGGGAGCAAGTTACGAGTCTCAAAGTAGATACTATGACACGCTTACCAATGGGGATCTTCTTACTAAAGAGGAAGCTAGGCCTTTTGTACTCAATCTGTTAAAAAGGGGACATTATTTAAGGCTTTTCTCTTTTGTCGAACTAGGTCTTATCACGAAACAAGAAGCTAAGCCTTTTGCTTTAGATATTCTAAGCCGGTGGGGGAAAAAGGAGCTGGCTGCGTTTCCGATAGCTTTCTTAGAGATTCTCACTGCGGAAGAGATGAAGCCTCTTGTTTTTAAGTATTTGGATAGGGATTCTAGTTTTGTATGTGAAGGTTGGGATAGGTATATAAGTGAAGGTCTTCTCACTAAAGAGGAGATTAAGCCTTATCTGTTAAAGAGTTTAGAGAAGAATCCAGATTACGTGGGGCTCTATCTTAGTCAACGTTTAATTACTAAAGAAGAAGCTAAGCCTTATGTTTCTGGGGACGTAGATCAGCTTATTAGAAGCATGCCAGAGTCTTATACCCATAGTTCTCATGAATCGAGACATGAGGTTAACTTGATTCTGGGGGCCATGAAGAAGCTTGGTGTTGATAAGATCTCATGGCATCAGTTTCAAGAGGTTCATCCATCTTCCAATAAAAATTTACAGAACATTTTTAACACGTTTAAGGGTAAAGTTGTTACAAGAGATCAGTGTCTTCAGATGTTGTCCAAGAATACTGATCAACATACTTATGGTTTATCTTACGATTTTTATGGGGGCAATAGAGAACAAGTGTTTCTAGAGGGTAAGAATCAAACTGTAGTAAAGTTACATATACCTGAGTCTTTATTGAGTAAGTTGAGCCCTGAGGCGCGAAAGAGATTTGACGCTATTGAGGGCAGCCATTGGAGCGATAATGAATTTGGGTGGGCAAGGGTTACAAAGCTAGAAGACAAGTGGTTTGTTGAAGAGCTGCAATCAGATAAGAACCAGTACATTGGTGCAGTTCAGCATGGCATAAAAGAGGCCCTTAAGTCTGGTACTGTTACTGATGATATTAAGAAAGATCAAGAGTTTATTGCAGAGATGCAGAGATTTTCTAACTGGCATGAGGTGTTACTCTCCGCGTTACTAGAAGCGGCTAGAGAGAGTGGCGTTCATGAGATCTATATGCATACAGGGGACACTAAATTAAAAGATGTTAATATTAACCAGAATAAAGCGCGTAACCTTTACGACAAGTTGCCGGAGCGTATGATGTTTAATAAGAAGCAGGTTAATCTAGGTAACGGCGAGCATGAGTTATGGCACCGGGTTGCTTCTAGAGTTGTGTATGGTTACCTTTCTAAGGTAAGTGAGGTTGTTTCTGATGCTGAGAAGCAGAAAGCTTTAGAGGTTTTAGCTGATTTTCCTGAGTATGTGGAGAAGTACTTCGATAAAGATATTCTCACTGCAGAAGAAGCTAAGCCTTATGTTTTTAGGGATTTAGGTAAGAAGAGTCATACTATTTCACTTTTTCTGAGCAAGTATTTTGACAAGGGTTTACTGACTAAAGAAGAAGCTCGTCCTTTTGCTTTAGAGGCTTTAAAGAAGTATAATCATTCATTGGGTGATTTTTTCGATAGAGAGTTTATCACTTTAGAAGAAGCTAGAGGTTTTGCTTTAAAGTTTTTAGCTAAGGCAGATAATAGTTTTACGTTCAATAATAGTTCTCGTGAGTACGTCAGTAAGGGTATTCTCACTGAAGATGAAGTT
>Ga0194124_10000681_pt1 | contig 50029 bp, 46 predicted proteins | sample TA2KigCas0mmetaG_FD_148605 | JGI IMG/M metagenome (GOLD analysis project Ga0194124, IMG submission 148605) | Freshwater microbial communities from Lake Tanganyika, Tanzania - TA2015031 Kigoma Deep Cast 0m | ecosystem: Environmental > Aquatic > Freshwater > Lake | place: Tanzania: Lake...
TCTGCCCCAAAGCCGGTCGCCTCCTATGTGCCGTGCGTTCGGACGGGCAACCTTTTGATAGTCAGTGGCCAACTGCCTTTCCGCGATGGCAAACTCTTGGCAACCGGGTTGGTTCCCGACCCCGTCACGATCGAGTGTGGCCAAGAGGCAGCGCGACAGTGCATTCTCAATGGGCTTGCCGTGGTAGCGGCCGAGTGCGGCGGCTCGCTCGATTGCGTCGCGCGCATCGTGCGGCTTGGCGTCTTCGTCGCGAGCTGCAATGGATTTACTGAGCAGCCCAAAGTGGCCAATGGGGCAAGTGATCTGCTGCAGCAAATCTTTGGTGAGTCTGGGCGCCATGCCCGAGCGGCAGTTGGCACCAATGCTCTGCCGCTCGGAGCAAGCGTGGAGATCGAGATGATGGTCGAATTGCGCGACAGGGTTGGCGCACGTTAGGCGGCGTCGGGCGCGTTCATTTGAGAATGATCAGGACGAGCAGCGCGAGGCACACGACCGAGAGCACCACGATCAGCAGCACGGCCCACTGCGGCAGTCGGCCGGATGTGGCTGCGGCCTGTATGGTGGTCTGCGCCTGCGACTCCACATCGCTGGCAATGTCGGCAAGGTCGACCGCACGCGTGGCATAGCGCAGCGGCTGACCCGCGAGTGCAAGATCGAGGTCCTCCATCAGTTCGACCGCGCTCTGGTAGCGCTCTGCGGGACGCTTGCGCATCATGAGTTCAACGATCTCAGCCGTGTGCTGCGAGAGACCGCCGACCAGTTGATCTGGCGGCACGAGCTCCTCGGAAAGGTGCGCACGCATCACCTCACTCGGACCGTTCCCTTTGAAGGGAACGCGCCCCGTGAGCATGTGGTAAAGCGTCGCGCCAAGCCCGTAGATGTCTGCCGGTGGCCCGAGGTCAACGGCCCCACGCACCTGTTCGGGACTGATGTAGTAGGGCGTGCCGAAAGCCTTGTGTCGTTCTGCTTCGGCGGCCTTTTTGTCGTCGATGGCGCGCGCAAGGCCGAGATCGGCAAGCTTCGCGCTGCCCGACTTCGTCATGATGATGTTCTTCGGCTTGATGTCGCGGTGAATGAAGCCTTTGGCATGCGCATGCTTCAGTGCACTGGCGATCTGCCGTGTGATGGTGAGTGCGTCCCGCTCGGACAAGCGCTTTGACTTGGTGATGAGGTCATGGACGGTCTCACCATCCACGTACTCCATCACAAAGTAATGCTGCTCGCCAACGCTGCCGACATCGAGCGCCCCCACAATGTTCGGATCGGACAGTTTGGCGGCGGCGCGTCCTTCTTTATAGAAGCGCTCGACGAATGTCGGATCCGACGAGTATCGACGCGGCAGGATCTTGATGGCCACCAGTCGGTCGAGACTGGTCTGACGCGCCAAGTACACGGCAGCCATCGCGCCCGCACCAAGTCTCCTCACCATCTGGTAGCCCGGAATACGGAGCACAGAGCGATCGCTCTCTGCCTCGCTGCGAAGTCGGGCAAGTTGCCGCCGCGTCACGATCTGTCCTTCGATCAGAATGTCGGTGAACGCTCGCGCAGCGCCCGCTGGTGTTCGCATCGCGGCGAATACGGCATCCACCTCGGCTTGTGTTGCAAGCCCGCGGTCCACGATCAGTTTGCCGAGCATGGTGTCGCTCGAACTGCCGCTGCGAGAACCTCCGCTCTCGCCGCTGCCAGACTCGCCAGGATCGCGGGCAGGGGTGCTCGGCGCACTTTGCGACTTGGGCGCGCTCGCCGAGGTGGCCGCAGCGGGCGGAGTCGCGGATCGCGGAGGATGTTCTTTCGGATCGCTCACAGATGCCGCTCGGAATCGCCCTTTCCACCACTATACTTGGAGTGACTCTTCGCATGCGGTCGAAACCCCGGCGCATCCTCATTGTGCGCCCGAGCGCGCTCGGGGATGTGTGCCGTACGGTGCCACTGGCGTGGTCGCTTCGGGAGGCTTTCCCGAAGGCAACAGTGGACTGGGTCGTGGAAGATCGATGGATGGGCGCCGTGCAGGGTCACCCCGCCGTGGACCGCATCATCGAGTTCCCGAAGCGCGAGTTCCGTCGTTGGTGGCGCAGCGTGCCAGTGGCCGTGCGAGCGCTTCAATGGTTCACAAAGTTGCGGCGAGGCAGGTATGACTTGGTGATTGATGCGCAGGGACTCGCACGAAGTGGGCTGATGGCCCTCGCGACGGGCGCCGCGACGAGGGTGGGGCACCAAGGGAGCCGTGAGTTCGCGTGGCTCGGTGCGAATCGGCGAGTGCCGCGCCATCCGGATGCACATGTGGTCGATGCGATGCTCGAATTGGTGACCGCAGTTGGTGCGCCCGCGCGTGCCGATATGCGGCTCGAAGTTTCAGTGGCGGGGCAACGGGAGTGGCAAACGGCGCGCGAGCGCGCAGCCATCCGCCCGCGGATGCTGCTTCTGGCCACCACAAATGGATGGGAGGGGAAGCGTTGGATCGATGAGCGCTGGGGTGCACTGCTGCATGGAACGCGTGCCGAGCTTCTCGCGAGTGGCGTTCATGATGTTGTTCTCACAGGTGCCCCCGGAGAAGAGCCGCAGACCGCGCCCATCGCGGAGTTGCTGCGGCAGATCTCGGGACTTCGCATCCATGACATGACGGGGCGGTTGTCGGTCGCAGCAACCGTGGCTGCGGTGCGTGATGCCGCGCTCTTGATCGGGCTCGACTCTGCGCCGATTCACATGGCGGCGGGGCTTGGCACTCCTTTCGTCGGTTTGTACGGCGCGACGCGACCCTTGATCGACGGGCCGTATGGAGGCGCGGAGTGGTGCGTTCACGGCGGGGAAGGATTGGAACTCGATCTGCATGCACACCGCGATGCTGGACGCGGTGCTTCCGTGATGGAACGCATCAGCGTGGAAGCCGTGGCTGCGCTTGTGCGTCGACGACTGCAATCAGCGGAGGTGGCAGCGTGACGTCGCCGCTGGTGCTGGCAAGCGCAAGCGTGCGGCGCAGAGAGCTGCTCGAAGCCGCTGGCTTTCCAGCCACGGTACTCGTGCCGCACATCGATGATGGTCGGCTTCGTGTTCGGGCGGACCATGTTGGTGAGGATTGCTGCGCGCTTGCGTGGTTCAAGGTTGCACAGCTCTTGCAGCAGCGCGCGCGCTTGACGCACGAAGCGCCGAATGCGCGCATCATTCTTGCCGCAGATACGGTGTGCGTCGTGGATGACCAAGTCCTTGGAAAGCCCTCGGATGCAGCCGCTGCTCGAAAGATGCTCGAGGGTGCCTTTGGGCGGACGCAGCGCGTGGTGACGGGGGTCGCGATTCACTGCGTGACGTCGGGTCGGCGCTTTCTGTCGAGTGATGTGGCGCGCGTGCGTTTCGGGGCAGTTTCGACGGATCTCCTGGAGGCACACATAACTGCGGGTGGATGGCAGGGGCGCGCAGGCGGCTACCACATCGATGAGATCCTGCTTGCAGGATGGCCCGTCGAGTGCGAAGGCGATCCGTCGACCATCGCGGGGTTGCCGCTGCGTATGGTTTTGCCGATCTTGCGAAGGCTTCTTGGCGCGAGCGGCACGCTGCAGACATGAACGCCGATGAACGCCTGCTGCCGACCTGGTGCGATCCAGCCGCGCGGATCGCGGCCGCCGCCTATGGAGCTGTCGTTCGTGCTCGCAATGCACGCTTTGACCGTGGTGTCGGCGTTCACACCCTGGGTGTTCCCGTGGTGTCGGTTGGAAACATCGAAGTGGGCGGTACGGGGAAGAGTCCCGTGGTGCGTTGGATTGCGGCGCGTGCACTCGCGCGCGGGCGCGTTCCACTGATCGCGCTTCGTGGATACCGAAGCCACCACGGACTTTCGGATGAGGCCTTGGAGCACCAGATGCTCCTGCCTGCTGCGCGGCTGGCCGTGGGTGCGCGGCGGCTCGATGAGATCCGACAGGTCATGTCGGGTGATCCGAGCGTGGGGTGCGTCATTTTGGATGATGGATTTCAGCACCGTCGCATTGCGCGCGACCTTGATCTTGTGCTCGTGGATGCGCGTGCACGCGGGTTGCGCGGCGGTCTTCTGCCGCTTGGCCGCCTTCGTGAGTCTGGGCAAAATATGGCTCGTGCGAGCGCTGTCATCGTCACGCGCGCATCCGCGGTCGATGCGCCAGTCAGCGCACTCATCGCGTCGATGCATGGGCGACCGCCGCTCGCGTGGTGTGAGCACGCCTGGTCCACGCTATCCGTTCACGCGCTTGAGCCGTGCGGACAGCGCACGAGCGAGTCGCAATCGGTCGATTGGTTGCGTGGAAGGCGCGTCTCCGTGTGGGCGGGTGTCGGTCGCCCTGCGGACTTTGCCGAACAGTCGCGCGCGCACGGCGCGGAGGTCGTCCATGTGGCGAGTCTTCGGGACCATGCGCGGTATGGTCGAAGGCAGGTCGCCCAGCTGACGGTGGCTGCGCGTGCCGAGCGCGCGGAGGCGATCATCATGACACTCAAGGATTGGGTCAAGGTTGCACCCGATCAGTCGGTGATCGGACTGCCGGTGATCGTGCCACGACTCGAGATCCGATTCATAGACGGTGAGGCGGAACTGGGGGATCTGCTCGACATGCTCTTTGGCGGCACCTTGGGTGCAGCCCCTCTGCGCAGGTAGCCTGTTCCCCCATGCAGACGACTGAGGATCGCATGCTGGCCTCGCTTCGCAATTGGAAGGCGTTCCGCCTGCTCGTGATCGGGGACTTCATGCTCGATCAAGCCCTCGAAGGGGATGCGGAACGACTGAGCCCGGATGCCCCTGTTCCCGTGCTCGCCGTGCGAGAGCCGAAAGCGACGATCGACACGCCAGGTGGTGCGGGGAATGTGTCCGTTTTTGCCGCGGCGCTCGGTGGAACAGTGGCGTGCGTCGGTTTGATCGGTTGTGATGAGGAGGGGAGTGTCCTTCGGCGATGCCTCGAACAGGGCGGCTGCGCGACACATGGGCTGATCGCGGATCCCTCGCGTCCCACGACGGTGAAGCGATCGCTGATCGGGCGTGCGCAGCACCGCCATCCACAGAAGATGTTCCGAATCGATATTGAGTCGCGTGCACCAATCAGTGAAGCGGTGCGTGCTGAAATCTCGCGCGTGATCGATCAAGAGATCGAACGGTGTGATGTGGTGTGCATCGAGGATTACAACAAAGGAGTCTGCTCCGCTGAACTCTGTGCGAAGGTGATCGCGCGGTGTCGGCAGCGGAAGATTCCCGTCCTGATCGATCCAGCTGCAATCAGTGATTATGGTCGCTATCGAGGTGCAACGGCGATCACGCCGAATCGTTCCGAGGCGGAGAAGGCTGTCGGCCGCCTGATCGATCCGACCGATGTGGTCGCCGGATCAAAGGTGCTCGCGGCACAACTGCGAACCGCCCTCGATCTGGACGCGGCGATTGTCACACTGGATCGCTTTGGCGCCGTTTTGCAGGAGCGAACGGGTGAAGCACAGCATCTGCCCACGGTGGCGCGCCCCGTTTATGACGTGGCAGGTGCCGGAGACATGGTGCTTGCCGTGCTCGCTGGCGCTTCGGCAAACCGTGTGCCGTGGCCAGAGGCCGTCGCGCTTGCCAATGTGGCGGCTGGCATGGAGGTGGAGATCTTTGGCGTGCGGGCGTTCACCCTGCCGGAAGTGCAGGCCCAGGTGATCCGACTCAGCCAGTCCGTCCGAGGAAAACTCCGAACGCGCGCCGACCTGCTGGTGGAGATCGCGGCGCACCGCGCAGCAGGCCGCACGATCGTGCTGACCAATGGATGTTTCGATGTGCTTCACGCGGGCCATGTCGCCTACCTGCGGGAGGCGAAGTCGCACGGGAACATTCTGGTCGTTGGACTCAACTGCGATGCGCAAGTGCGCGCACTCAAGGGCGCCACGCGTCCGATCTACTGCGAGAGCGACCGCGCGGAACTCATCGGCGAACTTGCATCGGTCGACTACGTCACCATCTTCGAGGAGCCGACTGCGGAAGCGCTGCTCCGCGCTACCGTTCCGGACGTGTATGTCAAGGGGGGGGACTACGACGGGAAGGCAATCAACGAATCTGCAGTTGTCAAGGAACTTGGCATAAAATTGTGCATATTGGCACATCGGCCCGGGCTTTCAACCACTTCGGTGGTGGATCGTGTGCGGAGCGAGTTGACAAGTGGTGGAAATGTTGCCGCAGCGGGTCGCGCCTCTTGACTGGACAGTGCGAAGCGTCAATACTGGACAGGGTCGGTCGTTGAAGTGACACGCACATCAAACAAAGTGGGGTTGAAAGAGACATGGCAACAATCACCAAGAAAGATCTTGTGGACCGCATCGCCGAGCGCACCGGACAGAGCCGCACCGAAGTGAAGGAGGCGCTGCAGATGTTTCTGGACGAGATGATTGGTGAACTCGCATCTGGCAACCGCCTTGAGTTTCGCGACTTCGGAGTGTTTGAAGTGAAGACGCGTGCCCCGCGGACAGCACAGAATCCCAAGACACTTGAGCGCGTGACGGTGCCCGCCCGCAAGTCCGTGCGGTTCAAGGTCGGTCGTCTGATGCGCGACCGAGTCGTTGGAGAGGTCAGCGAAGTCAATCGACAGCCCGTCGCGGCAGGGTGATGGCGCGCCGAGAGCGAAACCGAGAGGGGGACGGCGGCGGCTTGCCCGTGCGGGTGGATCCGCAGGACACCGTGCGTTTGCTCAAGGCGATGCCGCCCAACGCGCAGGAAGCGGAGTCCGCCTTGCTTGGCTGTTTGCTGGTCGATCCCTCGGCAATCGGCGATGTCGTTTCCGTGATCCGCAGCCCGGAGGACTTTTTTCAGGATCGTCACAAGGTCATCTACGCCAACATCGTCAGTTTGTATGACAGCAGCGCGTCGGTCGATGTAGTGCGTCTTGTGCAGCAACTCACCGATCGCAAGGTGCTCGATGCGGTCGGTGGCTTTGAGTATCTCGTGCGTCTCTCCGAGAGCATGCCAAGCGCACAGTATGTGATGGAGTATGCGCGCACCGTTCGCGACAAGGCGACCTTGCGGCAACTTATCGATGCTTCCAGTGTGACCGTCCACGAGGCGTTCGCGGGTGATCAGCCCACGGATGCGGTCCTTGAGCAGGCGGAGCAGCGCATCTTCGCGATTGCGCAGCGCCGCGAGAGCAGCACGGTGTCGAGCCTGCCTGATCTGCTGCGCGAGGCGATGCAACGTCTGGAGGCTCGTGAGGGCACTGGGCTGACGGGCGTGGGCTGCGGGTTCGATGATGTCGATGAAATGACGAGCGGTCTGCAGCGGGGCGAGATGGTCATTCTGGCTGCGCGCCCGTCGATGGGGAAGACTGCCCTTGCACTGAACATGATGGAAGGCGTCTCCCTTGGCGGCACACCAGCTGTGATGTTCAGCCTTGAAATGGGCAGGCAGCAACTCGTGCAACGTTTGCTCTGCGCCAAGGCGGGTGTGGATGGCCAGCGCCTGCGCCGGGGCACCCTTGTCTCCGATGACATGCGGCGCTTGGTCGGTGCATGTGATGCGCTGCAAGACTCGAAGATTTTCATCGATGACACACCGGGCCTGACGCTGCTCCAACTGCGATCGAAGGCGCGCCGCCTGAAGGAAAAGTTCAAGATCGGCTGTGTGTTCATTGACTATCTGCAGTTGATGAGTTCCGGATCGCGAAGCGAGAGTCGACAGGTGGAGGTGAGTGAGATCAGTCGCGGCATCAAGGCGATGGCGCGCGAGCTTGATGTGCCGGTGGTGTGCCTCTCGCAGCTGAACCGAGCGGCAGAGCAGCGCGAAGGGCATCGTCCCCGCATGAGCGACCTTCGCGAGTCAGGGTCGATCGAACAAGACGCGGACGTGATCCTGATGCTGCACCGCGAGGAGTACTACCACCAAGGCGATCCAGAGTGGTCGGAGTCGAATCTGGACAAGGTGGGTGTTGCGGAGCTGATCTTTGCGAAGCAGCGCAATGGACCGACAGGCGTGGTCAAACTGGTGTGGGATCAGGGTGCCACTTGCTTCCGATCCTTCTCGTCGCGCGTTCCCCCCGATGGCGTGGAGTTCCGCGCGTACGAGCCGCGCACGATCGCCGAACGCGGCATTGAGGATGATCTTCCACTGTGATGTCGACCGCCATCGGAGAAGGGCATGACTGACGGTCCCGCGGACGATCTTCGCCGAGCCGTCGAGCGGATCACACAAGGCGACGAGGGCAAGAGGGGGCCGGCAGCACGGTTGGGTACTGAGCGTGCATGGCGCACGATCATCGAACGACTTGGTCCGCGAGTCTTTGCCCTCGTGCGGTCTCGGTGCGGTGATGCAGATCTCGCGGAGGAGATCGCGCAGTCGGTGTTCGTGACGGTCGCCGAGAAGCTCTCAAGCATGACCGATGTCAGCGGCTTTGAATCATGGGTGTTCACGGTCGCGCTGAACCGCCTCCGAGATGAAATGCGGCGGCGGACTCGCCACGCGCGGCCTTCCGGCGACCTGCAAGCGGTCGGTGGTGCGAGCGGCGATCCTGCCTTTGCGGCGGCTCCCGTGCCGCCTGTGGAGCCCGACCCTCGGATCCGCGACCTGGAACGGGCGATGCAAGAGTTGTCGCCTTCCGACCGCGAAATCATTGATCTTCGCCATATTGGCGGTTTGAGCTTCCAGCAGATGGCGGATTTACTCGGGGAACCGATCGGGACCCTGCTTTCCCGCCACCATAGGGCAGTTGCCAGACTTCGTGCGTCCATAGAGCGCACGCAAAAAGGAGCTTCTTCCGATGCAATCCCGTAGAAACAGGAGCGTTCCAACATGCAGATGAACCCACAGCACAGTGAGGGTGGTGGTCCCGTGGAGGGGCCGAATGGAGATGCTGAGCGGCATGCCGTGCAGCTCGCGGATTTGGCGGAGGGCCCGGAACTCCGCGACATCCTTCGTCGGCGCACCCAGCTCCTCGCGGACCGTGCGGGATTGGTGGATCGCCTCGAGGCAGCTTCGCGTGGGTCGCTGTCACCGGGCAATCTGAGGTTCCCCTCCCAGCGGACCCGGTCTTGGGGACGTGTGGCGGCCGCACTGGTTGCCGCTGCAATCGGAGTCGCCCTGTTCCTGTGGCCCCAGTCGCAGCAGCAGCCACCCATCGATGGCGCACCACCAGCTTTGGCGCAAGCGGTTGATGTCGGCGCAGGCGTTCTTGTTGAAACGCCGTCCGAGCCAGTGCTTGTCTCGCTGCTTTTGGATAGTGATGTCGTGGAGGTGCGATCCAGTGCACTCGAAAGCGTTGATGATCCGATCGATCTGCTCCGGGCGCGGGATGCGTCCTATCGCAAGCTTGTGAGCGAAGTGCAACTGATCGCGCTCGCAGCGCAGGGGGTGCGATGAAAAATCACTCTGCAAACGACGGAGCGTGCGGCGGACCTTCCGTGCGCGTGCATCCTGTCCTTGTCGCGGCGGCGGTCGCGTGTACTGCAGCATGGGGCTCGCTCGCCATCGGATCAGAACGGCTTGTGCACCGCGTTCTGCCGCTGCCTGCGCTGCTCGAACAGTCTTCGCAAGGGGCCGCAGCGCAGCCTGATCCTCAAACGATCATCGAGGTCGCGCGCGATGTCTCCCCAGAACTGCTGACGATGCTGGAGCAGGCGCGCGCAAGTGATCCTGCTGCGTTTCAAGAGGCGGTCGCGCGCGCTGGGAAGCGGCTCACGGCGCTCGCAGTCTTGCGCGTTCGCAAGCCAGCGCTCTATGCGCTTCGTATCGAGGAGATTCGCGTGCAGGGTGAACTCGAGGAGGCGGGTAGCGCATGGTTGGCGCAGCGCGGCGCGGGCGGTGAAGCAGCGGCGCTGCAGTCGGAGGGGCGCGTACGGGAGCTCGCGGGCAGGCTCGTGGATCTGAACTTGCGCTCGCGCGGGATGGAACTGGCAGAGATTGACGCGGTGGTTCGTGCCATGCGCACCGATCTCGAGCGGGATGCTCGTCAGCGCGATGCGACTGTCGATCGGGTCGTTGCTGATGTTCGAGAGGGAAAGCAGGAAGCGCTGCTCGGCGGCCGGAGTGCCGTATCGCCTGCAGTGGTGCCGGACGCAGATCGCGCTCCAAACACCCCAGCACCGTGACGAGCGCTCGATTGAACGAAACGGTCGCTGCGGCTCGCCAACCACGAGGTTGGGCGGCGTGGCCGTCGTCTGCACGCGTGGGTGCTGCGATCTTGACATGCATCGTTGGGCTCTGCATCGTGAGCCTGCCGTGGACGCTTGCTCGCGTGGAGCGGGAGGGCGGCGCGCCCGTTCGCCGCTACGAAGCTGGAAACCTGCAGATGGCGCTCCTGCCGCCGTCTTGGTGGGCCACGCCCGCCGCTGCCGCGGAGGTCATCGAACAGGAGCGCGCTGCGGGCAACTACATCCCCTCGCGAGTACTCGGTACGGACAGGCTCGGGCGAGATCTTTTTGCGCGCTGCCTTCTTGGTGGTGCGGTCAGTCTGCTTGTTGGAGCAAGCGCCGCGCTCATCGCCGTGACGGTCGGCACGCTGTATGGGGCGCTCAGTGGTGCGCGCGGAGGTCGGGTGGATGACGCGCTCATGCGAACCGTGGATGTGCTCTACGGACTCCCATCGATGCTGCTCGTGGTGCTGCTGGCAGTTGCCGTGGACGGGATCATCGAGCGCATAGGCATCCGCCGTGCGGGTGGACTCGGGCAGGGGATCGATCTCGTTGTCCTGCTCGTGGCGATCGGTGCCACAAGCTGGTTGACGATCGCGCGCGTGATCCGCGGTCAGGTCTTGAGCCTGCGCGCGCAGCCCTTCATGGAAGCGTGTCGCGCACTTGGCATTGGGTCAGCGCGGCAGTTTTTTCGACACGCACTGCCGAACGTTGCGGGAACAGTGGCTGTGTACGCGGCACTCGCCGTGCCCGCAGCGATTCTTGCCGAGAGCTTCCTGAGCTTCCTCGGCATCGGCGTGCGCGATCCCATGCCCTCGTGGGGGAATCTTGCCTCCGAAGGTCTCTCTGAGGTGAACACGGTGCAGAGTCGCTGGTGGCTGCTTCTCTGGCCCTGTCTGAGTATCGCCGCCACGCTGCTTGCGCTCAATTTTCTTGGTGATGCGCTGCGTCAGGCGGTCGACCCCGCTGCTGCGGGGCGGCGGCGCGGCTCCTGATAGCCTTTCAGGTCCTATGCAAAGTCGATTTGGCGTCAAGGATTTCTTTACCATTCTGCTGCTGTTGGCCGTGCTGATTTCGGTCTGGCTTTCGATGACGCAGCGCACGCGCATGGAGCTTGCCATCGAGTCGATCCGCGTGAAGCTCGGCGAAATGGAACGGCAGGACGCGCTGCTGCAGCGGCAGATTGAAAAGGGGTTCGCCAGTGGAGTGCCCGTCGCCGCAGGTGCTGCGCCGGCCGCCGCTGCGGCGCAGACCGATGATGCGTGGGCACGACCAGGCGTTGCCGTTACGCGATGGGCGACCCCTGCACCCGCGACCGATCCCACCGGTGTTCCTGGCTTTGCCATCGGTGGCGAGTTCACCGAAATCTTCGAAGCTCAGCCCGCGAAGCTCGTCCCCTACATCCAGTCGGATGTCTATGGAACGCGCGTGCTCGACCGCGTCTGCGAGAGTCTTGGGTCGTTCAATCCAAAGACGCTGAAGATGGAGGGTGCGCTGGCAGATGCGTGGCAGATCGATCCAGATGGACTTTGGATCCGAGCTCACATCAATCCGCGCGCCCGCTTCAGCGATGGCGCGCGGGTGACGGCGGAGGATGTGCGCTGGACGTACCTCGACTTCATCGGCAACCCGCTCATCGAAGCGGAGCGGTCGCGCAGCACGCAGGACAACCTCAAGACCGTGAAGGTGATCGATGAGCAAACTGTGGAGTTTGAGTTCAAGGAGCCGTTCTTCACGAACACCCTCATCGCATTCGGGAACCCCGTGTTGCCGAAGCACTGGTACAGCAAGTTCGAGCCGTCCCAGATCAATCAGGGGACCGGGCTCATGATGGGTTCTGGGCAGTTCAAACTCCAGCAACTGCCGTCGGGCCCAGACAACATCGATGTGCAGTGGACTCCTGGCACCGACGTGGTGCTTGTGCGCAACGAACAATACTGGGCGGAGAAGCCGCCACTCGAGCGTCTGCGTTTCAAGGTGGTCTCGGATGAACTTGGGCGGCTGGTCTCGCTGCGCAACGGCGAGGGATCGATGATCTTGCCATCTTCGCCGCAGTTCAACAAGGTGCTGCGAGAGGATGCTGACTTCGAGAAGGCGTTCTATGCGCTCAAGTGGGTGAACATGCGCTGCGGTTACTCGTTCATCGCGTGGCAGTGCGGACCTCGAGCCGGCAAGGGACTGACGCCGTTCCATGACGCGCGCGTGCGCCGTGCGATGACCATGCTGCTCGACCGCGAGCGCATGATCCGCGACATTTGGGATGGCATCGGGATCGTTTCGAAGGGGCCGATGAATCCCGAAAGCCCTGCGAGCGATCCTGCGCTCAAACCACTGACTTTCAACCCGGATCGGGCGAAGGCGCTGCTCGCCGAGGCAGGATGGAAGGACCGCAACGGCGATGGCATCCTGGAGAACGAGGCGGGCGACAAGTTCACCTTTGAGTACACCTATGCCACGGGCGGCGAGATTTCCGAGCGGCTCGCACGTTTCGTGAAGGACAGTTTCACCAATGCGGGCATTCTGGTGACCACGCGTCCAGTGGACTGGAGCCGCTATCAGGATCTGCTGAAACTGCGTGATTTCGACGCGATCACGATGGGCTGGGGAAACAACGCGCCCGAGAGCGACCCGCGGCAGATTTGGCATTCCGAGAGCACACGCGAGGGCGGCGACAACTTCATCCAGTGGCGGAACGCCGATGCCGATGCGCTGATCGAGCAGGGGCGGCGCAGCATGGTGGAGTCCGACCGCATGCTTGTCTGGCGCCAACTGGAAGCGGTGATCGCGGAGGAGCAGCCCTACACCTTCGTGCGTGTGGCACCCTGGCTTCGATTCGTCGATCGGCGTTTTGGCAATGTGAATATGTACCGCAGTGGTCTGCAGCCCGAGGAGTTCTTCCGCACATCCGTGCCAGCGCCCGCCTACTGACCGGACCGTTTGAGCACGAGTCTGTCCGATGGCCACTTATCTGATCCGACGCCTGTTGCTGATGATTCCCACAGTGCTTGGGATCACGTTGATGGTTTTTTTGATTGTGGCACTCGCGCCTGGTGGTATCGGTGCTGGACTCGCCGTGCAGGGTGGGCAGGTGAGCGACACGAGCAAGGTGGCGCAGATGCAGGCGTACATGGAGGATCGCTACGGGCTAAATGATCCCGTGGTGGTCCAGTATGGGCGCTGGATTGCCCGCGTTTGCCCAGTGCGCTTTGGAACCACATCGCTGGAGTCACCGTCGGGTGACCGCATCGCCGTACCGCGCGAACTGCCTGAGTTGCCGATGCAGTGGGCGTTCCCAGCCCCCGCGACGTTCGAGGTGACCTTCACGCCGCAGTCGGGGGATGCGCTCATCGAGGAGTTCCGCACGCTGCAGCGCGATGCGGAGGGGCGGCGCCGGACGTATGTGGGATCGGTGCGGGCGTTCAAGGATGCCCTTGCCGATCATGTGCGCGTCCTCGGTGATCCATGGACTGCGCGGCTTGATCCCAAAGGTGGTGCCGATCCAACCAACTTCCGTGATCTGCCGCTCGGTGGCGGACAGCCCACGCCTGTGCCAGCCGATGCAGCGGCGACCTGGGCAAAGGTGAACGCAGCCGCCGCGCAGATGCATCAGGCATGGTCGCTCGCTGAAGAAGCGCGGCAGCGTGCGACGATTGCGTTTGCTGCACGTCCCTTCCCACCCGCGGGGGTCGAGGTGATCCGAGACGTGGTGTCGATCGATTCGCCGGATTTCGGCGTGGCATTCTCCCGCAATCGCCCCGTGTGGGATCTCATCAAGACTGCGCTTCCTGTCACGATGCTGATCAACCTGATCGCGTTCCCGATCATCTATCTCGTGGCGGTGCCAACGGGTGTGCTCGCGAGCATCCGTCGTGGTGGCGTGGCGGACATTGCGAGCGGATTCCTCTTCCTGCTTCTCTATTCGGTGCCTGTCGTGCTCGCGGGCGTGTTCGCCATCGGCTTCCTTGCCAACAACCAGTATCTCGGCTGGTTCCCAGTGAGCGGCTTGCACGACAGTGCGCAGGCGACGATGACCTTCTTGCCGTACACGGACCCATCGAGCGTTTGGCACCGCGGCTGGCTGCTCGACACGGTCTGGCATCTTGCGCTTCCGGTGCTGTGTCTGGTGTACGGCGGCTTTGCCGTGTTGAGCAAGCAGACGCGCGCAAGCATGCTCGACAACTTCAATGCGGACTATGTGCGCACGGCACGCGCCAAGGGCGTTCCGCGAAAGGACATCGTGATCAGTCATGTGCTGCGCAACAGCCTGCTGCCTCTGATCACCATGTTCGTGGGAATCTTTCCTGCGATGCTCGGTGGCAGCGTGGTCGTGGAGCGCATCTTCACCATTCCAGGGATGGGCAGCCTCGTGATCGAGGCGATCAACCTCCGTGATCGTGAACTGATCCTTGCCAACACATTCATGATCTCCTCCGTCAGCCTGCTTGCGCTGTTGCTGGCGGACATCCTCTACGCGCTGTGCGATCCGCGGGTGGCGTATGAGTGAAGCCCTCGCGGACATGCCGCAGTCGGTCTCCGGCGTTGAGGTCATGCGCGGTATCGGCGCGCGAGAAGCGAAGAGCTTCTGGGCGGATGCGTGGGACCGCGTGCGTGCGCGACCGGGTGCGGTCTTTGGCATCGTGTGGATCAGCATCATGGGTTTCTTCGCGGTCTTCGCGCCGCTGATTGCGAACGCACACCCGATCATGCTCGATCGGCTCGCCGCCGATGGCAGCGTGGAGTCGCGCACCTTTCCGCTGATCAGTCATCTCACGCCGACCGATTGGCTGCTGATGGTGGGGGCATCGCTGGGGCTGCCTTGGGTCTTCTTCGGGACGGCATCGCTCGGTCGCAGCGTTCGCATCACCGTGCTCGCTGCACTGCTCGCCCAAGGCGGCGCGACTATCGTTCTGTCGCAGGTCTTCGTGTGGGCATCTGAAAACTCGTCGGTTCCCTGGCTGCGCGCTTGGGCGCGGTTGGAGGCGGGACCGTGGCCGCTGATCGTTGCTGCCGCACTGCTCTCTGCGCTCGTGGCCTTTGCCGTCCCCATCATCCTTTCGCCCGTGCGCCGCATCCTGGCGGTGGGCGTGGTCGCCGTTGTCTCGGGTGCGCTGGTGTGGGCGGCGGGCGCGCCAGCGATCGTGAATCATGAGCAGCTTGTGCTCGAGGAGTCCGCGGGGCGCGCTCGTGCAGTCTGGACGCTCATTCCCTGGTCGCCCGAATACACGCGAAGCGATATGGTCGCACAGGCACCCGGCACGCAGGTTGCGGATGTTCTCCATCTCGGCGACTTCCGTGGAACGCCCTTCGGTGCACGGCGCACATGGCTTGGCACCGACGCGCTCGGCGGCGATGTACTCGCGCAACTGCTCTGGGCGTGCCGATTGTCGATCTCGATCGGTCTGGTCTCCACTGGAATCAGTGTCCTGATCGGCGTGACCATTGGGGCGCTGATGGGCTACTTTGGCGGTTGGGTCGATCTGCTGCTGTACCGAATCGTCGAGATCTTCATGGCGGTACCGACGCTGTTCGTTCTGATCGTGGCCGCAGGTGTGCTGCCTCGGAATACCTATGTCATGATGGCGATCATCGGCATCTTCTCGTGGACAGGTGCGGCGCGTTTCACACGCGCCGAGTTCCTGCGCATCCGTCAGATGGATTTCGTGCAGGCTGCGCAGGCGACGGGATTGCCGGTGCGCTCGGTTCTCATGCGGCACATGCTCCCCAACGGCGTGACGCCGGTTCTGGTGGACACGAGTTTCGCCATCGCCGCCGCGATCACCATCGAGGCGACCCTCTCGTTCCTCGGACTCGGCCCCGATGGCCAAGCGAGTTGGGGCAAGATGCTCTCGAGCGCAACGGCCGCAACGGGCACCTTCGTCTGGTGGCTTGCCGTGTTCCCCGGGCTCGCCATCTTCCTTTCCGTTTTGTCGTACAACCTGCTCGGTGAAGCGATGCGAGACGCGATCGATCCCAAACTGAGGAAGGCGGCTCACTGATGACTGCGCACATTCACACGCCGACTCCATCGCAGCCGCTTTTGAGCGTGGCGGATCTCGCGGTCAGTTTCGACAACGGTGCCGGACCGCGCATTCAGGCTGTCGCGGGCGTGAGTCTGACCATCCATCCACAGCAGACGCTCGCAGTGGTGGGCGAATCTGGCTGTGGCAAGAGCGTCACCGCGATGACGACGATGCAGTTGATCCCGTGTCCGCCGGGGCGCGTGGAACGCGGAACCATCCTGTTCGGTGGACGGGATCTGCTGTCGCTGTCGGAGCGCGAGATGCTGAAGATTCGAGGCGGGGAGATCGCCATGATCTTCCAGGAGCCGATGACGAGCCTGAACCCCGTGTACTCCATCGGCGACCAGATCCTTGAGGCGATCTTCCTGCACCAGAAAGTCGCTGCGGACGAAGCCGTGGAAATCGCGCTGAAGGCGCTCGATGAGGTGGGCATTTACCAGCCCATCGAGTCGCGGCTGAAGCGGGAACTTGTGGCGCTGCGAGCGGATGTGGATGCAGGCAAGGCATCCGTCGATGCCATGCGCGAACTCGAACGCACCCTGCCTGAGCGCGTGCGTGGTGCAAAGATGCAGCTGCTTTCCGACTATCCGCACCGCTATTCGGGAGGCATGCGGCAGCGGGTCATGATCGCCATGGCGCTCGCCTGCCAGCCCACGCTCTTGCTCGCGGATGAGCCCACCACCGCGCTCGATGTCACCATTCAGGCGCAGATTCTTGAACTGCTCTCAGACCTGCAGCGGCGTCGTGGGATGGGCATCATGCTGATCACGCACAACCTTGGCGTGGTGGCGGAGAACGCCGATGTCGCCTGCGTGATGTACGCGGGCCGAGTGGTGGAGTACGCGACGGTCGAGGAACTCTTTGAGCGACCGCTCCATCCGTATACGCGCGGGCTCTTCCGCTCGATTCCCGGCGTTCGTGATACGCGTTCGCGACTGACGACGGTCGAGGATGTCGTCGACAATCCAGCAGAGTTTCGATTGCTCCCTGGATGCCAGAACGGCATCATTCCGTGGTGGCCGTTCCTGCCGCAGGAGCACCGTCCCCAACTTGCACCTGGTCGCGAGCCGTACGCGCTGCACGAGATTGAACCGAACCGGTGGGTTGGAGTTTGGCGCACGCCCTACATTGAGTCCCATCCCTCTCGGCGCGCTGACTTGACAACGCTTCGGTCAAAGTCTGCGGTGGGCTCGGCAGGAGCCAGCCTGTGAGGCGAAAGGCGAGTACCCGAGTGAGCACTCCGAAGAAGCGGAGCACCCGCAGTGCACCCGGTGTCGGAGGGCCGACCGTTGAAGTTGGCATGCGAGCGCCTGCGTTCAACCTGCTTGGCGGTGATGGCAAGAAGCATTCGCTTGCGTCGTACAAGGGCAAGGTCGTCGTTCTCTACTTCTATCCGCGCGATCACACGCCAGGCTGTACGCAGGAAGCATGCGACTTTCGAGACGCGCACCGTGCAATCGCCCGCAGCGGAGGTGTCGTCCTTGGCATCTCCCCCGATTCTCCTGAAAGTCACGGCGATTTCGCCGAATCCCTTGGTTTGCCATTCGTGCTGCTGTCGGATGAGCCGTCTGCCTCGGGGAGTCCTCCGGTGTGCGTGCGCTATGGAGTCTGGCAGAAGAAGTCGATGTACGGCAAGTCATTCATGGGCATCGTGCGAACGACCTATCTCATCGACCGCGGCGGTCGTGTTGTACGCCGATGGGACCGCGTGTCTGTCCGCGGTCACGCCGCTGAGGTGATCGCGGCGCTTCGTGCGCTCGATTAGGGTTCGGCAATCGCGTGCCACAGCGCGAGGCCCACGGCACACAGCACAAGTCCGATCAAAATCCCGCTCACCCAGAGGCGCACATTGGCGCCGCGGCTTCGCGCTGCATGGAGGCGTTCAATCGCCGCCGCGTCCCAAACGTGACCGCACTCGGGGCAGCGCGACTGTCCCTGCGTCAAGGCATGACCACACTTGGCACACACAATCCACGGACCGCGCTGCAGTTGTTTTAGCCGAAGCCCCGATACCAACAGCCATCCGATGACAGCCAGCAGGAGCAGGCCAACGACTGGGCAGATCGACATTGCCGCGCACGATAACAGTGGATGCAAAGTCTCTACACTCGCACCATGGCGGATGTGCATGTCGGTTTTCAGCGGCTCTCCCCGCATGCGGTGCTTCCTGCGTATCAGTCCGCGCTCGCTGCGGGCATGGATCTCCACGCGGCGATCGCAGCGGACGTGGTGATTGAGCGGGGGGCGATTGCGCTCATTCCCTTGGGATTTGCCGTGGAAATCCCGCCCGGCTACGAGGGGCAAGTTCGTCCTCGCAGTGGGCTGGCCACGCGGCACGGAGTCACCGTTCCAAACAGTCCGGGCACGGTCGATGCCGACTACCGCGGGGAGATGAAGGTGGCACTCATCAATCTTGGACCAGCAGCGTTCACGGTGACGCCGGCCATGCGCATTGCGCAGTTGGTCGTTGCGCCTGTGTCGCGCGTGTCCTGGAATGAGACACACGAACTGAGCGAGACTGCGCGGGGCGGCGGAGGGTTCGGTTCGACGGGGCGGTAATCGAGTCGCCCACGCGACTGTTTCATCACAGGCGCAGTGCACCAATGTCGAGCTCAATGCACTGACGGCTCCCGAATGGTTCGCCGCTCTCGCAACCGATTCGGCTTCCGAAGTATGTCCCGGCGGCATGCACCCACTCTGGAACTTTTCGGTTCGCCTCATTGTGCACGAATTGGCTTGCGTAGGCCAGAATGGCTCGCTGCTTGCGTTCTGCGAAGCCTGTCGTATCCACAATAAATGTCGGCTGCGGTACCGTGCGAAGGTGCGTGGCGAAGTAGTGGAAGACGTGCCGCACGGTGTGAGGTTCGCCAGGGAGATCACTCTTCGTGAACTTCGCGGCAAAGCAGGCTGCCTCGATGAGACTGGTGCCTGCGATGTGGTCTGGGTGCGCATCGGTCGGATGTGGTGCGAATACGATGTCGGCCCGCAGCGAACGGATGGCGCCAGCAACGACAGCTCGCGAGGCGAGATCGTTCACGATCGCGCGGTTGCGTAGCCCAAGGGCAAGACGCGGCACACCCAAAATGGATGCCGCCTCCGCCGCTTCCTTGGCACGGATCGTTGGACTACCCATCGGTGTCGGCTCTCCATCGCTGAGATCGACAAGTGTCACCGCATGTCCCTCTGCAGCAAGGCGGGCAATCGTTCCGCCCATGCCGAGTTCCTGATCGTCTGGATGTGGACCGAAGACGGCGATGTTCATGGGCGACACTCTAGGTCCAGCGCAGCACGGGGTCGAACTCAGCGCACCACCGGCAAGCCGTGCATGGGCGAGCGTTCCAGAATCTCTCGGTAGAGGGAGAGCAGGCGGTTCACCATGACTGCGCCGTCGTAATCGCCGGCGACCTGCGCCTGCCCACGTGCCGCAAGCTGTGCAGCGTGCGTTGGATCTGCGATCACCTGCTCGATCGCCGCGCGCAGTCGCAGCGGATCACCGACTGGCACGAGCCATCCAGTCTCGCCCGCTTTGCAGACTTCCGAAGCGCCGTCGATGTCCGCCGCGATCACAGGGCGCGCACACAGCAGCGCCTGCACGACCGCACGCGGCAAGCCCTCGCGCCATGACGGATGAACGACCACATCACTCGCCGCAAGCAGCGCCGGAACCTGATCGGGCGGGACCAGTCCAGTGAGCATGACACGGTCGCGGATTCCTTCGCGCTCGAGCCGCTGCTCGAGCCGTTTCCTCCACCAGCCGTCGCCGATCCACAAGAGCATCAGTTGTTCCCGTGGGCGCGCGCGAAGCAGTGGTGATACGGCAGTGATGAGATCATCATGCCCCTTGAGTTCCGCAAGCCGTCCAAGGGTGGCGAGCACCGTGGTGCGCTCGGCAATGCCCAGCCGATCGCGCGCGCCTGCGCGAAGTTGATGGGCGTGGAGGAAAGGTGCCGTCTCAATTCCACTCCGAATCGTGGAATACTGCGCGGGTGTTCCAATCCCCTCGGCGAGCGCTTGCCGCGTCATGGAATCGGCGACACTCACGATCGCATGGCATCGCCGCGCCGCGAAGCGTTCCGCAAGCACGTATGCACGGCGAACGACGCTCGGTTGGAAGCGATGAAAGGGCAGGCCGTGCACCGTGTGAACCACGGCAGGCACCCTGAGTCTCCACGCAGCGGCCCGACCAAGGATGCCGGCCTTCGACGAGTGCGTGTGAACGACATCGGGCTTCCAGTCGCGGATCAACTGCGTGAGTTGACGGAAGCAGCGGAGATCGCGCAGGGGAGAGACATGCCGAACCAAGTTCGGCACTTCAAAGCATGCGAGCCGACCATCTGCGTGTGCGCGCGGCAAGAGTGATCCCTCGGGACCGTAGATGGGACCGTACGCAAGCGCCACCTGATGTCCGTGGTCTGCGCTGCCGACGCAGGACAGCACAGTGTTCTCCTGTGATCCGCCCACGATGAGTCTTGTGGAGAGATGCAGGATCCTCATCACGGCCTCGGGAAGTGATACTGCCGCCCGTAGTGAATCCACTCAAGGCAGAGACCCTCGGGCGGCATCGTCGGTCCTGCCTCGGACCGATCGCGCTGCGCGATGATGCGATCGATATCGGATGGATCCATTCGGCCTCGCCCGACTTCCACGAGTGTTCCCACGAGGATGCGGACCATGTGGTGCAGGAATCCGCTGCCTGAAACATCGAATCGGAGGATGCCTGATTCGGGGGCCGTGACCGCACAGCCAAGCACTGTGCGCACGGTTGTCTCGCGCTGATCGGGTTCATGCGCAAACGCGCGAAAGTCATGCGTTCCGATCACGCGTCCGGCAGCGGCACGCACACGCGCCAGATCGATCGCGTGTCGACAAACGGTGGTAAAACGCCGCTCGAATGGTGTGGCGCGACCCTCGAGTCCGCGAGGGCGAGTGCCGTCGGCCACTCGCAGTCGATAGCTGTACGACTTGCTCACACAACTTCGCACTGGATCGAAGGATTCATCGACTTCATCAACAGCGACCACTTCGAGGTCACGCGGCAGCCGTGTATTCAGCGCCATCGCCACACGGTCGACTGGAATGCGCAGGTGATCGATGCTGAACGAAGCCACCTGACCCCGTGCGTGCACGCCTGCATCTGTTCGGCTTGCGCCGAGCACGGGCACTGGAACACCCACCAGATCGTGGACCGCCTCCGTGAGAACCCCTTGTGCGGTGCGGAGTTCAGGAAGGTTCGGCGGAACCTGCCGCTGCCAGCCGTGGAAGTCGGTGCCGTCGTACGCGACCTGGAGGCGCAGTCTCGGCACGGGTCACGCAGGGCTCAGTGACCGAACAGCGACGCGGGAGCAAGCATGCCCCTCTGCTCGAAAAAGTTCAGCGCTTCCTGCACGCTTCGAAAAACCTTGGTCGCCGTCTCACTGATGAACGGGCTTGGGTTCTTCTTCGGCTTCCAAACAACGTACACCTCTTTGGTGTGCTCAAAGGCGTGATGGAGTTCGCGCTCGACACCGCTGGAGAGCGCGGGAACGCCTCCCGGCAGTTCAGGCACAAGCGACACGATCATGTCACTCTGATCGATCAGTTTGAAGTCGCGCATGTAAATCTGTCCATCGATATCACCCGCGATATCGAGGACTTCACGCACGGGAAGCCGCATCATTGGATTCCCTTCGCGTCCGCCAAATGCATGCGGCTGTACTTCGACAAAGTCCTCGCCTTTTCGAGCAGCTTCAATGGCTCGATCGAGCAGCATCTTTTCATCTACATCGGCAGGATCGAACGTGATGAAGTGCTTGGCAAGTTCCGCACGGAAGTGTGCGATCTCTTCAAGGACATCCGGCATGTCCACCACGTGGCTCATGGGGAAGGATGGATAGACCTTGCGCATGTCCGGGCGGGTGACGAGCCGCAGACATGTCTCGATCGTGTCCTGTTGCCGGCCGCGGCTGAGAATGTAAAAATTGTTTCCGCATCCCATCGCTTGCGCCATCAGTTCGGTCGCCAGGATCTCTTCCTCTCGCCACACCATGCAGTCCTTGAGCGTGGCGTCGATGACATGCTCTCGGTGGAGCCGATGGTGCACCGTTTCCACGTTGTCCACGATGCAGATGAAGCAGTTGGGCTCCAGCTTCTGGAGCTGATCGAAGTCGAACGCACTGAAAAGTCCATGCCGCCAACGGAAGGTGGCATGGGTATTCACGATGATGTTCGGGTGTTCGGACTTCGGTTGCGTCGTGGCGATGACATCCTTGAACGCCGCCCGTCGAAGGCTGGCGAGTCGCGAGATGGGAAGGTCAAGGATCCGCCCTGGCGTGATGTCGGATGCTTCCGAATACATCAGATCGCCAATGTTGAAGAGTTCGATGCGTTCGCCGCGCTCGCCGGCAAGGTCCATGACCTGTTGGAGATACGGACGCTTATCGACGCCAATTTGACCTGTCACGATGGCTCGCATGAACCCGAGTATACGGCTCACGACACGGCAGACCGTGCAACAAGGAGCGCCACGACATGCACTTCAATGGCGCGACCCTCGCCAACGGCATCGACCCGTTCATGCGTCTTGCCCTTCACATTGACCTGAGCGCGAGAGCAGCAGAGCAGCCGAGCGATGTTTGCCGAGATCGAATCCTTATGCGGACCGATCTTAGGACGTTCACAGATCACGGTGCAGTCGATGTTGCCAACTTCCAAGCCGGCCGCGTGCATTCGCTGCACAGCTTCGACCAGAAACACCGCGGAGTCAGCGCCATCATGGCGCGGATCATGATCGGGGAAGAGTTGGCCGATGTCCGGCAGTCCGAGCGCACCGAGCAGCGCGTCGGTGACCGCATGCAAGAGCGCATCACCATCCGAGTGGGCGACAGGACCGCGCGGCGCTTCGATGTGAATGCCACCGAGTACAAAGGGTCTGCCCGAGCCCTGAGGCGAGAACTCGTCGAGGCGGTGCAGGTCGTACCCGTGGCCGATCCGCATCCGACAGTCAGTCCTTCGGGCGCGTCAGGGTGGCGGTGCCACCTGTTGCGCCGCTCGTGCCCGATGCGGTCGTGGTGCCGTCAAGGTCGGGCGGCAGCAACAGGGTCGGATCTGGCGGCGGATCTTCGGGCGGCGTTCGATAGGTGATATCGATGCGCCTGCAGGAGGCTGGCGGCGCGGTCATCTGATTGCTGAGTGATCCGACTTGATCGCCCGCAGTCCACATGCCCCATGACATTGTCACGGGCTGTGCCTTCGCGCTATCGCTGGTGCTCGTGCCATCGGAGAAGCGGAAAGTCAGCTGCTGTCCTGCGGGTATATCCATCTTGTAAAAGGACTCGTTTGTACGCGTGTCAACAAGCGTCACCGTGACAGGCTGCGTCGGCGTCGAGATGTAAGTGAATCCGCGACCCGTGGACGGCATGAACGCACCATCCGTCGAATAGCAGCCAGAGAGGCAGGAGACGGCGAGTGCCGCTGCGAGAATTGGAGTCTTTCGGATCATGGGAGTGAGTGCGGAGAGCTCTGCGTGGTGCGAGTCTAACAGCGTGCGGCCGGTCTCGGACTGTGAACGAGTTCGACAAACTTCCGTCCCCGCTCCTCGAAGTTTGTGAACTGGTCGTAACTCGCACAGGCGGGCGAGAGCAACAGGATGTCGCCCGATTTGCCGCGCGAAAATGCCTCATCGACTGCAGTGGTCAGCGTATCGCAGCGGATGGCAGGTGGTGCTGGCGCAAGCAGGGGTGCCGTCGCGCCGATGGCATACAGCCCCGCAAGCCGCGGTGCGAGATCGCGAACCGATGACAAATCCACCTTCTTGTCATACCCGCCCACGATGAGGTGGATCCGCGACCAATCTGGAAATGCACGCAGCGCGATGGCGGTCGCCTCGGGCGTCGTCGCCTTCGAGTCGTTGAAGCACTGCATGCCGTGAAAGGTTCCCACCAACTGCAGTCGGTGCTCAAGCCCCGTGAATGCTTCGAGCCCCTTTGCTGCGCGTGCCCCGTCCCATGCTTGCCCATCGATTGCGGCGCACGCTGCAGCAGCGGACCATGCGAGTCGTGCGTTGCGCGTCTGATGCTCGCCGGGTGTCGCAAGCCTCATGGCGGGGACATCGCCGAGAGTCGCTCCACCGCGCCACCACGCACCGATGGGACATGCCTGCGCCATCTCCTTTGCTTGTACCGGATGCTCCAGTTCAAAGCCGCTGATGAACACATCGTCCTTCGACTGAAAGGTGCGAATGCCAGCCTTTGCAGCGAGATAATGACCAATCGATCCATGCCAGTCGACATGGTTTGGAGCCAGATTGGTGAGTACAGCTACGCGCGGCGACCAACCAGGCGAGCCAGAGTCCGTCGACAGCCACCAGAGTTGTGCGCTCGACAGTTCCAGCACGGTCCAGTCGCGTGGCTCCGTGAACCCAAGCAAAGACCCGCCGATGTTTCCTCCAAGCACCACCCGCCGCCCAGAAGCACGAAGCGCACACGCGAGCATGGAACTCGTCGTGCTCTTCCCCGCGCTGCCCGTGATAGCGACTGTCCTCGACCGATCGAGTCGCTCCGCTGCAAGACGGATTTCGCTCGTGACTGGAACCCCAGCTTTCCGCGCGGCAAGAAGCAGGGGGTGCTCCCAGGGCTTGGGCACAGCTGCGTTGGCAACGACGAGATCGCTTCGCGTGAAGTCCTCCGCTGTATGCCCGCCAAGCCTCAGCGTGACTTGCCCCGATTGGATCGCATCCGTCAGTGCTGCGAGCGGCTCGGCGAGTGTCTTCTCGTTTGCCACATCGGTGATGCACACACGCGCACCACACTGCAGCAGCCAACGAACGACGCCAAGGCCGCCGCCAAACTGTCCCAGCCCCATCACCGTGACGAATCGACCGTCGAAGGAGCGCTCCTCGCTGCCGCGCATCTCGCTCATAGATTTCCGTTCATATCCGCTTCGTCGGAACTTTTGCCCGAATCGCGTTCTCTTCGTGGAAATCCTCGCCGAGGAGATCCTCGCGATAATCATCTTCACTTCGCCGACGCGTAATCGGTCCGTCGGCCGCACCACGGAGGAACTGTCGGATGATTTGGTCATCATCGCTCAGTGTGGTCGCTTCGGCATCACTGATCTGACGAATACGCTCAAACTCCTCGCGCTGACCGACCTTCAGGACACGCCCGCCATCGAGCATCAGCATGCGATCGGCGATCATGAACGCTGAATCCATCTCATGCGTGACGACCACGCTGGTGACGGCGAAATTGAGGGTGAGTTCCTTGATGAGCTGGTCGATCTCCGCGCTCGTGACGGGGTCGAGTCCGGCGCTCGGCTCGTCATAGAAAAGGATTTTCGGGTCCATGGCCATGGCGCGCGCAAGCCCTGCGCGCTTCGCCATGCCTCCGGAGATCTGTGAGGGGAGCTTGTCCGCATGTTGCCGAAGACCAACAAGTTCGAGCTTGATCTTCACAATCATCTCGATCACTTCCGGATCGAGATCCGTGTGCTCGCGAAGCGGAAGCGCCACATTGTCGGCAATCGACATCGACTGAAACAGCGCCGCGGACTGAAAGAGGATGCCAAACTGCCGCTTGATGTCGTCGAATGCTTCATCACTGATGCTGGCAATGTCTTGCCCGAGCAAGTGGATAGACCCGCTAGTGGGCTTGTGCGATCCGATCAGCAATCGAAGGAGGGTGCTCTTGCCGCATCCGGATCCACCCATGATCACCAGCGTCTCACCCGCACGCACATCCAAGTTCACTCCCTGCAGCACGGTCTGCGAGCCGAATGTCTTCACAAGATCACGAACAGTGACTCGGACTTCCCGCGATGATTCCGTCGTGATCGCCGCACTCATGGCACGCTCTCCACGGTCGCCGGATAGGCGAGATTGCCGTACTGCGAATCGGTGATTTCGACCGCGATCAGCTTCATGGTCAGTTGATCCTTCGAATCGGCGATCTCCATGCTGCAGCGTGCGCGGATGCGTCCCTTGTTGAAGTCAAGCAGATACTCGCTCTCAAAGACTCGAGTACCCGACTTCGGTGTCGTCGGCGCAGAGTTCTGATCAAGCGCAGCGCTCTTGAGCGTTCCGTAGCGGTTGGTCAGTTCCTGAATGAAGGCACTCGCCGCCGCCTCTGAGCCACCCTTCGCATCGCTGATGGGAATGAACGAGTCGCGGAATGCGGTGATGTCTCCCGCCTGGCCTGCGATGATCGCAGTTTGCGGACCAACAAGAATGGGTTTGACGACCGCGTTGAAGCCGAACACGCTGGCCGCGCCTTGCAGCGACAGCCCTGCAACACCAAGCAGGATGCCGAGGACCGCGAGCCACTTCCCTGTCATTCGTTGTCCACTGCCAAAAAGCGCAATGAGGCCGGTCACGATCCCAGCGAGGGAGGTGAGCGGACAGCAGAAGACCAGCGAGAGCACAAGCGACGCCACGGAAGCCTTGCTGATGGGGCGCGGCGCATCGAAGTCGGCTGGGATGAAGGTGTCGGATTCAGCCATCACGTGGCAGGGTAGCACCCGCCTCATGATGGTCAACGCGCGGGAAACGCACGGTTGCAAGATCGGACGACTGCGCTGAATCCGACGATGTTTCGGCTGTGCCGCGCGGCATGGCGATCTCGATACTTTGCAGGCGTGGCCCGGGAAGCCAGGTGTTCCAGTCCGTGATCAGCAGTGCCTCGACCGACGCGATCGCATCCCCAGATCTGGTCTGTACGACCAGACGGAAGCGGCCCATGGGCGGATTCCCGACCAGTGTCTCCGTTTGTGTTGTCGCGCCCACCTTGACGGGCGCGAGAAGCGCGGACATCTCGCGTTGGAAGTCGGGCAATCCAGCATGTGTATCGGGGATCCACCAAGCGGAAGCATCGAGGCCGCCGCCGAGGGTTTGCTCCACCGCACTTCGAATATCTGAGACATTGCCCGTGAGCTGCGCCGCCTGAATGCGCTCTGCAACGAGCAGAGATGTCGCGCCGATGACGAGTGAGAGAGCGACACCCAGCCATGCAACGCGTGTACCCCCCAGCAGCCCGGCTGACCGTCGAATGCGTATCAGCGAGAGTATGCCAGTGAGAAAGCCTCCGAGCGCTGCAAGAGGGCAGCATGCCACAGCACCAAGCCCAACTGCGGTCCAAGCGAGCGGGTCCGTGCGAGCCCGAGGTGTGTTATGCGAAAGCCTTTGCGTCAGTTGCAGGGGCCCCAAGCACCAAGCAGCGCCGCCAAATCGGATCCGTCCACGGTTCCGCTGCTGTCGAGATCGCCCTGTCCTGGATTGCTCCAGTTGGCGAGCATTGCGGCGAGGTCTGCAGCATCGGTGTATAGATCGTTGTTCAGATCGGCGGCGCAGTCGATTGCGGTGACTGCCAACGTGCCAGTTCCACCTGCTGTTGCGCCCCCGACACGCAGGTAATAGGTAGCGCCGATGAGGGAGGTGAACGCCACCGACGACGTACCCGACGCACAGCCTGTACCGTCATCATTGCACGCGCGGACCGTGGTCGAAATGCCTGGGCAATCGGCGACTGGTCCGTACACCGCAATCCGCGTATTGAAGGACGCGAGCCCGCATGTCGAAACGGTTGTGCTGCCGCTCACAGGGGCCACGTACTTGTACCAGATGTCCTTCACAATCACGCCATCACCATTCGCGGTGCAGGTCGTCGGCACTGGGAGGGCTGTATCCGTGGCATTCGAGGTATTGAAGGTGGTGTTTCCGGTGTTGATCGTGATGGCTGCCACGCACTCGTCGTTGGCAGGTGCGGGTGGCGTGGCAACGGTGAAGACGCTGATGTCATCGACGTACCAGTTGTCGGTCGAATCAGTGCCATCCGGGCGGAAACGCAGGCGGAATGCGGCGTGCCGAGCATTGGCCGGCAGTGCATGTTCGAAGTTTGTAAACGTGGTTTGGTTGGAACCATCCGAAGTGATGGTGTTCAAGGGGGTCCAATCAAGACTGTTGTTCAAGTATTCCACGGCGAATGTCTTGCCCGACTCGACACCGATTCGTTGCACTTTGTAAGCGGCAGTCGCCGAGTTCGTGCCAGCCAGATTGATGGTGTTCGTGCGAACTTCATCGTCGTCGTATGTGTTGCTGCCCGTGGAGTTCAGATTGAGTGAATAGGGGGCGGTCGGCTCATTCTGCGCGGCTGTGTTCACGCTGGCACCGTCGCTGTAGGTAAAGCGATCCGTGGAGAGGGACGTGGTCGTGAAGGTCTCGGTGAATGGCGGCGTGACAGCCACGGGACGCACAAAGTCACAGGAAACCTGATTTCTCCACGTGTTCAGCTCGCTCACGCTGAAGGTGTTGAGTCTCAGGTTGGATCCGCTGATGCCACCGCACCCACCATTGCTCGAGCACATGATGTTGCAATTGGCCGAACCTTGGCTGTCGCAGTGCGTGCAGTCCCAGTTGTGCCCGAGTTCATGGGTGCTCAGCGAAATTCGGAAGGCGAGGGCCGTTGTGTATCGGCTCTCCACCACTCCGTACTGAGTCGCATTGATGCCCGCGCAGACTCCGCCGAGATATGCCAAGCCAATCGTGCCACCCGAGTAGTTGTAGCCAGAAAAGAAGTGCGAGATGTTTCGGAAGATGCCCGACTCTGGTGCCGAGGCCCACTTGTTCCCAAACTCATCCAAGCGTGCATCGATTGTGGTGCCGTTGTAGGGGTCGGCCGCATTGGAACGGATCACGATCGTTCCGAGTTCGTGAGTGACATTCGCATCTCGGTCATAGATGGTGTTCACATTGGAGATGATCAACTCCACATCGTTGACCGTGTTCACAACGCTTGAACTGTTCTTCTGGAAGAACTCGTGGTCCGTCTCGCAGGAAATGGTCACCTGTCCTGGCGTTCCGCCCGCCAGACCGCCCTCATCACCGCCGGCGCCACCACCATCCACGGGTGGCACTCCAAAGCGCTCGAAGCCGCGTCGCCCGAACGCGCAGCCGCGACCATCTGGAATCGCATCCGATGCTGCGTAGGCGATATGTCGCGGATCTCCGACTGTGACATCGCGGCGGAAATCCGACAGAGGCTGAATCGCCCAGTCTGTTCCATCCTCCAGGTGGACGATCCCGCTGAATCCGCTCTCCAGAAGCGATCCTGTGACAATCGTTCCAGGTCGGTTTGCGATCGCGCCCTTGTATGTGCGGACCACGGGATCTGCGACGCGCGTCAACTTGCCATCGCCGCCGTCCACCAGCACCTTGAACGTGTCGGATCGGCAGGAGTGCTTGTCGACGGTGATCGTTACATCCGTGCCGGCAATCGGCGCCATAAAGCGAAACTGGGCGGGGAGCGCATCTGGCAGATTTGGGGCGAAGGCTGTGAACGCCGACAGCTCCGCGATCTGGAGCACATCGCCGGCTACGGCACGCGGACTTCCTTTGCGGGTGACTTCGGCGCTCGCAAGGCCCGCCTGAAGAACAGAGACACCAACGATCCCCAGCAGGCAAAGGACGCCTAGGCCACGGTGCTTTTGAAGGCGAAGTCTCATGGTAATGAAAGATACGAGCGATCTACGATTGCGCCACTTTCCAGCGAACAATTACACCAAATAAAACCGCCCTCGGGAAAATCCGAGGGCGGTGAGGAATCAGTTCCGAAAGGCGCCTCGAAAGCGCGATTCTGCCCAACCTTAGCCGATCCAAGCGCTCAGGAGCGCCGCCAAGTCTGCACCGTCCACGACGCCGCTCGAGTCAATGTCGCCCGTACCTGGGTTGCCCCAGTTGCCGAGCAGTAGTGCCAAGTCGGCACCATTCACCGTGCCGTCGTTGTTGAGGTCGGCGGGATTCGACGGCGGCGGCGGCGCACTTGGTCCCCGCGAGCCCATGGGAACCACAATGGGAGTGCTCGCCGTCGTTGGAGGGCGAAACAGCCCAAGCGTCGCGTTGGCAGCCTGCGGCGGCTGGTTCGCATCGAAGCGGAAGTTGAACATGGTTGACCAGCGGATGGCGTTTGCAGACTGGTCGGTTGCAAACGGCACGCCCGACCAAGTGATCGCTCCGTCGGCAACCGTTGCCGTCCACGCAGTGTTCTGGTTGTAGCCGGCGGTTCCAGCCTTCTGATCGCCCGAGTGATACTCCGGGCTTCGGAATCCGATGTTGCTTACAACAACACCGTTGGGGACAGGGATGCTGAAAGAGCCACCTGAGCGATGGCTGTTCAAATTGAACACCGCGTACTCGTAGTGCCAAGTCCCGTTGCCGTTATCGCTCGTTCGGTATGCAAGAATAAAACGCCCGTCACCAGCTACGTCATATTCCCGAGTGACAACGTCCGACTGAATCGTCTGCCATGCATTGATGGCTGGTTGCTGCACGAGTGTGCCGCCGCTGTATGTCAGCGGATAGCCCTGCGTCGTGCTCCACGTTGAACCGACGGTGAACTTTCGGTATGAGCAGTTGTTGTCATCGTTGTTGCCCCCCGCATCGTCCACATGAATGTAATGACCTTCCACAAAATACTGGGCGCCCGGATTCGTGGTGGGATTCAAGTCGCTCCTCCTCACGCGCAGGCGTTCTCGCAGAGAAGTTGGCTCTGCGGATTCGGCGGTGGGATCCGAGTAATTTGACCCAAACACTCCCGTCGTTGCATTCACACCGCGTCGACTCTTCAGGTCGCCCTGATCACCGTTCAGGCTGGCGGTGTACGGGTCTGAGCAGCCGACGCCCAGAACCGTCGGGCAGCCGGAACCGGCTGGAGTGCAGGTGCCACAAAGGGTCTGCTGTAAGGCACAGAATCCGTGCTTGATCCAACTCATGCCGACTTGCTCGAAGCGACCGTTCGAATACCTGTACATGTTCTGCGAAATGACTGGGTGGAGCGTGCTCGGCATCGGTTGCCACAGCAGCTGGGTCGTTCCGATGTTGCAGCTTGTTGTTCCGATGGCATAGGAGGCATACTCCACGCCGTTGAAGGTGCCAGGCGCATAGCGCGCGACATCGGGGATGGAGCCCGTCACTACGTCAGGTCCACCCCCACTGGCTAACCCTCCGTCGCTCTCGCCCTGCGGGACCGCAGTCGCATTCATCTGACCGATGAGAACAGCGAGACCACCGAGCGCGAGAGATCCAAAGAGCGTTCCAATCTTCATTTTTCAAGGCCTCCAAACAATTGTTCTGTGAAACCTGCGGAGTGCAATCTGCGGCTACAAGCCATGGGACACAGTCGCGTACCAAAAACACGCCAGGTCGCGGCAGGATAACAGTAGCCCCAGTCGTCCCCATGGACAACTGAGCGTGATCAAAATTCTATCTTTTTTGCGAATGATCTCGCGTGAACCACACCAAGGTTCGATTCACAAGACGCACGGCTAGCGCAAGCGCACTAGCGTTGGCTGAGGGGTGGAGTCCGGGCAGAGCGGCTGATGGGATTGGGGAGAATGCGGCCTCCAAAAAAGGAAGAAGCCCACCACCCGAAGGTGGTGGGCTTGTGTCGCTTCCCAATTTTTTGGGGTTCGCGTGCTCTTGCGAGCCCACGACCCGTTTGAGGATCTGACCGACCTCTGTCGGCGATACCTCTCTTGCCGAGCCGCGGGATCAACCGCGACGACGGCGAGCGGCCATACCAGCGAGTCCGAGCAGCGCAATCGCGCCAGGGGCTGGGACGCCGATGGAGATGGACTGACCAGCACCCGCGAACAGCGCGGTCGTGGTGCCAGCAAGCTTCCAACCAACGGTGAATCCGAAGGTTGCAATGGGATCATTGCCAGAGCCGCTGCGAACGATTTGCATCAGCAGCATCCGGTATCCGCCTTGGCTTCCACCAGCCAGCACCAGGTTTGGAGCGCCCGGCGTAGCGTCGTACCAACCACCGTTTACGGGAATGAAGGAGCGGTCCGTGCTGCCGGCGGGAAAGTTGAAGCTCGGGTCGAGCGCCGTGTCGTTACCACCCGACGTGCCGCTACCACTGACCGTAACCCACGAGTCGTTGTTGCGCGCGGCAGTACCCAACAGGTTCACACCCGCGCTCCAAGAGCCGAGCGGATTCCCGTCGGCATCTTCGCCAGCGTCCTGATGACGGGCGTTGAGCGCTCCCGACATTTGGGTGAAATTGAATGCGTTGAGCATGACCGCATTGTTTTGGTCCCAGTTCGCATAGATCTTGTACTGGGTGTTGCCTTCCGCGGTAATTGCGCGTTCGACAGAGAAACCGGTGAACGCAGCTGATGCCGATGATGCCACCAGAGCAGCCACGCCAAGCATTGCCAGAGATTTCATAAGAGAGGCCTTTCGAAAAAAGGGAAGGAATAGAACACCGACACACCCTTTTCCGATCTCTCCGAGACAGCGTGAACATGCCTCAGAATTCGCCATGATCAAATTTTGTTTGAGAAAAATTCAGTTAAAAAATCGCCAATGCAGCAATCAAGACTCCTCCGAAACGGCACTCAAACGCAACAAAAGCGGCCCTGATGAAATAATTTGCATTTTTTTAAGTGTTCCAACAAGTTTTTTTGCTGCAGACTCGTCTGATGCAAATGCAGAGCAAATGAGATCGCCACTGGTTCGACCCACTGCTTGCCAGCACGTGGAGCCAGAATCATCTGGTTGGTTTGGTTCCGTGCGCACTGGATCAACGCGCACGCTCCCCGCAGCGGAGAACTGTGGCAGTTCCATGAGGCTCGCATGTGTGCCTGCGCTTGTGTGTGTCGTTTCGTCTTTGCTTTGATTGTGGCTGATGCGCGGCGCGCGCACATCGCTGAAGAACACATCCACCGTGCGCCCGATCCACGCGGCGTGCACTCGGCGAGATGTCTCGCTCTGAATCGCCAGCAGCGTGTTGTTGCGCAGGCGCTTCACCGCGTCCGGAACATCATCGGCAAATCGATCGATGGCCACCGTGCCTGGTCGCGGCGAATACTTGAAGATGAAGTTGTTCTTGAAGGGAAGTTCGCGCACGAGGGAGCAGGTCTGCTCGAAGTCATCGTCCGTCTCCGTCGGGAACCCGACGATGATGTCGCCAGCAATGCACACATCGGGCACCAGCGCGAGCGCGCGCTGCACGAAGTCGACATACTCGCCGCGTGAGTAGCCGCGGTTCATGAGCTTCAGGATCCGATCGGAACCGCTTTGGGCAGGAATATGCAGATACTTGCACACGCGTGGACAGTCGCGCATGACGGCGAGCACATCGTCGCCGAAATCCCGCGGGTAACTGGTCACAAAGCGCAGGCGCAGGATCTGCGGTACTTCGTCGTGGATTCGCCGCAGCAGCTGCGCAAAGGTCGTGACGCGTGAGCTGGCGGGCGGTGCGCTGCGAAACGCAGTGAGCCCCGGTCCGACTTGCGCTGCCTGTCGCCCATCGACGGTGACCGCAAGCCCATGTTCATAGCGGTAATGGTTGACCGTCTGCCCGAGCAGCGTGACTTCGAGTGCGCCCGCTTCGGCAAGCCTGCGGCACTCCTCCACGATGTGATCGGGTGGACGATGGATCTCCGCGCCGCGCGTCGCGGGCACCACGCAGTAGGTGCAGAACTTGTTGCACCCGCGGGTGATACGCACCTGCGCGCTACGGCGCAGGCCACCGATCGACTCTTCATCGAACGCCCGCGAGAGATCGAGCGTCTCGAGATTGTCCTCGGCAGCGGCAAGGGTGCTTGAACGCCTGCTGCGGTTGCCCGCGAGTGCGGTGCGTTCCTCTCGCGAAAGCACCATCGCGTCTTCCGCCGACTGCGTGCGCAGAGCATTGTCGATCAGTTGCGGCAAACGGTCGAGTTCGGCGGGACCGCACATCAGGTCGACTTGGGGATGGCGGCGCAGCAGGTCGACTCCGTCGCGCTCCGCCATGCAGCCGATGACTCCAAGCACGATCGTTTCACCGGCTGCCTTGCGTTTGCCCACAATCCCGATCCGGCTGTAGGCCTTCTGTTCCGCCTGCTCGCGCACCGAACAGGTGTTGAACAGGACGACCCGGGCCTCCGCAGGGTCGTTCACGAAGCGGTAGCCGAGCGTGGAGAGTTGCCCCCGCACAAGCTCGCTGTCGAGCTCGTTCATCTGACAGCCGAAGGTCTCGAGAAAGACGGAGTGCATGGGGTGGGGCAGGATAGGTTGCCGCGCAGCACTTTTTCGCGTGCGTGTGGGGGTTTAGACGATAGAGGTTGCGTGCTGAGGGCCCGTCACGGCATCGCGCTGTCTTGTCTTTGCCTCGTTGTACTCGGGGTGGTGTTTGTCACATCGGCCAGCCTCGATGTGGCGCGCGGCGGTCAGACAACGCTCGAAGAGCTTCTGTTTGGTCGCGCCACACTGTTTGCGGCGATTTCCATGGGCTGCCTCTGGGTAGGGTCCCTCGTGCCTGTCGAACGGCTTCAGCACCTGCGAGGCGTTTGGAATCCTGTTTGGTGGATTCTGCTTGCAAGCGTGGCGGCCATCGTTCTGGTCCATGTGCCGGGGATCGGGCGCGAGGTCAACGGAGCGAGCCGATGGATTGCGATCGGTCCGATCATTTTTCAGCCAAGTGAGATCGCGAAGTGGGGGATGCCCCTGATGCTCGCTTGGTGGTGCTGTTTCCGCGGGTCACAGGGGCTTTCGCGCTTTTGGAGTGGCTTCGTGCCGCCAGTGTTGTGCGCTGGTGCTATCGCGCTTGGGATTGCAGTCGAGGATCTCGGGACAGCAACCTTGGTCTTGCTCGTTGCGCTGATCGTGCTCGTGGCGGCGGGGTGTCGCTGGTGGCACGCGGCGCTGCTGATGCCGGCCGCTGCGCTTGGGTTCGTGGCACTCATCGTCACGAGCCCGTACCGCGTGAACCGCATTCTGGCGTATCTCGATCCATATGCGGATGCGCGAGGTATTGGCTATCACATCATCCAGTCGATGGGTGCGATCTCCGGTGGCGGGCTCACGGGTCGCGGACTCGGCAACAGCATTCAAAAGTTCGGCTACTTGCCGGAGGGGACCACCGACTTCATCTACGCGATCATCTGTGAGGAGATGGGTTTGATCGGTGCACTCTTGGTGGTGCTGTTGTTCGCAGGACTGCTGTGGTCTGGCTGGAGCATCGTGGGTGCGGTCTGGAGTGCGGGGGATGGATCGACCGAGGCTGCCGCACGGGAGGGCCGGGCACGGTTGAGTCCTTACTGCCAGATCGTCGGGCTGGGCATCCTCGCAACCATTGGTTTCCAGGCGCTGATCAACATGTTGGTCGTGACGGGGCTGGCTCCCACGAAGGGGATTGCGCTGCCGCTGGTATCGCGCGGAGGAACAGGGTGGATGCTGACATGTCTCTCGCTTGGACTGTTGATGGCGATGGACCGTGCCATGCAGCGAGAGGATGCGCGCACGGCAGGGGCGCTGAACGCGCCCGTGGCGACTACGTGAGGCCCATGAGTGGTGTCGCGTTCCAATTTGCCTCCTCGATGCGTGCTGCAAGAGAGGCGAGCGGTCGCGGTGGTACGCCGCGTCCGCGCTCGATCGTTCTCGCAGGCGGCGGGACGGGCGGGCACATCTCTCCGGGGCTGGCAATCGCCGAACGCATTGGTGCCGCGGACCCATCCGCACGCGTCGTTTTCGCGTGCTCCACGCGTGCGGTCGATGCAAACATGCTCCGCGATGCAGGTGCGCGCTTCGTTCCGATTCGTGCGGAGCCGTTCACCCTCAACCCGCGTCGCATGCTTCGCTTTCTGCTGGGTTTGGTGCGTGCGCGCCGCGACGCAGATCGTCTGCTGCGAGAGTGCCGCCCCGACTGGGTGGTGTCGCTTGGTGGCTTCGTGACACCGCCCGTGGTCGCTGCCGCACGCCGAGCCGGTGTTCCCGTGCTGCTCGTCAATCTGGATGCGACCCCCGGCAAGGCGAATCGTCTGGTGGCGCGGCGGGCGACGAAGGTGGTGTCGGCGGTTCCGGTACCAGCGCTGCCGGGGTTCGCAAGCGCCGTGATCGGCATGCCGCTGCGTCGAATCGCGGTGGCGCCGGCGTCGACGGAACTGTGCCGCGCTGAACTTGGACTTGACCTGCAGGCGCCCGTGCTGCTCATCACGGGCGCGTCACAGGGCGCGCAGTCACTGAACGAGTTGGCATGCGAACTGGCGCGCGCGAAACCCGCTGCGTTCGCAGATTGGCAAGTTCTGCATCTGTGCGGTCCGTCACCTGCGGGCGGCGTCAGCCGATACGAGCGCGCGTGGCGTGAGGCGGGCATCCGTGCTGCGGTCATCCCCTTCCAGCACCGCATGGGTGTTGCATGGGGCGCTGCGGAACTCGCGGTGAGCCGTGCAGGTGCGAGCAGCGTGGCCGAGGCGCAGTGCAATCAAGTGCCGACCATCTTTGCGCCGTATCCGTATCACAAGGATCAACACCAGCGGGAGAACGCACTGCCGCTGGTGGAGGCGGGTGGTGCGCTGCTCGAGACCGACCGAGTCGATCCCCGGCAGAATCTTGGTGGGCTTGGCGCACGCATTCTGGAGCTGATGCATGCGCCTGAGCGGCGCGCGCAGATGCGGCGTGCGCTGGCGGAGATGCCTCCGCCATCGAGCGCCGAGCAGATCGCTGACTTTGTGCTGCGTGGCAGCGAGTTTCGAAGCAGCGCCACCGGCGGCGGCGAATCTCTCGGCGCCATCGTGGCCAGCTGATCGTTCTGCATAGTCTGACGGGGCGTGCTTAGCGAGCGATCCATTGTCCATGTCGATCTCGATGCGTTCTTCGCGAGCGCCGAGCAACTCGACGACGCGTCCTGCCGCGATCGCCCAGTGCTGGTGGGTGGTCTCGGTGCGCGCAGCGTGGTGGCGGCGGCGAGCTATGAAGCGCGTGCGTACGGCTGCCGATCGGCGATGCCGATGGCCGAGGCGCGGCGCCGCTGTCCAGGTGCGATTGTGCGCCCGGTGCGCATGCGCCGATATGTCGAACTTTCGCGGCAGTTCATGGAGACGCTGCGATCATTTTCGCCTGCCGTGGAAGCACTGTCGCTCGATGAGGCCTTCGTGGACTTGACTGGTACGGAGCGGTTGCACGGCGATCCTGCACACACCGTTCGTCGGCTCGTGGATTGCGTGCATGTTTCGACGGGGCTGCACTGTTCGGCGGGGCTGGCGCAGAGCAAGTTTGTGGCGAAGATCGCGTCGGATCTTCGCAAGCCGCGCGGGCTGGTGATGGTGCCGGCCGCAGGACTCATGGAGTTTTTGGCACCGCTTGAGATCAGTCGTTTGTGGGGTGTTGGCCCCGTGGCTGCCGAGCGTTTTCGGCGGCTTGGTTACATGAGGTTCGGGGACCTGCAGTCGGCGACTCGCGAGAGGGTGCTGGCGGATCTTGGGTCGGCGGGCGAGCGCGCGTGGCTGCTTGCGCAGGGCATCGATGAACGCCCCGTGGAGAGTGATCACGAGCGAAAGAGCATCGGTCATGAGGAGACCTTTGGCGAGGACATCACGGATCCGAGGCAGTTGCGCGAGATTCTGCTTCGGCAGGTGGAGAGCGTGAGCGGTCAGTTGCGTTCGCGCGGTCTGTCTGCGCGCACGGTGACACTGAAGATTCGTCGCCCGGACTTCACAACGATGACTCGGCAGGCATCCGCGACCGCGGCAACGGACTCGACCGCACAGTTGTGGCGGACAGCGAGTGCGCTGCTCGATGCGTGGCGCGCCGCAGAGTGGTCGCCCGTGCGGTTGCTCGGCGTGTCGCTCTCTGGGTTCGGGGGCGTGGAGGAAGTGGAGGGGCTCTTTCCAGATCCTGACGCTGCGCGCGAGCGGCGGCTTGATGCGGCAACCGATGCGCTGCGGCGCCGATTCGGTGAGTCGGTCATTCGCCGTGCTGGTGGCGCGTAGCGCAGAGGTCGGAGGGTTATCCTTGCTGCCGTGATCCTTCTTGCAGATCAAGTCACCGATGCTTGGGCTTTCTTTGCAGGCACGCTGCATCCGGCTGTGCTGCACTTTCCGTTGGCGATGGCTGTGCTCGCGGCCGTTGCCGAGATTTGGGCTGCACTTCGGGGGCGTGCAGCGCCATCGCCGTTCGCGTTCACGTGCATCTGGATTGCTGCGCTCAGCGGCGTGATCGCGTGCTTTACGGGATGGATGAACGCAGAGTCATACGGGGAGGGTGAATCGAATTTGTTCCTGCATCGCTGGACTGCGATTGGCTGTACGGCAGCGCTGTTTGTGCTGTGGACAACAGCAGGAATGTTGCGCTCAAAGGCAAGAACTTCGTCGCCCACATTCGTGGCGGGGTGGCGATTGGGATTGATTGCGGTGGCGCTTGCGATGGGCGGGGCAGGGCACCTTGGTGGCGAGATGGTGCATGGGGATGGTGCAGTGCAAGAGGCATTCATACGTGCGCTCGAAGCAACTGAGCAAGCAAAGCGTGAGCGCGCCGCAGCGGAGGCCCGCGAGGCGCTCGGCATCGCAGCACCCGCACCTGCACCCGCACCCGCGCCTGCGCCCGCACCCGCGCCTGCGCCCGCGCCCGCACCCGCACCTGCACCCGCACCTGCGCCAGTGCCCGCGCCCGCACCTGCGCCAGCGCCAGCGCCTGCACCCGCACCTGCGCCAGTCCCCGCGCCCGAGCCAACACCTGCACCCGTGCCCGCGCCTGCGCCAGCACCCGCGCCCGCGCCCGCGCCAACACCTGCCCCCGTGCCTTGAGCGCGGTCCCACTCGGCGAAGATCGCCGAAAGTTCACGCGCGCAGGCGCCAGCCTGAAATCCATCGATCGTGCCCTGCGGTGGAAAGTGAATCGAATCAGACAGTCCTACTTGGTGCTCGCGTGCGGCGATCCACGACCCAAGTGCGATCACCGCCTGATCGCCTCCTGCGGCAGTCGATTGCAGCGGAGCAAGACGCCAAGGCAAGAGTTGTTCACGGATGTGCTGCCAGAGTTCGCGCTGCGTTGCAGTCGAGTCGCCAGAAAGCGCAGCGCGCGCGATGTGGTCTGCCTGCCAGAACCTCCCCGATGCTGTCGCACGCAGACACGCCGCGCGTTGTTCCCACGAGGGCAGTGAAGCGGCTTCGTTCAGGTGGAGCGTTTCCAAGAGCATGAGAACCGCATCCGAAGCCCCACTCGCAGCCATCGACTCGGCAAAGCAGCAGAGTTCGTCCAGCATCAAAGCTGCGCTCTCACCGGATGCGAGATCGCGTTCGAGCGTGAACCGCAGATGCTGCAGCGCCTGCGACAGCAGTGGGCAGTCGGATCGCATGCCCGCGTACCACGCGCGCGCACTGCACTGTGCAAGACGCGTGGCTCGGTCGATTTCCATGGGCGTTTCGTCGAGCGTCGGGAGCGGCAGCAACGACAAATCCCACGCGGTCTGCACTTGCTGCAGTGCATCCACCGCTGCAAACCACGCCGCGCTTCGCTCGCTTGATGCAACGGATCCAGCGCCGATGTGGAGGATGTCACACCGCCAGGTCTCGTGCCCATCCGACAGACAGCGAATTGTCCGGGGTAGCAGCAGGGGCTGCGGGCTCCCGTTCGTGAACGATGTGGACGCTGATGCGAAGTCAACTTCCAAGACGCTGCCATCCTCGACGAGCGGCACATCCGTGGATGGACGGAGCGCGAGTTGATGCAGTGCGGTATCGCGCGGCGTGAGCGCGAATCCTGCACTTCGGCTCGCCGCACACGAGCGGAGCGCGATGCGCATCTGCCAGCGGGTTACTCCTTCAGTGACCGCATCCGCGATTGGGGTGGCAGCTTCGTCCGCTGCTGCGGATGCCCGAGGCACCCAGGACACCTTGCGAGCGCGGGACGAGTCAGGCCGCTGTTCGATCGCCCGCGTCCACCAGGCAGCTCGAAGCGTGTCGAGCGGGTCGTAGACATCACCAAGATGAATGAACTGCGGGGTTTCGTTCGGCCAAGGCTCGGTCAACTGCGCCGTGCTGCCCTCCACCCGGACGCTCATGGACTGCGCCCCACACGCAACGACCGTCCGATCCGCAGGCAGCGGGTAGTTGCCGCCGCGCTGTCCCACGCATGGGCTGCACCAATCGCTTCGGACTTCAAAGCCATCCGCTGCCACTTGTCCAGCCCACTCGATCGTCATTCCGCACTCGCTGCCTCCGCCACTCAGCGCACGCGAACGCCAACGGATTCCGATTGGGCCGCCAACTCGTGCAACTGCTTCGAGTGAGCGAACGATCTCTGCCGGGGGAGGCTCCGCCTGCGCCGAAGCAGTGGCGGTGCCGTAACAATCGTCGAACAGGGCAAGCCATTGCCGCGGCGGATCGCCGCGCATGATCTGCTGCAGCAGGAGTGGTGCAGCAAGGGAAAGATCCACTGCCTGCTTGCGCCGAACAAGCAGCATGTGGTCCGACGCAGCGAAGGCATCCTGAAGACTCGCCGCCGTCGCGCGGAACGAGTCGATGAGGCGAGGGTCGACCACCTCGATCGCATCACCGCTGCGCGCGCACGAAAGCCGACACTCCGGCGAGCGAGCATGCGTCCGCCCCGCCAGAGCCGCGAAAGTCATTGCAGATGCGCACGCTGCGGGCAGGGCCAGCCCCCTCGTCAACCGTGACAGGGGCCAGCCCGCCCGAGCCAAGCCAGTCAGCCGAACCACCGATCCTGGCGGGCGGTGACTGCATGTGTCCGTGTGGATCTTCCCGAGCATCTCGTCGCCTCTTGATGTGGAAGCGCGTGCAGTTCCTGCAGCATGCACACTCACTGGATCGACAGTGAGATCGATGCGGACGCCGACGCGCTCGCAGCTCCGTTGCTATCCACACCAACAGCGATTGCGACGGCAGCCGCCCCCGACCACTGTGCGTTGACAGGCAGATTCGTCATCGCGCAGTAGGTACGGTCGGGCTTCACCGAGAACGCGAGCACACCCACAGCGCTCCCCTCGCCATGCACTTGCCAACTGCCCTCTGCCGAGAGGCTGCCCTCCACCGAGGCTGTCGAGATGGGCAGTTGGACGCCAACATTGCCTTGAATCACGGTGGTGCTTTCGCTGGAGTTGAACTGCGCGGACGCTTGGATGGCGGTTGATTCGATCGTTGCCTTGGCATCGCCCCGGCTCGATGCACTGCCCGTGCATGTGCCACCAGCGGTCGATGAGCAACCTTGCCGCGCCGCGCAGGAAACCCCGATCGTGACGCTGCCGCCGCCCGATGCACTGAGCAGACAGAGTCGCGGACAGGCCGGCAGGGTGCCGAGCCAGCGTTCATGGAAGCCGCCAGAGAAGTTTGAGAACGCCGTGTCTGTTCGCGTGCCTGCATGCCAGAAGGTGCTTTGCCCATGCAGCGCTATGGTTGCCGATGCTTCCGAGGGGTCAGCGGAACGGCAGCGCGACCAGCGCCAAGTGACGAACTGTTCGTTGATGCGGCCAAAGTTCTCCTGCACTGAGATGGGGTTCACGATCGGCGAACGTCGATGGCGAACCCATTCGCCCGGACCGCACTGGCAGAGTTGCGCAATAGGATCCTCGGTTTCGGGCACAGGCTTGTCGCAGAGCCACTCAAGACTTGGGCAGGGCGGAGCGATCGGCACGCCTTGCAGCGGTTTTGCCTCACTTGGCAAACAGAAGGCGCAAAGTGCCAGTACAGCACTTGCTACCACGCGGCGCGGGCACATCCACCGCCCACTCGGCGGCAGGCCCGTGCGTGTGCTTTGGGGACTGCTTGCAGCAGTCGAACGGACACGACGAACCTCCCACAATCCGACAGAACCACCCGCGGACAAATCGGCTGACATCATGAGATCCCCCTTGAGAAAGGCGAAAGAATCGCCAAAGACCGAACGTGGCTCGCGGCGGCTCGTCCCCGTTTGATGACTGCCGTCATGCCGAGGGCAACATAGATAGACGCAGCTCCCCTCGCCGAAATCGGCCGAAAATTCTCCCGCTCCGCCCTGCCCCCGAAAGGTGCCCCTGGAAAGGAAGCCCGAGAAAGTCAGTTCTTCGGTGTCTGAAGCGGATCCTTCGCCGCAACGTTGCCGGATCGGTCGCCCGCAGGCAGCGCCGAGGGCGGTGAGGCCGAGGACGAATTCGCAGAGTTGTTGACCTCCGACTCAATGCCGGCGAGCCCCTTCTTGAACTCGACGATCGTCTTTCCAACGGAACGTCCAAGCTCTGGAAGGCGGCGGCCGAAGATCAGCAGCCCGATGACCAGGATGATGGCGAGTTCCCATCCCGAGAATCCCCAAGCGAGTAAGAACGTCTGAGCAGTGGTCATGGCATTTACCTCCATCTGCCGATGATAGCGCAGTCGGGACGAAATCACGCACCACAAGCCCATATCATCTTTCCCCATGCACGGACGCATCCACCACACATCCATTCTTGCCACCCTGACGCTCGCCCTGCTTTCAGGCTGCGAGACGCCGCCACCGCCCGCACCCACCGCTGACTTCGCCCGCCCGCTCGGGCCCGGCGAGTGCGCGCTTCGCAAACTCGGGCCAGAGGAGCCGTGGCCCGACCTCACGAAGGCGTGGGATGGGCGCGACGCGTATCTCACCGAGGCGCTCATGCAGAGCCAGAAGTGGTTCGAGGCGCCATCGAGCCGCACCCGATTTCCGCAAATGTTTCCCTTCCCCGATGTCGCCACATGGGATCAGGCATCCGCAAGCATCATGGCGTTCCAACAGGTGCTGACCGACAGCGGGAACGCGGACGCGTTCACAGCAGCACTGAAGCAGATGTTCGACTGCTACCAGACCAAGGGATGGAATGGCAAAGGTGGCGTGCTGTTCACCGGTTACTTCGCGCCGGAGTTCCGCGCGAGCCTGACTCGACAGCCCGGCTTCGACTTCCCCGTGTACCGACGACCGAAGGAACTCGAGACCGATCCCGTCACGGGCAAGGCGCTCGGTCGCCGAGTGTCCGAGAGTTCAGTCGAACCTTGGCCAAACCGCGCCGAGATCGAATCGAGCGGGATGCTGAAGGGGCTTGAACTCGCGTGGTTCCCGACCGCACTCGATGCGTACATCGTGCAGATCAACGGCAGCGCCAAGTTGACGCTGACCGACGGACGCATCCTGTTCATCGGCTACGCGGGCGCGACCGACGGCGAGTACGTCGGTCTGGGCACGAGCCTCATGAAAGCGGGACTGATCCCTGAGGATCAACTCAGTCTCACGGCGGTGCGCCGGCTCTACGAGAAAGATCCGACGACAGTCGAGCGTTACATCAATATGAACAACCGTTTCGTGTTCTTCCAGGAATACGACGGCAAGACGTGGCCCGCAGGCAGCCTCGGCGTCAAGGTGACCGATCAGGCGTCGCTTGCCACGGACAAGAGCGTGTATCCGCCCGGCGGCGTCACATTCGTCGACACCATGGGCGCCACCTACGGCTCATCCAAGACGGTGTTCAAGCGCTTCATGCTCGATCAGGACACGGGCGGTGCGATCCGCGCACCTGGGCGCGCGGACATCTTCATGGGCATCGGTCCGAGCGCAGAGATTCTCGCGGGCGGTCAGTATGCCGAGGGAACGCTCTATTACTTCTTCCTGAAGCCTGACTATGTTTCGCAGTTCCCGCTGCCGGCGAGGGATGCCCCGAAAGCGCCAGCAACGGGCAAGAAGCCCGCGCGCCGCGCTCAGTAATCGCGCCGTACAAAGACAACGGTCGCAAGCAGCAGGATTCCCGCCTCGAATGCGGCGCTTGTCCCAAGGACCCACGCGATCGAGCGTGAACGCTCCTCCTCTTTGAGTGCGCGCTCGTACTCGCCTCGCTTCACGCGGCGCGGACCGAATGCGCGCTGCGGTCCGCGCTCCGAATCAGGGTCGCGCGTGGGCATGGAAGCAGATGCGAGCAGCCAACGATCGAGCAGTTCGAGCGTGTCACCTGTTTTGGGCACGAACGACTTGATGCCGTGGAACCAGAAGTACGCGCGGTCCCAGTCGACGCGATTGTCCTTCGCCCTCTGCAGATCCGACCGCAGCGTTTCCAAATCGCTCTCCTCAAGCGGCTCGGATCCATCCTCTGTCACGCCCGCCGTAAGTTCCTTCTCGATCGCGACGGTCTCGAGTGAGTTGGCGATTCGACCCGCCACCACAATCGACTCGGAAAGGTTCACCGAGAAGATGACTGTCCATGCCAGCAGCGTCAGGATCAGTGATGCGACCGATGATTTGGTCAGCATTCCCACGAGGGCGCAGATGCAGTAGAGCAAGCTGTAAAAGAAGGTAACGATGGGCACCGCGAGGAAGAGGCCCCATTCCCACACATTGCCGCGCAGACCAATCGCAGCAAAACTGGCGAGTGAAAAGACGGTGACTTGCAGGGCTGCGAACAGCAGCCCAGTCGCATACTTCGTGAGGAAGAGGCGCGCGCGGCCAATGGGCTTGGCCAGCAGCAGATCGATCGAGCCTGGCGCGACCAGATCGGGGATGATGCCGCATGTCGTCACGAGCGCGAGCAGCGTGGCGATCAGCCCGAGCCACCAGTCCACGCCGAGCGCAACAAAGAGCGACTTGTAGAAAGTTTCGGGCGAGGTTGTGGTGCTGTTGTAGAAGGGGCTATCGAAGGTCCACCCAAGGAAACTGATGCCTTGCTCGTTGATGCCAAGAGACGCGAAGAGGGCCACCACGAGCACATTGATGACAAGCGCGAGCCAGAAGAGGCGCCGCGCACTGAGTTCGCGGTAGGCGCTGAGAAAGATCGCGGCTGTCTGGGTCATCGCGCCGCACCTGGCTTGAGGATGAGACCCGTGGACGGATCGGTGACGGCGCGCAGGAAGAGATCCTCGAGCGACTCGCGCACGGTCTGCACGGAGACCACCGTTCGCCCTTCGGCGCGGAGTCGATCGAGCAGTGGCTGCGCGCCATGTGCATCGAGCCCGAGGAACATCAGTCGTGTGGCGGCGCCTGCAATGCCAACGCCCTGCAGCGTGCCAGCGGGGACGCGCTCGATGCGCGTTTCCGCATCGCACCAAACAGGTGCTTCCCCAGCGATGACGATCTCGTAGCGGCGGCTCGATGCCGTCAGTTCGTCGATCGTGCCTTGCGCAGCCAGCCGACCCTGCACCAGAATGCCGACGCGGTCGCAGACGCCTTCGACCTCCGACAGCAAGTGCGAGTTCAGCAGCACTGTTCGTCCTTCGGCCCGCATCTCCACGAGCAGATCGCGGATTTCGCGACGACCGACTGGATCGACGCCGTCGGTCGGCTCGTCGAGCACCACCAGCTTCGGATCGTTCACGAGCGCCGCAGCGAGTCCAGCGCGCTGCTTCATGCCCTTTGAGTACGAGCCGAGTTTGCGGTCCATCCACGATCCCAGGCCGACTCGGTCGAGGAGTTCAGCAGCGCGTCGTTTGCGCGTGGGACGGTCCACCTTCGACATGGCGCCGCTGAACTCGACCGCCTGCCGTCCGGTCAGGAACGCAGGGAAACGATGGTGTTCGGGCAGATAGCCAATCCCTTCAAGCGCCGCAGATGACCCCACGGGATGCCCGAGCACGGATCCCCGCGCTTCGTCGGCGCGCACGAGTGTCATGAGCACTTTCACGAGCGTGCTTTTGCCCGCACCGTTTGGTCCAAGCAGGCCGAAGATTTCGCCGGGCGCGACATGCAGCGAAACACCCTGGAGTGCTCGGATGCGGCGGCCGTAGTTCTTGCGAACGCCATCGACATCCACGGCGAGGCCGCCGTCAGTCGGGTGGACTTTCATGTGCCGCCCGTGACAGCAGGTGGGGGAGCGGACTGCCGCGCGGCAGCCGCCGCAAGATCACGTCCACGATCCCGCGCAGCACGCAGCGCGTTGTGCATCATGGATTGGAACCCATGCGACTCAAACACTGCCATCGCGGCGCTCGTCGTGCCGCCTTGGCTGGTCACCATGCCCCGGAGTTCCGCGGGATTGCGGTCACCACGCGCAAGCAGCGTGGATGCGCCAAGCAGTGATTGGCGCACGAGTCGGTCGGCCGTCGGGCGGTCGAAGCCCAGACGCATCGCGCTCTCGATCATCGACTCCGCCAAGAGGAAGAGGTATGCGGGGCCCGATCCGCTCGTCGCGGTTGCTGCGTCAAAGAGATGCTCTGAAATCTCCACGGTCGAACCGATGGACCCGAGCACGCGAAGTGCCCGCGCGCGGTTGGCATCGGAGCACTCGGTGACGGTCGCATAGGTCGTGACTGCAAGTCCCACTTGTGCTGCCACATTCGGCATGCAGCGCACCGTGTGAATGCCTGCGCCGAAGGCTTCAGTCAGACGGGTGGTGGAAACGCCAGCCATCACGGAGATGACTAGCGTGCCTGGCTTGAGAAGTCCGATGCTTGCTGCGACGTCGGGGAACGACTGCGGCTTCACGGCCAACACAACGATGTCGGCATCCGTCGCACACCCGAGGTCGGCCGTCGCGTTGCAGCCAATCTGCATGGCGCGTTCGCGGGCCTCCGGATCAGGATCGACGATTGTGAACTGTTTCGCGGTGTAGACCGACGCACGCATGCAGCCCTTCACGAGCGCGGTTCCCATGCTGCCGAAACCAACCACCGCAACTGTTTCAGCCATACGCCAACAATAGCATGGGTGGTACCATTCGCCTATGACCCAGAACTCGATTGGGTCGGTCGCGCTGCTTGATTTTGAGCAGCCCGTGGCCGAGGTGGAACGGCAGATCGCAGCGCTCGAGGCATCCGCTACGGCGGCACCTGACGAAATGGCGACGCTGCGCGCCACGCACACCACCGTCCTGGAGAAGACCTACCGCGAACTCACCCCCTGGCAAACGGTCCGCGTGGCTCGGCACCCTGCGCGGCCGCAGACGCTCGACTATGTCGACCTCATCTGCCGCGACTTTTGCCCGTTGCACGGCGACCGCCGCTTTGCGGATGACCCCGCGATCGTCACGGGTTTCGCTCGGCTGGGGGCGTTCAAGGTGCTGCTTGTTGGTCACCAGAAGGGGCGCACCACGCCTGAACGCATTGCCTGCAGATTCGGCTGCGCCAACCCAGAGGGCTACCGCAAGGCGCTGCTGAAGATGCGTCTCGCGGAGAAGTTCCGACTGCCGATCGTGACGCTCGTGGACACGCCGGGCGCGTACCCAGGCATCGATAGCGAGCAGCGCGGACAGGCAGAGGCGATCGCAGTCAACCTCCGTGAGATGAGTCGCATGCGCACGCCAATCGTGTCGATCATCATCGGCGAGGGCGGATCGGGCGGCGCGCTCGGCATCGCGGTCTCCGATCGCGTGGCGATGATGGAGAACGCGTGGTACTCCGTGATCTCGCCCGAGGGATGCGCGGCAATCCTCTGGAAGGAGGCGAACGAGCGCACCAATCCACAGGCCGCGAAGGCGCTGGCACTCACGGCAAAGGACAATCTTGCAAACGGCCTCGTGGATGCGGTGATCCGTGAGCCCGTGGGCGGCGCGCACCGAAATCCGCGCGCCGCATCGCAGGCGCTTCAGGCATGGATCGTCGAGCAGTTGACGCACCTCACAAAGATCGACACCGAAACACTGCTCTCGCAGCGCTACGAGAAGTTCCGCCGAATCGGTGCTCCGCGCTGAAGGAAGACTGCGAAGTGCACCACGCGCGGATGCGTCGTGACGTGACAACGCATTGACTTTTTGGCGTGATTTCGATAAGATCGAAGGTCTGTCGACCGAGCGCAGAATGGCAGCGCTGTTGGAGTCGAACCAGGAGGACCCACGCGTGGCAGCAAAGAAAAAAGCCGCATCTCGTTCGATGGCCCGTGGTGGCAAGGATCGTGAGAAGGACAAAAAGGCCGCCAAGGCGGCTGGCAAGGCATCAGGGAAGTCGGGCGGCAAGACCGTCGGGGGATCGAAGCCGATGCCCACGCTCATCGCCAAAAAGCAGGCACCGCCCACCGCACCGCAGCTGACCAAACTGCCGCCGCCGAAAAAGGTGTACGAGATGCCCGAGAGCATCGTGGGCCCGCCACCGCCGCCGCCCAAGCGCTCCAAGGGCGCGCCGCCGCCAGTCATTGCGAAGCAGCGCCCGAAGGCAAAGCCACCGCGCGCGGGCGAGAAGCCAAAAGAGACACGCAAGAAGATCGACTTTGCCAATGCGCGATCCGTTGCAGAAGCCGCCGTTCAGGCGGCAAGCACGCAGAAGGCGCCTGCCGGCTTCGTGGTCATCAATGGTCGCCGTGTGCGCGTTCTCTCCATGAAGGGAATCAAGGTCGCCAAGCGCAAGGCGGCACCGAAGGCCGCGCCCGCGGTGGAGCAGGAGCCGGCCCCACTCAAGCTTGGAAAGACGAAGCTGTCTGCGCGAGATCTCGACCGCTACCACGATGTTTTGCTTCGACTGCGCACGGAGCTTGTGGATCGCGTGGATGACACGGAACGTGAAGCGCTCAAGAGCAGCGACGGCGGCCTTTCCACGATGCCGCTGCACATGGCGGACATCGGTACCGACACATTCGAGCAGGGTTTCGCGCTGGAGTTCGCGCAGCACGACCGCGAGATCGTCCGGGAAGTGGACGACGCGCTCGCACGCATCAAGGACCTCACCTACGGTCTCTGCCTCATGACAGGCAAGCCCATTCCCAAAGGGCGACTCGATGCAAAGCCATGGGCGAAGTACACGGTCGAGTCCGAGCGGATCATGGAGAAGAGCAGGGGTCTTGTGTGAACGCCGACGGCCCTGCGTGGCGCTCGCCGCGTGCGTGGGCCGTGCTGCTCTGCGTGTGGGCGCTCGCGCTCGGCGCGGATCTCTGGAGCAAGCACGCAGCCTTCGCCACGGTCGCGGGCGACCCCATCATCCTTGCGCCGCGTGAAGTCGTGGCAGACCCCTCTTACCGCTTGCCATGGCACAGCGGCATTCGTGTCCTCTCGCCCGACCTGCTCGACTTCCATCTCGTGGTCAACCACGGCGCCGTCTTTGGCATCGGGCAGAACGCACGCGGCATGTTCATTGTGCTCACCGTGGTGGCGGTCTCAGTTGGTCTCTTCCTCTTCGCGTTCTGGACGCGTGCGCGTTCCACTCTGGCACACGTCGCACTCGGTCTCGTCCTCGCAGGTGGCATCGGCAACCTCTACGACCGCATCACATTCGGCGCCGTGCGTGACTTCCTCCACATGCTGCCGCGCCGCGATCTGCCGTTCAATCTCTCGTGGCCTGGCGGATCGCGCGAGATCTTCCCGTGGGTCTTCAACATCGCCGATGTCGTTCTCCTGATCGGCATGGCGATCCTGATTCTGCAGTCGATCCGCGCCGATGCAGCCGCACGCGCCGCCAGCAAAGCCGCGCGCAGCACCGCCGCTCAGCCCTGAACCTCTGGCGCCGCACGCAGGTGTTCCTGCAGCAACCGCTGCGGCAGCGCATCGAGCGCCAGCGCATCCTCCACTCGAAATGGTGCGCTCCAGGTTCGGCGGATCGATCGGCAGAACCCGCCCGTGCCAAGCGCCCTCCCAAGATCACGCGCGAGGCTGCGCACATAGAAACCCTTGTCGCAGTGAATCCGCACCGTCAGCAGCGGCCACTCCCACGCGACCACATCAATCCCATGCACACGCACGGCGCGCGCCTGCGGCTGCACCGATCCCGCGTCGCCACCCGCACGCACCTCGCGTCTGGCCAAGTCATACGCGCGCCGGCCGGCAATCTTGACCGCGCTGAACGCAGGCGGCGCCTGCATGATCGCTCCCACGAACGAACGCACGGCACTCTCGACCACCGCACGCGAGGGCGGCAGCGCCACCTCCACAACTTCCATCGCTCCCTCACTGTCGTCCGTGGCCGTGAACGCCGACAAATCCATCACACTCTCATACCGCTTGTCACCCGCCATCCACTGACTCAACTGCTTCGTGCATGACCCAAGCCCAATCACGAGCAGCCCGCTCGCCAGCGGATCGAGCGTCCCCGCATGTCCACAGCGCACCCCGCCCGCCGCGCGGCGCACGCGCTCGACCGCGCGCATGCTTGTGGGGCCGATGGGCTTGTCCACGAGCAGGATGCCATCGAGTCCTCTTTCATGGCCCTCTGCAGAACGCTTCACTCGTTCGCTAGACTAACGCGTCCATCCAGTTGGAATCTGGACAGGTGTCCGAGCGGTTGAAGGAGCAGCATTGGAAATGCTGTATACGGGTAACCGTATCGTGGGTTCGAATCCCACCCTGTCCGTTGCC
>Ga0194124_10000690_pt1 | contig 49624 bp, 49 predicted proteins | sample TA2KigCas0mmetaG_FD_148605 | JGI IMG/M metagenome (GOLD analysis project Ga0194124, IMG submission 148605) | Freshwater microbial communities from Lake Tanganyika, Tanzania - TA2015031 Kigoma Deep Cast 0m | ecosystem: Environmental > Aquatic > Freshwater > Lake | place: Tanzania: Lake...
AAAAAGCAGCGGCTGGACCCCGAAAACCGCTATTACAGCCATGCGCCGAGAATCCGGCTGGGGGCGGAGTTCCTCCGTGACCAACTGCTCTCCAGCAGCGGTATGCTCGTACCGGTGATTGGCGGTCCCAGCGTGAAGCCCTACCAGCCAGCGGGTATTTGGGAGTCAACCACCTCAGGGAGAGGTGAACTCGCGCGCTTTGTGCAGGATCACGGGGAGAAACTCTACCGGAGGGGAATGTACACCTTCATCAAGCGTACAGCCCCACCTCCTTCCATGCTGATCTATGACGCCAGCAACCGGGACCAATGTGAGGTGGCCCGTCAACGGACCAATACCCCCCTGCAGGCGCTAGTGATGCTCAACGATCCACAGGTACTGGAGGCTTCGAGGGTATTGGCGCAGCGACTGATCCGGGAAGGGGGTGATGATGCAGGCCGTATCCAGTCGGCCTTCCGCCGTATCCTTTGCCGCAAAGCTTCCGATAAGGAATCATCGGTGCTGACAACCTCTATCATGCACGCGAACTCAAGCGGTTCCAGTCGGACCGCCGCCGCGCCGCAGCTTACGTCAATGTTGGAGAATTTCCTCTCGAGGGCCGACCCGATGTGGCTGAACATGCGGCCCTTATGCAAGTCATACATATGCTTTACAACCTTGAGGAGACTTCGGTAAAACCCTAAATGATGAACGAATTCAACAAATTCCGTCTCAACTATACCCGTCGACATTTCCTCACTCGGGCCGGCCTTGGCATTGGAGGCATGGCTCTGGGTTCCCTGCTGGTACCGGGCGCCTTCGGCGTTAAAGATGAAGAAGCCCTGGCACCTGTCCTGGGCATCCCACAGTTTGCTCCTAAAGCCAAGCGCATCATCTATCTTTTCCAAAACGGCGCGCCCTCTCAGCTCGAGACATTCGACTACAAGCCCCTGCTCAATGAGATGATAGGCCAGGACCTGCCCGCCTCCATCCGCAACGGACAGCGGCTCACAGGCATGACTGCCAACCAGGATAAGTTCCCCTTGGTAGGCTCTGCCTTTGAGTTCAAACAACATGGCCAGGCAGGCACATGGGTTTCTTCGATGTTTCCACATATAGCATCCATCGCCGACGATATCTGTGTGATCAAGACAATACATACCGATGCGATCAACCACGACCCGGCCCTCACGTTCTTTCAGACGGGCGCACAACAAGGCAACCGGCCAAGCATGGGTGCCTGGATGAGTTATGGCCTCGGCAGTGAGAATAAGAACCTCCCCTCCTACTGTGTGCTGCTCTCCCGCGGACGGGGAAATGGGCAAGGGGTATACTCAAAGCTTTGGACCAATGGCTTCCTCGACAGTGTACACCAGGGAGTCGTCTTCAGCAGCGGGGAAGATCCCGTGCTCTACCTGGGCAACCCGGCCGGCCAGGACAGAAACTCCCGAAGAGAGATGCTGGACCAGCTCTCTCAACTCAATGCCCTCTCCTTCGAGCAGTTCGGAGACCCAGAAATACAGTCCCGCATTCAGCAGTACGAAATGTCGTACCGCATGCAGACGGCCGTGCCGGAGTTGACGGACCTCTCCAAAGAACCGGACCACATCGTTCGCATGTATGGAGCCGACTGCCTCGTGCCAGGCACCTATGCGGCCAACTGCCTGCTGGCCCGCAAACTGTCGGAGGCGGGTGTGCGTTTTGTACAACTCTACCATCAGGGTTGGGACCAGCATGGCAACCTAGTTGGTGAGATGCCGCTGCAGGCACAGGATGTCGACAGGGCTTCCGCCGCCCTCGTAAAAGACCTGAAGCAGCGGGGCCTGCTCGACGAGACGCTGGTCATCTGGGGCGGCGAGTTCGGACGTACCAACTACTGCCAAGGCAAGCTCGCCAAAGAAAATTACGGACGCGACCATCATCCCAAATGCTTCAGCATCTGGATGGCGGGCGGCGGCATCCGTCCAGGCATCAGCTATGGAGAAACCGATGAGTTCGGCTACAACATCGTGAAGGACCCTGTGAGTGTGCACGACTTCCACGCCACCATTCTTCATCTGATGGGCATGGACCACGAACGCCTCACCTATCGCCACCTGGGCCGTCGCTACCGTCTGACAGACGTGGAAGGCGAATTGCTGAAAGGGCTGCTGGCGTGATGGCCAGCAGTTGGCTGCTCATTGCAGATCGCATGAAGGTGTACTGACCATCGACGCTGACGACATGAACCTTTATAAATCATTCCTCTCCCATGGTGTATTAGCTCTCCAAGCGCTGTTGCTGGTGGCCGTTGTCTTTCATGACTACCTGTCCTTGCCCGCATGGCTGGCCACTAGTGGAAGATTGCACCCGCTACTCTTGCACTTCCCCATTGTACTGGCCCTGATGCTCTCCGTGACCGCCTTGCTGCCATTGGCATGGCGGGAAGACGCCCGCATCGCATCTGCCATCGACTGGCTATGGCTGCATGCCGCAGGGCTCTCCGCCTTGACGGCCCTCTCGGGTTTATTCCTCTCTCAGGAAGGTGGATATAACGCCGCCATTCTGAATAGACATATGTGGCTGGGGACTGCCACTGCCCTTCTCACCTACGCCATCTGGGCGAGCCTTTCCCTGCAAGCATTTCCAAGCGTAGTCAGAGGGATTTTGACTGTCGGCTGCCTCGCATCCCTCGTCTGGGCAGGTCATGAAGGCGGAACCCTTACCCATGGAGAGGGTTTTTTGAGTTTCGAGCGCACCCATCCGCAGGAAGATACCAGGGTCATGGCACCAGCCACCGATAGTACGCCCATCTTCCAGGCTGTCATCCAACCGATTTTCTCAGCAAAATGTAAAAGCTGTCATAACGAGCAAAAGGCGAAAGGTGACTTCATATCATGACCCGCACAGAGCTGCTGTTGAAGGGTGGAAAGAAAGGTGCACCCTGGGTGGCAGGTAACCCCGACAGCAGCCACCTCATCCAACGCATCCTGCTACAACTAGAAGACGAAAAGCATATGCCTCCCAAAGGAAAGGCGCAACTCTCCGACCGCGAGATCGCGATCCTCCACCGGTGGGTTGCGGCCGGCGCAGACCTCCAAACCAAACTGACCGATTTGCCAGCCACTGATAGCTTTCGCATCCTGGCAGCTTCCTTTTTCTATTCGCCTGCCAAGGCATCTGAGCAGAGCAAGAGCTATGGTTTCCCAGCAGCAGACGCTTCTGTCGTGCAATCCCTGAACGGGCCCTTTCGCATTGTTGTGCCCATAGATGCGAAATCTCCGGCCCTGGAGATTTCTTTTTTTGTATCATCAGAATACAAGCCTGAGATGCTCGCGGCCTGTATGCCGGTCGCACAACAGACGGTGAGGGTGAACTTGTCCGGCATGCCCGCCGGTGATGAAGTATTCGCCATTCTGGCATCATTCCCCAACCTGGAATATCTGAACCTCAACAGCACGCAGATCTCCGGGAAAGGACTTGCCAGCCTGGCAAATCAGCGTTCGCTGCGCCGGCTTTCCCTCGCGAACACGTCTGTCACCTTATCCGACCTGCAGCGTCTGGCACCATTTGAGAAAATAGAAGAGGTGAAACTCTGGCGAAGCCGGGTTAGGCCGGAAGAGGCCCGGAAGCTTGCGCAGCAATTTCCAAAGGTCCGGTTCGACATCGGACAGCTGCCCGACACCAGCGAACAGCTCCGGCTGACCCCGCCATCACTACGAAAGCCTGACAAAACCGTCTTTGCCTCAGGTGAGAAGTTGGAACTCAAACATCCGATGCCCGGCGTCCGCATCCGCTACACGATCGACGGAAGTGAGCCGGACAGCAATAGCTCCCCTGTTTACCGGGCACCGATCGCCGTCGAAGGCCCTACAGAGGTACGTGCCATGGCCGTGATGGAGGGATGGCATGCCAGTAATACCTCGTTTTTCACTGTATTCGCCCAAGGGATAAAGGCTGCACAGGCTATGTTACTTACGGTCCCGGACAGCCGATATCGCGTACAGGGCGGCGCCAGCCTCACAGATGGACAGAAAGGAGAAAGCAACAACACGCTGGTCAACTGGCTGGGTTTCCGAGAAGAACCCTTTGCCGCCTTGTTTCGGTTTGAAGGCCGAGACTCAATCCGAAAGGTCATCCTGAGCATGGCGGACAACAATGGCGAATATATCATGCCCCCTCAAAAAATTTTGGTGACTGCCGGCAACGATACGAGTGCTTTAACCCTTATTGGAACCCTGGTACCGGAGCAGCCTCTGACATATGGGCCGGCGAAAAACCGCATCTATTCGGTGACGCTAAAGCCTGGCAACTACCGATACATACGTATACAGGCAGACCCCGTCTCCAAACTTCCTGCCTGGCATAGAGGGAAAGGGAGCAAGGGATGGGTATTTGTCGACGAAGTATTCTTCGAGTGAGTCTTTTGGCCAACCACGCAGGCTCTGGGATCCAATTGCTATTTTTACAGACGTGATCGCCCAACAGTCTATACAAGAGGTTTTGGACCGCATCGACATCATTGATGTGGTGGGGCAGTTCGTCAAGCTCAAAAGGCGGGGATCCAACCATATTGGGCTTTGCCCTTTCCACCATGAAAAGACACCTTCTTTCTCCGTCTCACAGTCCAAGGAGATTTACAAATGCTTCGGATGCGGACGCAGCGGTAATACGATCGGATTCCTCATAGAGCACGAAAAGTACTCCTATGTGGAAGCAATCCGGTGGCTGGCAGGCCGGTATCAGATTGAGCTACAGGAGACGGATGTCAGTCCGGAGCATCGACAGCAGCAGCAGGCAGCTGAGAGCCTATACATCCTTAACGCATTTGCACGCGATTATTTTACCCAGGCGCTTCGGGAGGAAGGCCAGGGCATAGATGTCGGACTCACTTATCTCAAAGAGCGGGGATTCACCGATGAGACCATCCAGCACTTCCAGTTGGGATACTGCCCTGACACCCTTGATGGACTCGCCTCAGCTGCCCTCAAAGCACAGTACAGCCCAGAATTGCTGCAGAAGAGCGGCCTGGCGGTGGTGCGTGACCCCTACCGCGGCCGTATCATCTTCCCCATCCATAACCAGAGTGGAAAAGTCATCGGCTTTGGCGCCCGCATCATCGCCCGGAACGACAGGGCCCCGAAATATATCAATACCCCCGAGAATGAGGTATATGTAAAGAGTCGTATCCTCTACGGATCCTATTTCGCGCGCCATGGCATTGACAAGCAGAACGAATGCCTGCTAGTGGAGGGTTATACGGATGTCATTGCGCTGCATCAGGCAGGCATCACCCATGCGGTGGCCTCTGGCGGCACTTCACTGACAGCAGACCAGCTGCGTCTCATTAAGAAGTATACTTCGAATCTCACCATCGTTTACGATGGAGATGCAGCGGGCATCAAGGCAGCCCTGCGGGGACTAGACCTTGCCTTGGAGGAGGGCCTGAATGTACGGCTGGTGCTGCTGCCGGATGGGGACGACCCGGACAGCTTTCTGCATAAAAAAGGCCCGGAAGCCCTGAGGGATTTCATCGAAGCCAACCGCAAAGATGTGATTCTTTTCCAGCTGGAAGTCGCCCTGCAAGAAGCCGGCAAGGACAGCCAGAAAAAGGCTGCCCTGGTGAGGCAGATCGCGGAATCCATTTCAAGGCTCAACAAGGCGGAGGACTTCACCCGTCAGCAAGACTACATCCACCGATCCTCCGAACTGTTAGGCATCGATGAACAAGGACTGACAAATCTCGTCAATAAGATCCTTCGGGAGCGAATCTCCAAAGAAGAACGCAAAGGCCTTCCAGCGAAAGGGCCTGCACCGGACGTCCTATCGGAGGATGCTGCCCCGGAAGCGTTACCAGGCCTGGAGCTCGTACAGTCGGATGAGCCGCAGGAACGTTGGACACTCCGCGCCTTGCTCGACTTTGGAGAAAAGACCTGGGATGACGGCAAGACGGTGGCAGAGTATATCTTCCATGAGTTTGACGAGAACGACATCCTGCAGATGATTGATGATGCAGGCATCCGGAATGTTATTACCCTCTATCGAAGGTTGTATGAAGAAGGTGGAGACCTTCACACCAAAAGATTCCTCTACCACGAAGATCCGTTGGTGAGCCGTACGACCGTTGCGACGATGGAGTCGACCCTGGAGATCAGCCCCAGGTGGAAAGAATTTTATGAAGTCCCCCTGCCCACCCGGGAAGACAAATACCATGAGGAAGTACGATCCTGCCTTACCTATCTGAAGCTCCGAAAAATCAAGCGACTGATTCTGGAGAACCAGCGCGACCTGAATGTAAGTCTCCCTCCTTCTGAAATGGAAAGCATCCTGGAAACCCATCAGTACCTCAAGCGCCTGGAGATGGAACTCACCCGTACCTTAGGGACGGTTCCATTCCATCCGGCAACGCGTATCTTCACGGAATATACAACCCAGATCTAATGACGATCAACCGAGAGTCTTTTGACCTGCAAGGCAAGGTGGCGATCGTCACGGGTGCCAGCAAGGGTATTGGCCGTGCCATTGCGGCACTCTTGGGACGCCACGGGGCATCGGTCGTAGTCAGCAGCCGCAAACAGGAAGCCATCGAGCAGACAGCTGCAGCGCTCAGGGCTCTTGGCTTGGAGGCTAGCGGCATTGCTGCCCACATGGGTATCCCTGAGCAGGTGCGTCATCTGGCAGAAAAAACCCTGCAGCGATATGCAGGCATCGACATTGTGGTCAACAATGCGGCCATCAATCCTTATTTCGGCCCCATCCTAAAGGCAGATGAGGGAGTGTTTGACAAGATCATGGAGGTCAATGTCAAAGGACCGCTGCAGCTGGCTAAGCTTGCCCATGCTTCCATGAAAGAAAGAGGTGGTGGATCCATTATCAATATCAGCAGCATTGAAGGGTTGACACCCGGACTGGGCCTGGGTTTATACAGCATCAGCAAAGCATCCCTGATAGCAGCTACCAAAGTGTTGGCCAGAGAATGGGGACCTGATGGCATTCGAGCGAATGTCATATGTCCAGGGCTGGTAGACACCAAGTTCAGTGAGGCCCTGACGGGTGATGAAAAGATCCTCAAGATGGTCTTATCGAAGCAGGCGCTCCCGCAGGTGGCAGTGCCGGAGGATATTTCGGGACTGGCACTTCTCCTGGCCTCTCCCGCCGCCTCGTTTCTGACGGGGGGTGTCTATACGGCAGATGGAGGTTATACTATTTGATATATGGTCGAGCTATTTGCTTCCGATGCGCTCCGTGACGCCTATCCCAGGTACAGTAGTTTTCTTGAGGCAGAGTTGTTGCCCCGTGAGCGGGAACTGCTGTCAGTGCCATTCCGCCGTGCCCTTCCGATGTTGGAGGAGATGCGCATGAAGGCCCGTGCGCTGGGATTATGGGCCCCTTACCTTCCCGTGTCTGAGGGCTCTCTGGGGTTGAATATGACCGAGTTTGCACAGGTCAGCGAGCTGATGGCAAGGACACCCTATGGCCATTATGTCTTCAACTGCCAGGCGCCCGATATCGGTAATATCGAATTATTGCAGCGACATGCGGATTCCTGGCAGCAACGTCAATTTTTAATACCCTTGCAAGAGGGAAAGATCCGCAGCTGCTTTGGCATGACGGAGCCTGGGTATGCAGGCTCCAACCCTGTTGAGATGTCTACCGTGGCAAAAAAGTGGTTCACGACGGGTGCGGATGGGGCTGCCTTTGTAATTGTGATGGCAGTGACCGAGCCTGCGGCAGCACCGCATGAACGTGCCAGCCTGCTGATTGTTCCCACTGACACACCGGGATATCAGCGGCTGCGTAACATCCCGGTGATGGGAGAAGGTGGAGAGGGTCACGTCAGCCATGCTGAGATTTTGTTTGAAGACTGCCGCATACCCCTACAGCATCTGATAGGCCCACGCGGTGGTGGGTTTCGGCTGGCGCAGGAGCGGCTGGGCCCGGGTCGCATACATCACTGCATGCGCTGGATAGGCATCAGTGAGCGGGCTTTCGACATCATGTGTACCCGAGCTGTGCAGCGTGAGATGGGTGATGGCCAGCGCCTGGCTGACAAACAATCGCTGCAGCATACCATCGCCGAATGCCGTGCCAGTATCGATGCAGCAAGGCTGATGGTGCTGCATGCTGCCGACGCGATCGACCGGCGGGGCAGCCGCGCCGCGCGTGAGGAGATCTCCGCTATCAAGTTCTATGTAGCCGACGTCATGCTGAGAGTGCTGGATAAAGCCATCCAGGCTTGTGGTGCGATGGGACTGACGGATGAGACGCCTCTTTCGTGGTGGTACCGCCATGAGCGGGGTGCCCGCATCTACGACGGCCCGGACGAAGTGCATAAGTCGTCGCTGGCACGATCCATCCTACGTCGGTATGACGAAGGAAACCCAACGAAGGGCAGGTCATGAAGACTCCGGGTACATACCTCGAAGAAGCAAGGCTCCCGAGGCCTTCGGAATCACCGGATGTGGAAGCCCTTGCCTCCTTCCTCAGCATTCATCTGGAAGGCTTTCAGGGGCCACTGGAGATCCGACAATACATGGAGGGATATTCGAACCTCACCTTTTTGCTGTCCTGGGCGGGTGGACGATGCATCCTGCGACGGCCTCCGACCGGCGCCAACATCCGTGGCGGGCATGATATGTCCAGGGAGTACCGGGTACTAAAGCTGCTGAAGCCCTATTTTCCGCAAGTTCCTTCCGCGCTGCTGTACTGTGATGACTCTCAAATCATCGGCGCGCCCTTTTTCCTCATGGAAAAAGTCGAAGGATCTATCCTGCGTGGGGGCCTGCCCCTATCTTCCTATCCAGATGCGGGCCAGATGCATACGATGTCTCAGACGGTCGTGCGCATGCTGGCCAGCTTGCATAGTATAGAGACGAACGGGACGCCCCTGGCAGAGATTGGCCGCCCGGAGGGATATGTGCAACGTCAGATGGAGGGATGGGTCGACCGATATCGTCGTTCTGCCACCGATGATATTGCTGGGTTAGAAGAGACGATCGCATGGCTGCAGCAATATTGCCCGGCGGACAGTGGCGTATCGCTGGTCCATAATGATTTCAAATTCGACAACCTTGTATTTGATGCCGGCAACCCATCGCGGATAGTGGCTGTACTAGACTGGGAGATGGCCACGTTAGGGGATCCGTTGCTGGATCTTGGCACCAGCCTTGCCTATTGGTCGGAGGCAGGCGACCCTCCTGCCTTAAAACCTTTCAACGTCTCCTGGCTTCCAGGGAGTCTAACCCGCAGAGAGGTTGTACAGACTTATGCCGCCATGCGGGGCACGGCAGAGCCGGACATGCTATACCCATATGTCTTTGGATGCTTCAAAGTCGGCGTCATCGTGCAGCAGATCTATGCACGCTATCGAAAAGGTCTCACTGCAGACCATCGGTTTGCCGGGCTGAAGATGGTCCTAGAGGGCTGCATCCATCAAGCCTTGCAAGCCATGCACAAGGGAAGTATCGGGGCTTCCTGAGCGTACAAAAAAGAAAATTACATGATGACGATACAAGACATCCGCCGGTTTCTGGTTTTAGGCAGCGGTACTCTCGGGCTGCGGGTGGGACTGCAGGCTGCCTTAAGTGGGTTCGAGACGGTGCTATACGACCATCAGTCGGAAGCATTTTCAAGGGCGCAGAAGACACAGCAGTCTATCCTAAAACACCTCATTCGCAATGGGCGCCTCTCCCAGAAAGAGGCCGACGTGGCTCTGGCAAGAATGACCTACACCACAGACCCTGTGGCCGCTGCAGCAGCGGCAGATTTTGTCAATGAGTCGGTCTTTGAAGACCTCACCGTCAAAAAACAGGTATGGGCACAGTTCGGAAAACTCTGTCCAGCCCGGACTCTGTTCACCACCAATACCTCCTACCTCTTGCCATCGCAGTTTGCAGATGATACGGGACGGCCGGAACTCTTTTGTGCCTTTCATTTCCACGATGTCTTTCACGCCAATGTAGTGGATATCATGCCACATGCTGGCACGGCCCCCTGGGTCTGCGAGTTGTTGATAGAGATGGGGAGGCGTCTATCACAAACACCCGTACTGGTGAGTCAGGAGTCGCCAGGGTATATCTTCAATGCCATGCTCATGGCGCTTATTGGTGCTGCGGGTTCGTTGGTGACGACGGGTGTAGCCAGCATAGAGGATGTCGACAGAAGCTGGATGGGGAATTTCAAGATGGAGAGTGGCCCTTTCGGCATTTTGGATACGATCGGGCTCGATACGGCATGGCATGTGACCAGCCACCAGAAGGACGCCCGCAGCCAGCGCTTTGCCACCTACCTCAAGACATTTGTGGATGCCGGAAAGCTCGGGGTGAAGTCGGGCGAAGGCTTTTACCGCTATCCCAATCCAGACTTTTCGAAGGCAGGATTCATTGAGAAAAAATACTGACAATCCACCTGTATGAAGAGAGAGTATCTGAGCATGGAATGGCTGCGTTTCCTGCTATTCGACGTCCATGGCATCGACCAGCTGACGGCTTATCCCAGGTTTTCCCATGTAGGCGGCAGGGAGGAGATCAATTTTCTGCTGCAGTCGGCCCGCGACATTGCCGACCGGGAGATGTTCCCTTATTTTAAGGAGATGGACAGTCGGCCGGTGGAATACCGGGATGGGCATGTACGGACACACCCCCAGCTGAAACGCATCTTCCAGGCGGTAGCTAAGGCGGGGTGGTTCACCGGTACGACGGAGCTGGAGCATGGTGGCACACAGCTGCCCTATTCTATCTTCTCTTCTGCACAGCTCATCTTCGAAGCAGCGAATAACAGTGCCCAAGGATATTTGGGTGTCTCTACAGGTGCACTAGACCTAATCGCTTCTTTTGGCAGTACCTCACTACGTGAAACCTACATGCCGGCCATGATGCAGGGTCGTTGGCAAGGGACGATGGCCCTGACGGAGCCACAGGCTGGCAGCTCCCTGTCAGACATCCGTACCCAAGCCGCGCCGCAGCCAGACGGCAGCTTCCTGATCAAGGGTCAAAAGATCTTCATCTCCGCCGGCGAACATGAGGCCTGTGAGAATTTCATCCATCTGACGCTAGCGCGCATTGAAGGGGCGCCGGCCGGCACCAAGGGCATCTCACTGTTCGTCGTTCCCAAGTTTTTGCCGGAAGATGGCGAAGCCTTAGCCTATAACCATGTCTTTTGCGCTGCAGACTATCAGAAAATGGGGCAGCGGGGCTATGCGACCACTCACCTGATTTTTGGGGAGCAAGGACCTACTCGGGCATTTTTGGTCGGCGAGGCCCATAAAGGCTTATCGTACATGTTTCAAATGATGAACGCTGCCCGCATCGTGGTGGGCCAGACGGCTGCAGCTGTCGCTTCTGCCGCCTACCATTATTCGTTGCAATATGCGATGGAGCGGCCGCAGGGGCGACCCATCCAGGAGAAAGATCCTTCGCGGGAGCCTGTGCCCATCATTCGTCATGCCGATGTACGACGCATGCTGTTGCAACAAAAATGCTTCGTGGAGGGCGCCCTTAGCCTGGTGGTGGAATGCCTCAAATGGTACGATCTAGAAAAAGTGCTGGAGGGCGATGAGAAGCGCAAGGCCTGGCTGTTGTTGGAGTTGTTGACGCCCATCGTGAAAACCTGGCCTTCAGAGGAAGGTCTGCGGGCGGTGAGCAATGCTTTGCAAGTCTTTGGCGGCTATGGCTTCACGATGGACTTCGATGCACAGCAATATTATCGGGACATCCGGATCATGTCTATCTATGAAGGCACCACCGGGATACAATCGATCGACCTGCTGGGCCGAAAGCTCACGATGGATAAAGGCAGGGCTGCTCAACTGCTGGGAGAGCTGGTATCGGCCGAGATCACTCTGGCAGGCCAGGATCCGCTGTTAGCGCCTTTTGCAGATGCCACTGCCCGGTCGGTGCAGGCATGGCAAAAGGCTTTTCTACATCTGCAAAGCATCGCTTCGCAGGGGGAGACAGAACGGTATCTGGCAGACGCTAACCTCTTTATGGAGATGAGTGGGCTGGTAGTGATCGCCTGGCAATGGCTGAAGATTGGCCGTCAAGTTCGGCAGAGACTGCAGGCGAGTCCATCCTCCGATGCCTCAAAGCGTTTCTTCCATGGAAAGCTCGTGAGCCTTCGTTACTATTTTAAATACGAGTTGCCCCGTGTCAGCGCACTGGCGGAAACACTGTGGCATGCGGATGCGCCCACCTTGGCGTTGGAAGAAGATGCTTTCTGTTGATCGTATCAAGCAGGTCTATCGTGCTGGCAGGATGCTTTATTGCCCCTGCTGACGGCTTAGTCGCAGTCCTCACGGAACACTCCCGGTATCTCCATCACGAGATCCGGGCCGTAGCAGCCTGCCGGCGTCTGGTAGCCTGTATGGATATTCTTTTCCAGCACCTTGCGAGTGATGAGGAGGCTAGCATGTGCAGTGAGTGTATAGCCTTCCGGGCCGTGGAGCCGGCAGCGGGCGGACTGGCCTGAGTCGGTCGTGACTTCCCCCCATACCAATGACTTAGCCTTAACTCGCTGTTCGTCGGTAGGGCCAGCGGGGCCTTTCCGTATCTTCCGGATCGCCTTTTCGCGCATGAAAGGCATCCGCAGTAGCCAGTTGAAGAGCGCCTGGTATTTGAGCATACGAAAGGTAGCCGGTGGAGCCCCGGTATAAGTCTCGATGTTTGGAATGCCGGTGGTGGAATAGGCAGTTGAGATGTCTCCCCAGGGGATGGTCATCACGAACAGACGTTTCAGTCCGAAGTCGACCCACATGCCTTTGTGGCCCAGGGGTACATGAACAATTTTTCCATGCTTGCGCACGGCACTGCCATCTCCCGCGCCTTCCGCCATTGTCACGGCGGTACCCTGGCTCCAACCGCCATGCAGGGAGGCGAAGGCAAGTTTCAGTGTATCGGCCTGAGGCAGGCGGTGCTTGAGGTACAGCGCCAGGGGCGAACCCGACGCCGGGCATGATCATGATGCCAGCTTCTTTAGCCTTTATGTCGAGGCGTTTGGCAGCCTCAAAGACTCGGATCTCTCCGGTGATGTCGAGGTAGTGGGTATGGGTGCGGAGGCATGCTTCCATCATGGGCGCCGCCGTATGAGAGAAAGGCCCAGCAGCGTGTAAGACAACGGGGTAGCGTCGAAGGGTTTCTTCCAGGTTCTTTGTGTCTGACAGGTCGAAAGCGACATAGTCTAGTCCCAGTGTTTGTGCCAGCGCGACGAGCTTCTCACGGCTTCTGCCTGCCAGCACGGGGCGTAGTCCATAAGACGGGGCAGTTCGGGCAATCAGTGAACCCGTATATCCACTGGCACCGTAAAGAAGGAATTCCTGCATGAGGTTGATTTGAATACATAATATATGGGATGTCTGGCAGTAGACCCTTTCCTCAAGGTATCATTTATCCGGTATTCGCCAATCTTTTAAGCATATCGCTGTATGAATCAGAGAGCAGGTCTGCAGGCTGTATGCCTAGGATTTGCATGTAGTGCTCACATTGGCTTTGAAGTTGTTCGTCAGAGTAACGGCCTGACTCGTCGATGGCCTCTATCTCTATGAACCCGCCCAAGCATTCAACGACGTCGACATGGAATTTCACATTGTCGATGAAATAGATTTCCCGGACCTTCTGGACGATGATATCGGTACCCAGCACTTGGTCAAGTCAAGGATGGTTTCGAGGCGGACTCCATCTTGGACCTGACAGAGGCTAATGTCTGAAAGCTTTGGTCCAGGCTGGTCGGGGCGGACGTAACGGATGAGCGCATTTTCTATCTCGCCCTGCCGAAGTTTAAGCCGGCCGCTGGGCACTTTGAAATAGGTATCCCGCTGGGGATCTCGCCCCCTATAGGCGGCACCGGCCTGGATAAGGATGGCTCGAATGCCTTCTGGGTGCTTGCATCTGGCTTTGATTTCAACATTTCGGATCATAAAAAAAACCGCCTGGTTAGGCGGTTCAAAAGTATGGCAAATACAGCGCGTTAGTTCAGGCGGTAGTGGCAACTTTCCCATACTTACCGGCAGGCTTGGCCTCAGAGACCTGCTGCAGGGTGGTGGCCCGGCTGGCCTTGGTAGGCAGGGGTTTCAGTTCTGGCGTGCTGGCGGGCATTCGCTCAAAGCGGATGGCACTCCATACATGATCCAAGCAGGTTTCTTCGATGATATGGAATCCATGTTCATTGACACAGTCCCATCCTCCTTTCCGATTAAGGTCGCTGGAGATTTTCGAAGCCGGCTTTGGATAGGCCACCCAGAGTTTAAATTCAATGGCCAAGGCGGGGAGCACATCGCAAAGAATGGCTGTCAGCTGGCTTTGGTTGACAGCGAAGACAAGAGCAAAGTCAATCTTGCGGCTGCGAAGCAGCGGGGTCACATTCTTGGCAAACGATAGCTTGGCGAACTGTTTTTCCACTGAGGAGGGCAGTCCCTGTATCAGAAGATTGCGCTCTTCCTGATACTGGAGTTTTTCCAACATCGTTTGCATCATGACCGCGTCGATTTATTGTAATGGAGGGTGAAGTTATGAAATTCTTAAAAAAGTTCATAGAAACGGGGATAGATTCCTGCCTGATGCAGCGATTTTTGGTGGACGTTTGTGTCAGCGCTTATTTTGAAGATGGGGCCTGTAATATTTAAGTGCTTCTTTGGCATAGGCTTGCACCATCCGAATCCGGGTCTGGTCGGAGGGATGGGTACTCAGGAATTCAGGGGTCTTAGTGTTTTTACCTCCGGCTCCCGACATACGTTCCCAGAAACCGACCGCCGCCGTGGGGTCATAGCCTGCCATGGCCGTGAAAATCAGACCGAAGCGATCGGCCTCCAGTTCATGACGGCGGCTGAAGGGTAGGATGATGCTGAGGTCTGTCCCCAATCCATAGGCCATCATATATAGGTTGCGGGTCTCTGCCGGCTGATTGCTCAGTGCCACATCCAAGGCGGCCCCTCCGAACTGTTGTAGAAGTCCCTGGCTCATACGTTCATTCCCATGGTGAGCGATGGCATGGGCGACCTCGTGGCCCATCACAACGGCCAGCCCGTTCTCGTCCTGGGTGACGGGAAGGATGCCGGAGTATATGACAACCTTTCCACCCGGCATACACCATGCGTTGAGCTCATTCTTGTCTACCAGGTTGAACTCCCACTGATAGCCGTTGACGAGGTCTAGCGTCTGCTTCTCCTGTCCGTATTGTGCCACGGCCTTAGCAATGCGGCTACCTACACGTGCTACCATGATTTGCTGCTGGCTGGAGCCAGTCTTCACTACAGGGTTCTTACTCAGGTATTCGCGGTATTGGGTCAAGGCTATGGCCTGCACCTGTGTTTCATTGAGAAGCAACAGCTGCTTTCTGCCCGTGACGACATTTCTGCGGCAGGAAATCAATAGCAGGGACAGTAACAGAATATGTAACAGCTTCCTCAAGTAAAATACTTTCTTTTTCAGCGTATGGAGCAGTGCAGCCCACAGACTGTCGGTTCTAGCAGATATTGGGGCTAGCGTGTAGCCCTCCCCTTCCGTCTGTCTCGGTGACGGAGGATGGGCGCTTTGTTCTCGGAACCGTCTAGCAACCGCGAGATGTTCTTCTGGTGGGTAAGAATGACCAACAGGGCAACCGCAACGGCAAAGATGCGATAGGTGTCATTGTCCACATTGAAGACGACAATGATGAAGACCGGAAAAGCGAGGCTTGCCAGGATAGAACTTAGGGAAACGAAGCGGGTGAGGAATAACACCAGGATAAAGACAGCCATACAGCCCAAAGCAATCCAGGGGGAGATGCCAAAGACAAGGCCCAGCAGGGTGGCCACTCCTTTACCGCCTCTGAAGTCCGCCCAAACCGGCAGGATATGCCCGACGACGGCTGCCAATCCAAGCCCTATCTGGAAGTTGGTCCGGGCAAAGTCGTTGAGACTGTAATAAGGAAGCAAATAAGCCAACTTCACCGCCAGCAACCCTTTAAGGAAATCGAAGAGCATCACGAAAGAGCCCCAACGGGAGCCTAAGATCCTGAAGGTATTGGTCGCGCCGGCATTCCCGCTGCCATAATCGCGTATGTCGATGTGGTACACCCAGCGGCTGACCCATACCGAGGTGGGTATGGATCCGATAAAATAGGCCAATACGACGAGACACAATTCTTGCATGACTTACAATAGTCAGTAAGTTAAAAATACACAAAAAATCATGATTGGTGAAATTGATGAGATGATGGCTATGTCCGAAAAAAGCTGATCCTGGCCCAGGGATCCCGGATCGAGCAGGATAGCTCCTGCAGGGGTGTCCCCTGCATCGCCAATCGGACATCGGTAAGGTCTTCCTCCTGGAGGCCGCTGAGCATCAGACTCCCCCCCCTTTGGAGGGATTTCAGAAAGGCTGGAAGTTCTTTTAAGATCACGTTTTTATTGATGTTGGCGAGGATGAGATCGAATGTTTCTCCAGTGGGCAGGTGATCTAAAAGTCTGGTTTCGATTGATTGGCAGTGGTTACCAGCGACGTTCTCGTTGGCATTGGAGATGCTCCATGGGTCGTTGTCGATGGCGAGGATTCTGGCAGCGCCGAGTTTTTCGGCGAGGATAGCCAGGATGCCGGTGCCTGTGCCGAAGTCTAGCAGACGCTTGCCGGTCAGATTCAGTTGAAATAGGGCTTCCATCATCAGTAAAGTAGTCAGGTGATGGCCAGTGCCGAAGCTCATTTTTGGCGTGATCACCAATTCCAGGGGAATCTCCGGTATTGGGGGGTGGAAAGAAGCCCTTATGGAAACTTTCCCCGGGATGACGACAGGCTGGAAGGAGGATTCCCATATTTCATTCCAGTTCTTGTCTTCTACCGGGGAGAAGTCTGCCGTGGGGAACCCGTCGCGTTCCAGTGACCAAAGGAGGGCCTCGAGGCCCGGGTGACCTGCGGTGATATAAGCATCCAGCGCCTGGTCACCCACCTCAAACCCTTCAAATCCAGCCTGGTTGAGCAAGCCGATGAGCAAGTCGATGCGGACTGGATCCGTCTCTTCAAACCTCACCTTCCAATATGTATGTGCCATAAAAAAACATCCGCCCGAAGGCGGATGGTAATCAGTCGTTGTTGGGTTCGCGGCGCGGCGGCCTAGGGCCTCCTTCACGGCCGAAATCGCGCCCGCCATCCCGTGGCCCATCTTTGATGAAGTCGGGCTTTGGCAAGAGGGCTTTTCGGCTGAGTTTGAATTTGCCGGTTTTATGGTCGATCCCGATCAGTTTGACCTTCACAGAATCACCTTCTTTCATGATACCATCGAGGTTTTCTAGCCGCTTCCAGCTGACTTCGCTGATATGGAGCAATCCTTGCTTGCCGGGCAAAAACTCTACAAATGCACCATAGGGCATGATGGATTTGACAGTTGCCTCGTATTCTTCACCTTCTTCCGGCATAGAGGTGATGCCACGGATCCAGGCGACGGCCTTTTCGATGCCTTCTTTTGCAGGGCTGAAGATGCTGACTTCACCCTGGTTGCCTACTTCTTCTATGTTAATGGTCGTTCCGGTCTCTCGTTGTATTTCCTGGATGATCTTACCCTGTGGCCCGATGACCGCACCAATAAATTCCTTGTCGATGATGAGCTTTACCATGCGTGGCGCATGAGACTTCACTTCCTCGCGGTGGGCTGGGATGCATTCATACATGGCATCCAAGATGTGCAGCCTGCCTTTACGTGCCTGTTCCAGGGCTTCTCGCATGGTATCCATGCTGAGGCCGTCAATCTTGATATCCATCTGTATGCCACAGATCCCTTGGCGAGTACCGGTTACTTTGAAGTCCATATCGCCTAGATGGTCTTCATCGCCGAGAATATCTGTTAGAATGGCGTATTTCCCATCCTGCCGGGTAATCAGTCCCATCGCAACGCCACCTACGTGACGGGGGATGGGCACGCCGGCATCCATCAGGGCTAGCGAGCCAGCACAGACAGTAGCCATTGAGGAAGAACCGTTAGACTCGAGGATGTCACTTACAATGCGGACTGTATAGGCATATTCATTGCCGGGCATCATCTGCTTGAGCGATCGGAGCGCCAGGTTGCCATGCCCTACCTCCCGGCGGCCGGGGCCGCGCAGAAATTTGACTTCACCTGTCGAGTATGGAGGGAAGTTGTAATGAAGTATAAACTTAGTATAATCGGATTTTGCGGCGCTTTCTACAAGCAGCTCATCGAGAGGAGTTCCGAAGGTGACCGTTGTAAGCGATTGAGTTTCACCGCGAGTGAAGAGGGCGACGCCATGGGGCGAGGGCAGCACGTCGACTTCCATATTCAGAGAGCGTACCTCGTCGAGTCGTCGTCCGTCTAGGCGCTTCCGATCGTCGACAATCATGTCGCGAACGACTTCCCACATGAGGTCTTCAAAATACTTTTTCGAGAGTTTGACATCTTCTGCGGCTGGGGCATCTCCGAGGGAGGCAACAACTTCTTTTTTGAGCGCACTGAATGCTTCGGAACGTGCGTGCTTGCTGCTGGAGGAACTGGCAATCGTTAGGATTTTGTCTTTTGCGACTGCCTCGACATGATCGCGGACCGCATCTTTTTGTAGAGGCTTGGGATAGTCGCGCTTGCCGGACACACCCACTTTCTCGCGGAGTTCTTCCTGGGCTTTAATCTGGGTGCGGATGGTGGCATGGCCAACTTCCAGGGCCCTCACGAAGTCTTCTTCGCTGCACTCCTTCGATTCGCCTTCGACCATCATGAGATTCTTGTCGGTAGCACCGATCATGAAGTCCATATCTGCACTGGCAAGCTCTGTACGGGAGGGGTTTACGATGTATTGTCCTTCTACCCGTGCGACGCGCACTTCGGAGATGATCTCTTTGATGGGGATATCTGAAACCGCTATGGCCGCGGAGGCAGCGAGGCAGGCCAGGGAGTCAGGCATCACTTCTGGGTCGGAGGAGATCAGCGTGATCACGACTTGTACATCGCAGAGATAGTCTTCCGGAAACAGCGGCCGCAGGGCGCGGTCTACCAGTCGGCTAATAAGGATCTCGGAGTCGCTCAAGCGTCCTTCTCTTTTGAAGAAGGAGCCGGGAATCCGGCCTGCGGAGGAAAATTTCTCCATGTAGTCGACAGAGAGGGGGAAGAAGTCCTGCCCTTCTTTGGGCTCGCGGTTGGCGCAGACGGTAGCCATGATCATGCACTTACCCTGACTGACGGTGACAGCCCCGTCTGCTTGGCGGGCCAGGCGGCCGGTCTGTAGAGTGATGACCCGGCCGTCGCCCAGGTCGATGGTAGACTGAATAGGTTGTTGAAGCATGGTGGGTAATTTAGGGAAGTGCCAATAGTCAGAAGCCCAACTATGCAGTTGGGTTTGACGGGCTGGCGACTTCGATTATTTACGAAGCCCGAGCTTATCCAGGAGGGCGCGGTAGCCGGTGAGGTTGTGTTTGCTCAGGTAGGTCAGCAGGCGTTTGCGGCGGCCTACCATGGCCATCAGACCCCGGTGGGTGGCAAAGTCCTTCCGGTTTTTTTGTAAATGCTGGGATACGTGGTTGATACGTTCTGTCAGCAATGCGATTTGGCCCTCAATGGAACCGGTGTTGGCTGAGCTGCCGCCAAATTCGGCAAATATTGCAGCATTTTTTTCAGTGGTGATCGTGGACATCTCTTTTTGTTTGCATCCGATGACATCTTATTATTTCGGCTGCAAAGGTATGGATTTTCCAATGGAAAAAAACCCTATGTCCAAGGGGGGCTGCAGATCATTCGGGGCAGAGGCGAGGGCTAGTCCATGTGCTTTAGATTCACGGCATACAAGACGCAGAAGACGATACCGACCAGTCCGGTCCCGGAACTGATGATGATCCCCAAAAGGTTGCCCGCGCCGTAGACGGTAAAAGGGGCTACCACAGCGATGCCAGTGCCTACTAGGTAAATCCAGAAACCGATCTTTCGCAACTGGAACATCAGGAAAGCACCCCCGAGCGTCAGCATGCTGGCGACTAGACCGAACAAGGCGATCTTGCGTATTTTATATGGGTCAGCCATCTCCCGGGCACTAGATAGCAGCTGATCTACCATGCCGACTCCTGGGTTGTTAGACAGGTCTTTCCGGATCTGCGTCTGTGCCGAGTCGAGGACGGTGGAGACTACCTCGGAGGAGAGCCCAACATGTCGGTAGTTGTTGAGATGGCTAAGAATGCTCCAGCCACTGCCGATGAAGGTAAGGATACAAAGCACCGTCAGCAATATCGGCCGGGAAGGAAAGCGGATCTGCGTCTGTGCCGAGTCGAGGACGCTGGAGACTACCTCGGAGGAGAGCCCAACATGTCGGTAGTTGTTGAGATGGCTAAGAATGCTCCAGCCACTGCCGATGAAGGTAAGGATACAAAGCACCGTCAGCAATATCGGCCGGGAAGGAGCTGTAGGTTGTTCGGGCGTTTCAGTCATACTGAGCGGTTTTAATTCTCGAATGTAGACCATTCGTGGAAATGCGTAAAAACATCGAGCAGTTGAGGAACCCCTGTATAGGAATTGATAACTTGTTGGCCAATGGCTGCCTTATGCGGATTTCGATTGCGGTAACGAATGACCTCAGCTACGACCAGCGGATGATCCGCATCTGCCACAGCCTAGTGGCGGCTGGGCATGAGGTGACCTGGGTGGGAAGGTTGCGGCCCGACTCCATCCCTGTAGATCATACACCTTACCGACAGGTCCGGCTCCGGGGTTTATTTGAAAAAGGGCCTGGCTTTTACCTAGAGCACAACCTGCGGGTTTTTTTCTATCTGCTATCCAGGGATACTGATCTCTTCTGGGCGGTCGACCTCGACATGGCGCCTGCCATCTTCATGATACCTCGCTTTCCGACGGGTTGCACGGTCAGCGAGCCGATTGCACGTCATTACCAGGCCATCTACGGCGTTCGGTATGTCGTCGTACGCAATCTCCCCGTCCGATACGCCCTTGAGGAAGGAAGCTCCGCAGAGCCATTCATCCTCTACCAGGGGGCTGTCAATGAAGGGCGCTGCTTCGAGCAGCTCATCCCGGCTATGGCGCATGTAGAAATGCCCCTGCATATCTATGGAAAGGGTAATTTCCTGCGTCAGGCGAAAGAACTGGTGCAAAAGTATGGAGTGGCCGACAAGGTATTTTTCAAAGGCATACTGCCGCCTGCAGCACTGCAGAGGGTGACCATTCAGGCCTATGTCGGCATAAGCCTGTTTGAAAAAGGGGTTTTACAGAATGAATGGTCCCTGGCAAATCGTTTTTTCGACTTCATCCAGGCAGGTGTTCCACAACTCTGCAGTGACTTTCCGGAGTACAGGAAGGTGGTGGAGAAATACCCCGTAGCAAGCCTATTGGACGACCATTGTCCGATGGCCATCGCAAAAGCGCTGAACAAAATGATCCAGAATCAGGTTTTGCATATGAGCATGCACGACGCCTGCCGGAAAGCTGCCATGGTTTTCCATTGGCAAGGGGAAGAAAAGGCGCTGCTGGAAATGCTCGATAACCTGTCATGAACCCTGAGAGAAGACTCCATGTCGTCTGCCTGAATGTCCCCTACCCTACCGACTATGGCGGGGCCTGCGAAATGTTTTACAAGATGCAGGCGCTTTCTAAAGCCGGCATTGAAATCATCTTGCATTGTTATGACTATGGCAGGGGGCGCCAGCCGGTGCTTGACCGTTGGTGTCGTCAGGTCTATTACTACCCGCGAAACCAGGGCCATAAGGGTATTTCGTTGACATTGCCCTACATCGTGACTTCCAGAGCCCATCCAGAGCTGGCAGCCAATCTTACCTCCGACGATGCCCCTGTACTTTTTGAAGGGGTGCATACCACCTATCCGCTCTACAGCGGACAACTGGGGGGGAAGAAATGTTTCATTCGCATGCACAACCTGGAGCACCTTTACTACAAAATGCTTTCCAGGCATGCACCTTGGGGCTTTCGAAAGCTGGCGTATGCGAATGAAAGTCGTCTGCTAAGGTCATATGAACGGACAATCGCTCCAAAAGCGGTTATGTTGGCCATGACCAATGAGGAAGCCTGCCTTGTCCGGACACTGGCACCTGCTGCCGATGTGCGGCATCTGCCGGTCTTCACCGGGAGGGATCAGCCCGAATGCCAGGAAGGCGAGGGTAGTTTTTGCCTATATCATGGGGATCTCTCCGTACCGGAAAACGATCATGCCGCTACCTGGTTGCTGACTCAGGTCTTTGACCAGCTGGAAATACCGTTTGTAGTAGCCGGTAAACAACCCAGAGCTTCTTTAAGAAGCCTTGCCTATCGGAGAGGTCATACCTGCATCGTGGAAGATCCCTCGGCCCGTGAATTGGACGACCTGGTCCGCAGGGCCCAGGTGCACGTGCTACCTTCATTCTCCAGTACCGGCGTCAAATTCAAGTTACTCCATGCAGTCTTTGCCGGCAGGCATGTTTTGGCAAACCCAGAAATGCTGACGGGCACCTGCCTGGACAAGGCATGTCATATTGCTACGGATGCTGCTTCGTTTCGGGAGCTGACGGCCACTTTGTTCAGGAAGCGTTTTGAATGTGCAGAGATTGAACAAAGGTCACGACTGTTGGAAGGTCCTTATTGCGACCTGCGGCATGCAGAACTTCTTATCTCGTGGCTAGGGTTGCATGGTCGATGACCTCTCCGTTCTCTGTTTTGATTTTTCTTCCCGGAAACTTCTCAATTACATTATAGTCATGCGTTGCCATGACGATGGCAGTGCCATAGTCTCGTGAGATCTGAAAGAGCAGCCGCATGATGCCGTAGGAGGTTTCCGGGTCGAGGTTCCCTGTGGGCTCATCGGCAAGGATGAGCATTGGAGAATTCAGCAAGGCCCTGGCGATGTCCACTCGCTGCTGTTCGCCGCCGGACAGCTCATACGGATATTTAAAGCCTTTCGTCTTCAGCCCCACCTTGTCGAGTACGTAAGAGATCTTCTCATTCATGAGCTTTCGGTCAGTCCAGCCGGTGGCTTCCAGGACAAACCGCAGGTTTTGTTCCACGTTCCTGTCTGTCATGAGCTGGAAGTCTTGAAAGACGATGCCTAGCTTTCTTCTAAGAAGGGGTACACGTTTCCAGTCGAGCTGCTTGAGGTCGAAACTGACCACGTTCCCCTCACCTTCTTTAAGGGGTAACTCTCCATAGAGGGTTTTTAGGAGGCTTGATTTCCCGGAGCCGGTCCTACCCACAAGATATACGAACTCACTCCGGACCACCTTGATGTTCACATCCTTAAGGATCAGGGAATTGCCCTGATAAATATTGGCATGGGAGAGTTGCAATACGACGTCTGGCATATCTTTATTTTGGCAAAAATAAGATGACGGCTGCAGAATAAAACGTGGACTTATATCCTGCTACTTCAACCGATAATCCATGCGGATGGTGATGCTAGCCGTCTTGAATTTATCCCGCGTGTTGAAAACACCTCCATAGCTGTAGTCTTCATCGCTATTTTTCCCGGTGATCTGAAAGACGCCCATGTTGGCTTTATTGAGCCTATCGATTTTGCTGCCAACACTTTTTGCGATGGTCTCGGCCCTTGCCTTGGCGTCCTCAGAGGCTTTTGCCAGCAGGTCCATTTTGATTGATGCCAGTCGCGTGTAGAAATACATTGGCTCCTGGGAGGTGAATTCGATGCCCTTCTCAATCAGTTCGGTGACTTCACGGGAAACGGATTCGACCCGGTTCATGTCCATCGACTGGATCTTCACGCTCTGAGAAAGCCTGTAACCGGAGAATGAGGAGAAAGTATTTCCCTTGGAATCGTAATGCTGCTCAAACTCTTTGTTGAGGCTGACTGCGGTAAAGACGATGGCTGTGTCGGATATTCCTTTACTTTTAAGATAGCCGCGAATCGACTGTTCATCGCGCTTGAGATTGGCATAGGCGTCTTTAATATCCATATTCTTCCGTTCGAAGCTTCCTTGCCATACGATGAGGTCGCTGGTGAAGTCAACTTCGGCCAGACCTACGACAGAAATCTCTTCGGCAGCCCTATATTTATATTTATAGGCCCCTGCCAGGATCAGTGCCGTAGCGACCACGCTGGCTGCAATCAGCATCGCAGATATATACTGTCTCATTTGATGGAAATTTAGAATGAAAATACATAAGAGACGGCAGATGATTGATTCTCCTCAGGCTTACCTGTGAAAGAATTTCAAATGTTTCTATTCTTTACTGGCAGCCGATCGGTGCACCCGGTGGTGGTGCCGAGTGCAGCGTTGGCCGGGCCTTCTCGGGAGATTTCATTCGCTCCAGCGTCAAGCGGAGGTGAGATCGGTAACTAGGGTCTTTCGCAGTTGCCAGTGCAGAATCAATCATCATTTTCAGTTGGTGGAGGATTTCGACGACGGCTGCCCTACCGGCAAAAGAGAGTTGCTCATCCAGGCTGGCTGCCAGGAGATAGGTTAGCACCAGCTGCTCTGTCTGCTGCTGGATGCGTTGCAGCATGCCCGAACGGCGGGGCGCTTTCCATGTAGCCTCTAGGATGCGTTGGCCCATCTCCAGGATGCCAAGCCCACTGCTGGCTTCCTGCTGTGCCATCCGGCTGAGCCGTTCCGGGTGAAAGAGCAAGGAGAGGGGCATATCAGCCGCCGACTCAGCAGGGGTCAATGCATCGAACCCCAGGCCGGATCTTCTGCGGAAGAGTTCTTTACCGTACTCATAATTGGCAGGGCGTGGCGGGATTAGCTCTGTGATGCGGTCTGGGATTACCAATACTTCCGGTGAGAGGGTTGCCAGGATGGCGTCCAATGCTTGCAACTGCCGGGATCTAGGGAGTATGGCAACGGAGGGCTGTCCGTCACCGCGGAGATTATATGCATAGCTTGTACCGCCCACGAGCTTAACGACTGCTTCCACCTGATAGCGATGATAGAGATATACCGGTACGAGCACATCCTCTAGCATGGCTGCCGGTAGGCCGGGGCGTATGCTATTCCAACCAAAGTTAGCAAGGGCTGTTTTCCTGACTTTCATCACTTCGGAGAGCTCCACCACCGGGTCCTTGCCATTATCCCATAGATGAGCGGATGGATGTGAGCCTCCGGCGGCACGGGCATCCCGGTCACTGATAAAGAGGATGCCCTGCTGCTGGCCTTCCTGCATGATCTTGTCGAGCACGCTTTTCTCAGGAGTGTTCCGTGGCAGATCAGAGTATCCCCACCGGATGGCGAGTTTGTCCCAGGTGCCGATACCGGTCGCATAGGCCTCGCTGAGGTCGATACGTCCAAGAGCGCTGAGCCGTACCAGCGGATGGGGATAGTCCATGACGCTGGCCCGGTCATTGGTGCTGGAAGCATAGTTGTGCATGAGTCCTAGTGTATGCCCGACTTCGTGTGCGGCTAGCTGTTCGAGGCGTTTCAAGGACATGGCAAGCATGGGATCGTTGGCAGGCATCTCATTTTCAAAAGGGGAGAGCAGCCCCTGTGCTATGAGGTAGTCTTGTCGCACGCGGAGAGATCCCAAAGTTACCTGTCCTTTGATGATCTCGCCAGTGCGGGGATCCACGATGGAGGCTCCATAGCTCCAGCCGCGGGTAGAACGATGCACCCAGTTGATCATGTTGTACCGGATATCCATCGGATCGGCGCTATCCGGCAGGATACGCACCTGGAAGGCATCCCGATATCCCGCCGCCTCGAAGGCCTGGTTCCACCAGCGGGCTCCTGTCAGCAGGGCTGTCCGGATGGGCTCCGGGGTACCGTTGTCGAGCCAGTATACGATGGGCTTTACGGGGTCTCCAAAGGCTTCTGAGGGGTTTTTCTTTTGCAGCCGGTGGCGGACGATGTAGCGCTTCTCAATGGGTTCTGAAACTGGGGTTGAGTAGTCAAAGTAGGAGATATCATTAAAGCCAGACCTAGGATCAAGTGACCGAGGCCGGTAGTCGGTATCAGGGAGCTGCACAAAGGAGTGGTGCATGCGCAAGGTGATGGCTTCCGGCGAGGGCGTCACAGCGTTCACAAAAGGCCCTGTGACACCATCTGCGTTGACCAGCGTGACGATGGCTTCCATCTCTGTGTTGAGGGGGAAGTTTCGAGTAGAGGGAAGGTAGAGTGCGGAGCGGGTCTTGTCGACCGTATAATTGCCTTGCTGCATCTTTCGAATTCGGTTGGCTGCCTGCATGGCATCGCGGAAGAGGAAGTCTGTGAGTTCCACCAAGCATCGTCCGTCCGTCTCTGCCTCGATGACGAAGCCCCAGAGGATGGACTGCGCGAAAGATTGCTCGACGGCTCTTCGCTCGTTTGGATCCGGGCTGAGGGCGCGATAGTCGAAATTCGGCTGCACCATCAGCAATTTTCGGCCTATACGTGAGAACTTTACCACACGGCCACCACCCAGCAGACCGCGGTCCAGGCCGATATCATTCGAACCCAGTCCTGCAGGCAGTGAGGTGACATATAAAAATGTTGACCTGATAGGATCTGTTTCCAACCAAAGCCGTCCCTGGGTAGAATCCCAATACAGGGGAAAGAAGCCGTTCATATGCTGCATACCCCGGGTCTTTTCCGCGATACCCGGCAATGGCTGCGCTTGAGAAGAGGCAATGGAAAATCCTAAGAGGAGTACATACCAACGCATGTTAAATGATTTGATGGAAAATAAGGATTTCTTCGGAAGTTGATGGAGACGCCAAGGCTTTGCCATACCTGTCCGCGGCTGGCTGATGGGTTGTTGGCGTACCTTACAACGAAACTTGGGTGATGAAGATGCACGTCTGGGCCATCGGCAAGAAGCATGAGACCTATGTGCAGGAGGGTGTGGAAGCCTTCACCAGGCGACTGAAGCACTATTTCCCACTGGAATGGCATATCATACCTGTTCCGAAAAATGCCGGCATGCTGAGTACGGCAGACCTGAAGGCTTCGGAGGGTAGGACCGTGCTGGAATGGTTGCGTCCTGACGACTTCTTGGTTGCCCTCGACGAACATGGCCAACATTGGAGTTCAGAGGAGCTGGCAGGCTTTTTAAAAGACAGGGCGGAGGGAACTGGCCGTCGTATGATCTTCCTGATCGGAGGGTCATTTGGACTAGACGCGAACATCTTGCGGCGGGCAGACCGGGTTTGGAGTTTGTCTTTCTCGCCTGACCTTCCCGCATCAACTCGTCCGACTATTGCTGGCTGAGCAACTCTACAGGGCCTGCACCATCCTTCGTAACGAAGCATATCACCACCGATAAAAAGATCGCCTCCAATCCATTACCATGAGCATCACCCTAACGATCATCCTCGCCACCGGCATCCTCTCCTTCCTAGCATTCAACAAGGAAGGGCTCCGGGATGAGTTACTCTTTTGGCCGTATATGGCTGACAGCCAAGGACAATACTATCGGTTTCTCACCGGTGGCATGGTGCATGCCGATTTCATGCACCTGCTGTTTAATATGGTCTCTCTCTATTCGTTTGGGAACATCCTGGAGGGCGTCTTACTGCCATCGCTGTTTGATGAAAAAGGACGTATGCTGTATGCACTATTATACTTCTTTTCGCTGATCTTTTCCTGCCTGCCAGACTTTAGCTTACACAGAGCTAATCCCAGCTATCGGGCCCTTGGCGCCTCTGGAGCCGTGTCAGCTGTGATTTATTCCGCCATTACCATTGTCCCGACAATGCCCATCCGCTTCCTCTTCATACCATTCGACATCCCGGGCTGGCTCTTTGGATTTTTGTTCCTGGCATTCTCCTATTACCTTGCCCGGAGGGGGGGTGATCACATTGGACATAACGCGCATTTCTGGGGGGCCGTTTTCGGAATCATCTTTACGCTGGTGGCTGCTAGAGCATTTGCTGGCATTAACCTGGCCAGTCATTTTCTGTCGCTGGTGCTTCCGCAGTGAGCGGATACTTTAGCCCTCTGAGGCGGCCGGAGCCCATTGTAAAGAGATCGTTTCAGCGGTGGCAGGCGTACAGCGGAATCGGTCATCGATGCGGATGCCAATGAGCCAGACGATGCGTCTGTCTGATTCTACGACCCATGTACGCTCTTTTTGATCTCGGGGTATACGCTGGTCTATCAGTATGCGAGCCACTTTCTTTTTTTTACGCATGCCGAGGGGATACATATAATCTCCTGGCCGCCACTTTCTGATCAACAGCGGATATCTGACTTCTTTTGCATCCAATGTGACTTTCAGCAGTCCTTCGTCGCGGATGTCGGAGGTGAAAATCTGACGGGCTTGGATGCTCAGGGTGCCAGCGGGCGTTACAAGCTTTGTATCCTCGGCTTCAGCGATGATCACAGAGGTATCTGGCATCGTTTGCCGATGGATCAGCAGCCAGGACCTGTCTCGGAGTACCCGATGCGTAGAGGAGCTGACAAACCGCCCTGTGGCTGCATCGAGCAGCCGGAACGCTTCTTCACTTTGCATGGGACTGAAGCCAAAATCACGGAGAATCTCCCACAGCAACGTACGACCGGCTGTTGCCTGCCGTAGCTTTTCAACAGCGATGCGAAGCCCACCAGAAGCTGCCTCCTGTAGCAGGCGGTTCTTCCATGTCGCAACAGACATCTGGTGCAGCACTTCCTCGTCGCGGAACCTTTCCCAGTTGCGGGCCATCGTCTGTCGCACCTGAGGGAATCGTTGCTCCAGGAGAGGCAGTATGCGCAAGCGGATGAAATTGCGGTCGTAATCAACCGTTTGGTTGGAACTGTCTTCGACATAATGGAGTCCACGGTCGTGGGCATATGCTTCCAATTCTGAGCGATGGGCAAAGAGAAGTGGGTGGACGGCCACAGGGCCAGAGGGCAGCATACCACGCAGGCCGGCGATGCCTGTACCACGAAACAGATGGAAGAACATTGTTTCTATGTTATCGTCCATATGGTGGGCTGTCAAGATCTTGGGCCTTCTTCCTCCCCGCCCGATGGGCATCGCGGCGACCAGCTCCTGAAACCACGCGTAACGTATGTCGCGGGCTGCTTCCTGGATGGAGCTTTTATGATTTGAGGCGAAGGCCAGGGTGTCAACTTTTTTTAGGTGGAGTGGTACCCCTTGGGCTAAGGCGAGGGACCGAACATGCGCTTCGTCTCTGTCACTCTCTGCGCCCCGAAGACCAAAGTTGACATGTGCCATTTGGAATGTGAATCCACCCTGCTGAACAAGGTCTAGGAGCACGACTGAATCTAGTCCGCCGCTGACAGCCAGGAGCAAAGTATCATCTAGACGGAAAAGACGCTCTTCCCTGACGAATGCATCAAACCGCTTTTTGACTTCTGATGCAGTGGATTTGCTGGACATATCGGCCATCTTGAACGAGTGAAAAGGATTAGTCATCCACCAGCCATTCGGCTGCAGCCAGGAGCTCTCGGGCGGAGTGTGTATCCCCTGCTGCCTTGGCCTGAAGGATCCCTTGCTGATAGATGAGAAGGGCCGATGTCTTCTCACCGGCTCTTTCCAACAGTTTTCCCAAGTGATAGTAGGTGCCGACTTGATCGGGGTTGTCTCGCAATATGGCTTCAAACTCGACGCGTGCCTGCTCCTCCTGTCCCAACTTGATATATTCTAGTGCTAGGGCATGACGGCTGAAGGCATCGTGCGGGTTGGTGGCCAGAAACTCTTTCAGTCGCGACAATCTGTCCATTTTTTTAGATTACCGGATTGCGAGAAAATCACAAGTCGCTACCTTTGAGGCATAAATGGTTGCATAAACAACCTTATGCATCAAACCGATATTACAAAACCATATTTGGAAGTTGTATGAAAATCTTGGTATGCATCAGTCGTACGCCGGACACTACAGCAAAAATAGCCTTCACGGAGAATAGCACGAAATTCGTATCAGAGGGAGTGCAATGGATTATCAACCCATACGATGAGTGGTATGCGCTGGTCCGTGCGATAGAGATGAAGGAGAAGGATCCTTCTATGCTGGTCCACTTAGTCACGGTCGGTGCGGTGGATACGGAGCCTGTGATCCGAAAAGCGCTGGCATTGGGGGGGGATGAGGCGATCCGAGTGGATGCGGAGCCAGGAGACGCCTATCAGGCTTCCTGTATGATCGCGGAGGTGGCGAGGCAAGGGGGCTATGACCTCATACTCACAGGGAAAGAAACGATCGACCAGAATGGATCAGCGGTGGCGGGCATGGTTGCAGAATTACTGGATGTAGATATGGTTAGCCTAGCGGTGGCCTTGGAATGTTCAGAGGGTAAGGCCAAGGTAACCCGCGAGATAGAGGGAGGCGAAGAAGTCTATGAAGTGCCTTTGCCGGTTGTGATCTCTTGTCAAAAGGGCATGGCGGAGGCGAGAATCCCCAACATGCGCGGTATCATGGCGGCGCGCACCAAGCCGTTGCGGGTGGTAGCACCCACAGCGGTATTGCCCCTCACGTTCACAGAAAGATATGCCCTCCCGGCTGCGAAGGTGGGCGTGAAGCTGGTGGCTGCCGACCAGCCGGAGGAGCTGGTGAGACTTTTGCATGAGGAAGCGAGAATTATCTGATAAATCTCCTGATAACTTTCTTACAAATTCTATTGCTATGGCAGTTTTGACCTATGTGGACTTGAATGAAGGCCTGGTCCGTAAATCTTCATTGGAAGCCTTGTGCTATGGATCCCAACTAGCTGAGCGGTTTGGATGCCCTTCGGAGGCCATTGTGCTTGGAAGTGTTTCTATCGATCTGGCGGAGCTTGGCGCGTATGGTGTGACCCGAGTACATCACGTAGCGGATGGAGGTCTCGATGTTTTTGATACGCGTCGGCATGCGTCGATAGTGGCTGCCATGGCAAGAGCCATTGGTGCGACGACGGTCGTGTTGTCGCACAGTCTAAACGGGCGGGCGTTGGGGCCACGACTGTCGGTACGTCTGCAGGCGGGCTATGTATCCGGGGTCACTTCGCTGCCGGAGGAGACTGAACAGTTCATCATCAAGCGGAATGTCTTTTCTGGCAAGGCGCAAGCGGAGGTCTCCATCCTCTCGCCAGTACGGGTATTGACGCTCCAGCCCAATGCTTTTGGCATCCGTCGCGGCGCTGGCCAGGCGGAGGTCATCACTGGCACTACCCCGGAGGATAGCGGCAGGGTACACCATCTGGAGACGCGGAAAGTGACCGGTAGCATCCCCTTGGGAGAAGCGGAGCTTGTCATCAGTGGAGGAAGGGGGTTGAAAGGTCCGGAACACTGGGGGCTGGTAGAAGACCTAGCAGGCCTGGGAGAAGCGGAGCTTGTCATCAGTGGAGGAAGGGGGTTGAAAGGTCCGGAACACTGGGGGCTGGTAGAAGACCTAGCAGGCCTTATTGGTGCGGCGACGGCCTGCAGCCGGGCCGTGGCGGATGCCCACTGGAGGCCTCACCATGAGCATGTAGGCCAGACGGGCCTGGCCATTGCTCCCAACCTCTATTTTGCCATTGGTATATCAGGAGCGATACAGCATCTGGCAGGCGTCAACCGGAGTAAAGTCATCGTGGTCATTAACAAAGACCCGGAGGCGCCTTTCTTCAAAGCGGCCGACTATGGCATTGTTGGGGATGCTTTTGAGGTGATGCCCCGTATCATCGCAGCGGTACGACGGCTTAAAGCGGTATGACCCGTGACGGGCTGCGATCTCGATTCCAGGCGATATCCCGTATCTTCGCAACGTACTATGAACAAGATCGAGCTGGAGATTGTAGCCCTTTCCCACAGCATTGCCCAGACCCATTCTTATGCAGTTGTGTTGGGCGAAGTGAACGGCCTGCGCAAGTTACCCATTGTTATTGGCGGCTTCGAGGCGCAGGCGATCGCCGTAGCCCTCGAGCGCATGCATCCGAGTCGTCCCCTGACGCACGACCTGATGAAAAACTTCATGATGGCCTTCAACATCGAGCTTCATGAAGTGGTGATCTGCGACTTGCAGGAAGGCGTCTTCTATTCTCAGCTGGTCTGCAGCAATGAAAATGATACGGTCGAGATCGATTCCAGAACTTCCGATGCGCTGGCGCTTGCCGTACGATTCGGATGTCCCATCTACACCTACGAAAGCATCCTCGAGAATGCTGGCATGTTGATGGAAGATGAGGCAGTGCAGAAGAAAAAGTCCAAGCAGGTGACGACTATGAGTAAGGAGCCAACCGGTACCGAAGACCTCGCCAAGCTCACCCTGGAAGAACTCAATACCCTCCTCATCCAGGTTTTAGAGTCGGAAGACTACATACGTGCTATCAAAATCCGCGACGAGATCAAGAGCCGAAGCCGATAAATGCCAGATGGTTGTCTTTCCCAATGCGAAGATCAATCTGGGCCTGAACATCATCCGCCGCAGGCCAGATGGCTACCACGACCTGGAGACAGGGTTCTACCCCATAGCCTGGAAGGATGTGTTAGAGTGCTCTTCCCTTCCTGCGTCGTCTGTGGCTACAGAACCTGAGTTGATCGTCACCGGGCAGTCTATCCAAGGACTGCCACAAGAAAATATCTGCCTCAGGGCCTGGCAAGTCTTACATAATGCCTTCCCGAGCCTCCCCCCTGTTCATTTGCATCTACACAAATGCCTGCCGATGGGAGCCGGCTTGGGCGGTGGCTCTGCAGACGGCGCCTTCACACTGCGCCTGTTATGTGACAAATTCTTTTTATCGGTATCGGAAGATCAACTGGAGGACTTTACCCTGGAGCTGGGCAGCGACTGCCCTTTTTTCTTGCGCAATCAGCCCTGCTTTGCGGAAGGTAGGGGCGAGCGGATGCGACATCTGCCATTGGATTTAACGGCTTATAGCCTCCTGGTCGTTCACCCCGGGATCCATGTCAGCACAGCCCTTGCCTTTGAAGGGGTGAGGCCTGAAATCCCCAAGGTTCCGATATCGGAAATCCTTTCGCAACCAGTAGAGACCTGGAAGGGAGCCCTGGTGAATGATTTTGAGCGGAGCGTATTTGCACAATATCCTGAAATCGAAACACTGAAAGCGCGACTATATTCATTGGGAGCTGTCTATGCAGCTATGAGTGGCAGTGGATCCAGTGTGTTTGGCATCTTTCTGTCGGGTCAGCTACCTAAGCCCTGGGCCAGCGCCCCGGATAATTACATATTTTTTCGTCAGGAGACGATGACTCCTACAATCCCAAAATAATCTGTATTTTTATTATCTGATGGATCTATGTTTGTCAAATACAGATTTTTTGTCCGGTAATCTCGACCTGCTCAACCACTAAAGGGCCTCCCCTACCGTCTGCCTTTCGCCTGTCGCTTATTCGGATTTTTCCCAACATTACTGAATTGCACATGTATGGATACAAATTTCCATTTATCCAAGAGGACCCGTCGCATCATTGAAATGGAGGCACAATATGGGGCGCACAACTACCATCCTATGCCAGTCGTGCTGGCAAGGGGTCAGGGCGTGCATGTCTGGGATGTAGACGGAAAGCGTTATTACGACTTTTTGAGTGGATATTCTGCTGTCAACCAAGGGCATTGCCATCCGCGCATAGTGGAGGCCTTGGCAGATCAGGCCCAGAAAAGCTGACGTCGCGTGCTTTCCACAACAACTGGCTGGGAGTCTATGAAGAGTATATCACAAACCTTTTTGGATATGATAAGGTACTTCCGATGAATACGGGGGTGGAAGCAGTGGAGACGGCTTTCAAACTAGCCAGGCGCTGGGGCTATGTGGTGAAGGGCATCCGGGATGGAGAGGCCAAGATCATCGTTTGTGCGGGGAATTTTCACGGCCGTACTACTACGGCCATCTCCTTGAGTACTGACCCAACGTCGTATGGCGGTTTTGGACCACGGATGCCAGGCATCCTCGTGGTGCCCTATGATGATGTGGAAGCTCTTCGAATGGCCCTGGAAGACACTACAGTGGCGGGCTTTCTCGTGGAGCCGATCCAGGGGGAAGCTGGTGTGATTGTACCGGATGAGGCCTACCTCCCGACAGTCGCAGCAGCTTGCCGAGAAGCGAACGTACTCATTATGGCGGATGAAGTGCAGACAGGACTTTGTCGGACGGGCCGAATGCTATGCTGCGAATACGGGCCTGTGAGGCCCGATGTGCTGATCCTGGGCAAGGCTCTGAGCGGAGGTACCCTCCCTGTCAGTGCCGTGCTGGCCGACGACGATGTGATGCTTACCATCCGTCCAGGGCAGCATGGATCGACATATGGAGGCAACCCACTGGCTAGCAGGGTCGCAATTGAATCCCTGAAAGTACTTGTGGAGGAGCGGCTGGCAGATAGAGCCGAGGAGATGGGCCAGCGTTTTCGGGAGGGACTGGAAAGGCTGCAGTCGCCATATTTAAGCGTGATTCGCGGTAAAGGGCTATTGAATGCCATCGTGATAGATCATCCACATCCAGAGGCTGGATGGTATTTATGTATAGAAATGATGCAACGGGGCTTGTTGGCAAAGCCCACGCATGCCGACAAAGTTCGACTGGCACCTCCGCTCTGCATCAATGCTGCACAGGTGGATGAGAGTCTTCACATCATCGCTGAAAGCCTGACTAGCTTGGAAGCATTGTCTGAGAAGGCCTTCGAAACCACCCACTGAGGCTGCTTTTTCGTACCTTGACTGCTCCAATAAGACCTGGATGACGGAAGACAAATCCCTCCATTTTATAGAAGAGATCATTGAAGAGGACCTGCGTACCGGACGTACGGCTCGCGTGCACACGCGTTTCCCACCGGAACCCAACGGGTACCTTCATATCGGTCATGCCAAAAGCATTTGCCTGAACTTTGGCTTAGGCGACCGGTATGGGGGTGTGACCAACCTTCGTTTTGATGATACCAATCCAGTCACCGAAGAGACGGAGTATGTGGATTCCATCAAAGCAGACATCCGCTGGCTTGGCTTTGAGTGGGACCGGGAATGTTATGCGTCTGACTACTTCGAGCAGTTGTACACCTATGCCGTGGCACTCATCCGAAAAGGGCTTGCTTATGTGGATGACTCGGGTGCGGAAGATATCGCAAGGATGAAAGGCACGCCCACGACGCCAGGTACGGACAGTCCATATCGAAATCGCCCGACGGAGGAGAACCTCCACCTTTTCCAAGCCATGCGGGAGGGCCGCTTTGCCGAAGGAGAGAAAGTCTTACGGGCACGAATCGATATGGCCTCTTCGAATATGCACCTGCGGGATCCAATCATGTATCGCATCCGACATGTGAGTCATCATCGGACGGGCAATGAGTGGTGTATCTATCCGATGTATGATTTTGCCCACGGACAGTCAGACTCCATCGAAGGTATTACTCATTCCATCTGCACCCTTGAGTTTGAAGTACATCGCCCTTTGTACGAGTGGTACATCGAACAGCTGGACATATATCCATCCCGACAGTTTGAATTCGCCCGTCTCAACCTCACCTACACGGTGATGAGTAAACGTAAGCTGCTCCAGCTGGTGCAAGAAGGGCATGTTGACGGCTGGGACGACCCACGCATGCCCACCCTCTCGGGGATGCGCAGGCGTGGATATACGCCCTTGGCAATCCGCAACTTCTGTGACCGCATCGGGGTGCAACGGAGGGAAAACATCATCGATGTGGGGCTCTTAGAATTCTGCGTGCGGGAAGACCTGAACCGCGTCGCCGAGCGCAGGATGGTGGTGATGGAACCACTGAAATTGATCATCTCTAACTATCCAGAAGGGCAGGTGGAGTTCGTGGATGCAGAAAACAACCCAGAGGCACCCGACCAGGGCGGCACCCGTCCACTTTCCTTTGGAAGGGTGCTATGGATTGAGCGGGAGGACTTCATGGAAGTTCCTGCCAAAAAATGGTTTCGTCTTGCCCCGGGCGCCATGGTACGCCTTAAGAATGCCTACATTATCCGCTGTGATGGTTTCACTACAGATGAGCAGGGGCAGGTCTCAGAAATACAGTGTAGCTATATTCCGGAAAGCCGCAGCGGGCAGGATAGTTCCGGACTGATCGTCAAAGGCACTATCCACTGGGTACATGTGGCGGCTGCCCTGCCCGCAACACTGCGCCTGTACGATCGGTTGTTTCAGGTCGAAAACCTTGGCAGCGAAGAACCTTTCACCGCTCACCTACATCCCAACTCATTACAGGTTGTCTCTGGCGCGTATATGGAAGCATCGCTTTCTGATGCAAATCAAAATACTCATTATCAGTTTATTAGAAAGGGTTATTTCACATTAGACTCGAAGTTTTCCACCCCTGGCAATCCAGTATTCAACCGAACGGTGGGGGGCCAAGGAGGCGCGCAAGGAGGGCTAGGAAGGCGTTAGACTGACTTGTCCGTGGGCAAAGGCAGCCTACCCTTGGGGAAGAGGCTTACGAAGAGGAGCAGGAAGGTGGCGGTGAGCATAAGATAGATGCCGACTTGTTTGACGGGGCAGTATCCCAAGTAGCAGGCGCTGAATACCAGGTATGTCTTGAGGGCGTAGGCGGCATTGAGGGAGGAGATGAGCAATGCAGCCCGTTTTGCCCAGACGCGAGGCACCCATGCGGAGAGTGCAGTCAGTCCGCCCATGATCAGCAAAAACTTCCCAGGCTTTCCATAGATGTTTTCTTTTGACTGGAAGCCGGTGAAATACATATTCAGGTCCTCATGCCATGTCCAGGGAAGAAAACATGCAATTGAAAGGGTGGCAATGGCGAGTAAGGCCAGCCCGGGGGCGTATTTGGACATATACATAAAAATAAAAAAAGCGAAGGGGGGCCTTCGCTAGAGGTACCGAGCAGATTCGAACTGCTGTACGAGGTTTTGCAGACCTCTGCCTAGCCCCTCGGCCACGGTACCGGATGTATCAGGGAGTCTTAGACTCCTAGCCATAAGAATACAAAATTAGTAATTTGGCGCGGAATGCGAACAGCTGCCCTCGGGTGCGCTACCATTTCTTCTTATGTCAAACGCATCACACCATCGCCCGCTTGCGCCGTCTGAGCTGATCTTGAATGCCAGGGGTGCCGTTTACCACCTCGACCTTCGGCCAGAGGAGTTGGCAGATACCGTCATTACTGTTGGAGACCCGGGTCGAGTATCACGGATCAGCCAGTATTTCGACAGCATCGATACCCGTCTACAGCATCGGGAGTTTATCACCCATACAGGTACGATCGCGGGAAAACGCATCACGGTGATATCGACTGGCATTGGGACAGACAACATCGACATTGCGATCAACGAATTGGATGCAGTAGCCAACATCGATCTCGAGCGGCGAGAGCCCAGGGAAAAGCTACGCCAATTGGAGATCATCCGGGTAGGGACAGCCGGGTCGTTGCAGTCAGACATCGAAGTAGATCAGTTTGTCGCCACGACCCATGGCATTGGAATTGACAACCTCATGGCTTTCTACCGGCACGATCTGAACGACGAGGAGCTCATGATCCGTCAGGCTTTCATACGGCATGTTCAGTTGAGTGATGCATTTGCGATGCCCTTCGTGAAAGGTGGGAGCCCGGGATTACTGAAATATTTTACGGAGGGCTTCCATCTGGGCATGACAGTCACCTGCCCGGGATTCTATGGACCGCAGGGGCGAGCACTTCGGCTGCCATTATCGCAAAAAGGCCTGAACGAACGGCTCAGGGGAACCGGCGCATCACCAACTATGAGATGGAAACTTCCGCCTTGTATGGACTCGGGCAGTTGCTGGGACATCGGACAGCCTCCCTCAGCGTCATCGTAGCCAATCGTGTGGATAACAGTTTCTCCAGAGACACCTCCAAAGCCGTCGATCGGCTAATCCAAAAAGTCCTTGACACACTCTCCCATCGCCCCTAGCGGCGGCCATCCTGATCGGATGCTTTATTTTTGCGGCATCCTTTCAAAACGGTTTACTACATGATTCTTCCATTCCATAAGTACCAAGGCTGCGGCAACGACTTCATCCTTCTGGATGGAAGGGCCATGGCATTGGGTGACTGGACAGAAGAATGGATCTCCCTCCTCTGCCATCGTCGGTTTGGCATTGGCGCAGACGGGTTGATGGTACTGGAAGAGGCTGCGGGATTTGACTTTCACATGCGCTATTGGAATGCGGATGGGAAGGCCGGCAGTATGTGCGGAAATGGGGCTCGTTGCATGGTGAATTATGCCCATGCTTTGGGTATCGGGTCAGATCATGTGACCTTCCTGGCGCCAGACGGTCCGCATGAAGCTATCCGCGAGTCCAATGCAACGGTTCGGCTTCACATGGGCGATGTTGACCATATAGAGGCTTTAGGAAAAGACTTTATCCTCCACACGGGATCTCCCCACTACGTTCGATTTGTATCTAACCTACGGGAGCTGGATGTATACACAGAAGGACATTCCATACGCCATTCTAAGAGGTTTGCGGAAGAAGGGATCAATGTCAACTTTGTCGAGCGGATAGCACATGGGCAGATCTTTGTTCGCACGTTTGAGCGTGGGGTAGAAGCTGAGACGATGAGCTGTGGCACAGGCGTGACCGCCAGTGCGTTGATTGCTTGGGGCGATGGTGGTGGCCGCGGGGAGTGTCATGTATTAACGCCTGGTGGTCCGCTCCGGGTCGCATTCCAGCAAAAAACATCTGGTCGGTTTGAAGACATCTGGCTGATTGGTCCTGGCGTGTTTGTATTCGCTGGCGAGGTCGACACGATCCGGTTTGGATTGCACTAGCAATGGCTAAATAAAATCCTTCGATATGATCAGCGTGCGCGTATATGGTATCTTGATTGATGTAGAACGAAGGGTACTGGTGAGCGATGAGTTTATCCGTGGTGCCTATTACACCAAATTCCCAGGGGGCGGGTTAGAATTCGGAGAGGGCACGCGCGAATGCCTGCGGAGGGAATTCATGGAAGAGATGGGTTTGGCGGTGGATGTCGGGCGGCATATTTACACAACAGACTTCTACCAGCGCTCTGCCTTCAACCCCGACCATCAGATACTATCCATCTACTATGAGGTCAGAGCACTGGAGCCCATCCACGTACCGCTGCGGGAGACAGCTTTTGCATTTGACGAACATCAACTCGAGATATACCGTCAACGGGGTGAGACGGAGACATTCCGGCTGATTGGATGGGAGGGATTTTCGGAAGAGAGTGTTTCGTTACCGATCGACAAGATCGTAGCTGGCATGATCAAGGAAAGCTGGTGACCAGTCAGGCTTTAGCGACCTCTCCAGCCATCAGGTTGTAACATCAGGGAAAAGACTGACACGAGATGGCGGAGATGGTTAGCGTTGTATGGTATAAAGTGCATCCAGACAGGTTCGGGGGGCAGAAGGGCATTGCCCAGTTCAACCGCTTTTTATCGGTGCACCATCGACTCACCTGTCTTTGTGCAGCCGACAACGACCCGAGTGAGGCTGGCTATCCTCTTTTGCCGCATCTGCCAGTCGGCAAATGGCAATTTCTCAATCCGATAAATTGGGTACGTATCTGGAGGGTCTGCCGTCAGATGAACGCCACGCACCTCTTGATAGAACATCCTCCCTATGCGCTTGCCGGTCGGATCATCTCTCACCTCCTTGGCATCCGGATGGTGCTTCATGCCCACAATATTGAGTCAGAAATCCTACGGCAAAAGAATACCCTCCACTGGAGGGTGGCGGCTTGCTGGGAGGGTATTGCCTGCCGATTTGCGGACCTAGTATTGTTCAAGACCCCGGAAGACCGCGACCTTGCGATGTCTCGCTTCCGAGTCCATCCTGGTCGCACGCATATTGTTCCCTTTGGGGTATTGAGGTCTGCCTGCCCGGGGATACTGGAGCGCAAACAAGCGAGGCTGCGGCTACAGGAGCTGTACGACATTGATATGTCAGAACGGTTGTTATATTTCGGTGGAACGCTGGATTACGGACCAAATGCAGAAGTAGTTCTTTGGCTACACAAGAACTTGCTTCCAGAGATACGGAAGTACAGCCAGGAGCCTTTTCGGCTGGTCATCTCCGGGAGGAGGGAAAATCTCGCATTCGAATGGGTCGATCATTTAGCGGATGCAGCCTGTATTTATACGGGAGACACGGAGGATACAAGCGATCTGATGTTGGGTGCAGACTTACTGGTCAATCCGGTCGTCAGTGGCAGCGGCATCAAGGTCAAGAATATGGAGGCCCTTGCCGCAGGGCTGACGGTTGTGACGACCGAGCATGGAGCCAGGGGGATTGACGCCTCCGTGGCAGGTACTAAACTGATCGTTTCTGAGACGGCGAATGTGCTTTCGTTTGCCGAAGCTGTCATCCAGCATTGGGGAAGCCAAGAGCCAACGCCGGAAGCGCCTTCTATGCACGCTATCATTGGTCGCATATTGCGGCACATACAGCCCAAAGGATCGCTGATTGCTGATGTCCAGGCCAGGCGACCCGACCCCAAGTTTTGCTATCTTTGAATACCCCTGAAGTGGGTCAAAACTATCTGAGACATGCCAACGCCACGCTCCAAGTCACTCCTAACACATCTGGCAGCTTTTGCATCTTTTCTGGTCGTAGCGATGATCTTCTGTAAGCCCGCCATGCAAGGGATGGTGCTCCGTCAAGACGATAACATCCAGTGGAGGGCGATGTATGAAGACCAGCGGCGGGTAAAGGAACAGACTGGCAACCAGCCATTATGGACCAAACAGATGTTCAGCGGAATGCCGGCGTATCAAATTTCGCTGGAGGCGCCCAACCCGATTTCTTTCCAGCATCTCTACAGTCTATTTACCAGCATCTTGCCGAAACCGGTACATTTCTTCGTCCTTGCCTGCCTGAGTTTTTATTTTCTGGCGCTCGCATTCCAGGCAAATCCCTTTGTGGGCATCCTGGGGGGGCTTGCCTATGCCTATGCCACCTACCACCCTGTCATTATTGGCGCCGGGCACGACACCAAGATGGTCTCACTGGCACTGATGCCCATGCTGGTGGGGGCTATTCATTTGATCTTTCAGCGGAGATATTTGATCGGGACAGCCCTGAGTGCCGTCGCCGCCTCGCTGTTGATCGGCGCCAACCACCCGCAGATCAGCTATTACACCATTCTCATCTTAGGTGCTATGACCTTAGCAGAGCTGGTGTATGCATTTCGGGCAAAAGACTACAGGCATATGGCCACGTCGCTCGCGCTGGCTGTATCTGCTGGCCTCCTGGGGGTAGCCTGCAACGCAGTGTTGTTGGCGACGACCTATGAATATTCTAAGGAGTCGATCCGCGGCGGCAGTATGCTGGCCGACAAGCAGAGCCCGAATGACCAGAATGGTCTGAATAAAGAATATGCACTGAGTTACAGCATTTACAAGACCGAGCCGTTGGTGATGATGTTTCCCAGGATCTATGGTGGCAGCACAGGCAACCTGGAGGTTTCAGAGGACAAGTCAAAAGCCATCGAAGCATTGCAGCAGATGCCGCCGGAATTGGGACAGCAGCTACAGTCGTACCTGCAGTTCTACTGGGGAGGCATCTCGCAGGGAACTTCAGGCCCTCCCTATGCGGGTGCCATCATCTCCTTCCTCGCGTTACTGGCGCTGACAGTACTCCCCAATCGCCACAAATACTGGATGGTACCCGTCACCCTCTTCGCCTTCGCTTTGAGCTGGGGGCACTACTTCGAAGGCTTCAACGTCTTCATGCTGGAGCATCTCCCCTTCTACAATAAATTCAGGGCACCGAGCATGGTGATGGTGATTCCTACCTTGCTGTTTGCCTTAGCCGCCGTGATGGCCCTGCAAGAGCTTTTATTTGTAGAGGTATCACCCACCTCTATGAAGCAGTATCGGAAAGGGCTATATGTCGTGGCTGGCGTATTCATTGTAGCCCTGGCCGTATACTTTTCCTCCAACTTCACCAGCGAGACCGACAAGTCGCTGGGGTCGAACAAGTAAAGCAGATCCCAGATGCGAGCCAGCGTGATGTGATCCTTCGGCATGTACAGGATTTCCAGCAAGGATTGAGAGAGGATCGAAAATCCCTCTTTACAGGAGACCTCCTCAGGAGCCTTTTGCTTGCCGGTGTGGCAGGACTAGCTATTTGGCTGCGCCTACGAGGTGTGATCAAAGGCAGTGTTGCCCTGGCATCCATCGGACTGCTGATGTTGATGGACATCTTTCCTATTGATGTCGAGTATCTGAATGAAAGTAACTATGTGGAGGAAGAAGGCATTGCAGAGGTCTTCACTCCTGCCCCTTATAACCTTGAGATAGCCAAAGATACCGGCAGCTACCGCGTCTTAGACCTCTCAAGGGGCGTCTCGGCCGCATTCAACGGCAACGCACTCACAGCAGTCTTCCATCGCTCCATCGGAGGCTATCATGCTGCCAAGTTGAGTATCTACCAAGATCTGATCGAAAAGCAGCTATATAAATACCCAGACTGCCAGCCGACCCTGGACATGCTCAATACACGCTATGTCATCTTTAATGATCCTGCTACCAACCAGATCACCTTTCGCTACAACCCCAGCGCCGCGGGTGATTGCTGGTTTGTAGCGTCGGTGAGGGGGAAAGACAGGTACAAAAGGTCATGGGCGCCCTCGACAGCCTGCATGTATTGTCAGAAGCCATCGTGGAAGCGGACTTGGGACAACAGATCACAAAAACTGCAGGCGACAGTATATGGCTGCAGCGAAACAACCACGACGAGATACAATACCACGCCCGTTCGGCCGGCGGAGGTTTTGCCGTTTTCAGCGAAGTGTATTACAAGCCGGGCTGGGAAGCCTACATCGATGGTGAAAAAGCTACCATCTACAAGACCAACTATGTACTAAGAGGGATGTACTAAGGGGCTTATATGTGCCCGCAGGCGAACATGACATCCGTTTCGAGTTCAAGCCGGACACCTATTATGGATCAATGAAAGTAGGCATCGCCGCTTCTGCCGTGGTATGGCTGCTGCTCGGGAGCAGCGCAGCCCATGCCTGGAGAAGGCAACGGAGCCAAAAGGGATCTTCCTAAATTGGCCATGACTCGATCAAACATCTCATCCCGATGAAATGGAATTGGGTGTACATCCGCGACAGGAAGATCAAAGGCACGCTATCTAAATACCTTGGAATAAAATTTCGATACCCTTCTGAAACTTCCAAGGTTCGGCGTAGCGTATTACTCTACTGCCAGGGTAAGGGATGTGATATCGGGTTTGGAGGCGACAAGATCAGTAAAACAGATTGTGATGGAATCGACTTCCCTCAGCCTTACGCACATGCCGGCACAGACCGCGTAGACATACCCGTAGATGTCATCCGACAAGAAATCCCAGTGCCGGATGGTTATTACGACTATGTCTATACCAGCCACCTAATCGAAGATTTTCACGATACGGCAGAACGATACGGCAGACGCTTTAAGAAAGTTTACCCGGATCCTGAAAGATGGCGGGATACTCATCCTTGTATTCCCTGACCAGCCAAGATATGTCGCGCACTGCAAACGAATTGGCATCGAACCCAACCCATACCATGTACATGCCGACATGGGGTATGCATACATGCAAAAGACAATGGCCTTCCTGCCTCAGATCCGATTCCAAGAGCTATACCAAAGCGATGGAGAGATCGACTATAATGTGATCATGGTGCTTCGGGTATGGAAGCTGTCATCAGGCCCCGGTCGAGTTGACAATCCGGATACCTAATGGAGACAGCCACCGATTAAGCGTCCGCAGAAAGCCTGTTGATGGTCTAACAGGGCGGACAAATGAGCACTCCATGGCATGAAACTGCTCATAGCCATGTTGCCGGAGCTTTTCAGCATATTTCTGTAACAGAGTTGCCCACACAGTTAGGTCTTTGAGATGATAACGGTCCTGATGCCTGGATAGCATGTCTGGACGGGTAAGGTTGTATCCACTGATATGAAGAAACAGCAGTGGGTGGGTGCCGTTTACCTGATAACCAACCCCTGCCGAAGACAAATGACGTTCATGGAGATTCCAATACGCCACATTGGCGCCCGGATGCAGAAAGAGACAGAGACCCCTGGAAAAAAGAGGGGTACCAGGTTCAGCCAGAGTTGGTCTACACCCATGCCCATGGCAAAATCGTAATGACATTCTGTATGCATATGGCCAGCCCACCATTCAAGGAATCGTTCTGTCTCCGGACAGTTCTTCATGGCAAGGAACCCAGCATTGAAGATGCCAGACCGAAGGATATCCCGCTCCAAGGGCATGTGGTGGCTGTCCGGCAATGGGGTTAAAACATGCGGCGTCAGCAGTAAGGAATGCTTCTCCAAGGCAGACTCCACTGCTTCCAGATCATGTGTAACCCATATGTCTGAATCGAGATAGAGTAAAATATCAGGTTTTTCCTGACACAATAATATCTGTGCGGCAAAAGCCTTTACCGCACAATTCAATTCGATGATACTGTACCGTTCTGCCATCGCCTGAAAGCCTGGGATACCTAAGGACTCGACGTCTCGGATATGGGCTGGCTGAAAAGCGTTTGGGTCAAAGCGACCGTTGATACGATCTACAAGTACGATCACGCATTCATAGCCAGCAGTATGCTGCAGGAATGATTCCACCATGGTCTTGCTATGAGCGAGGTGGTTTGCGGAACAGACTGTATAGAGGAGCTTCTTCATATTTTTTTGTAGGCGAGCACGACCGTATTGAGATAGAAACTGTCTGAGCGTGGCCAGAAAGGCTCTGTTAGGCGAAAGAGGATGTTGAGCGAAGGGATCAATGCTTGACGAACGAGTTTATGAAAAATCGACAGACGGGATAGTAGCGCGACACGATACATCCATTCATTTTGTAAGTAGACGATAAACAATTGGTGTAAGGCTTGCACATAATGCCCAGACTTCTCTACTGCTATGATTTCAAAGCCTTTTTGAGTCAGCAGGTCTGCCAATGCAAAGCGTGTATATCGGGCATAGTCGACCGGCACTTCATGTTCTTCCCAAGCGAATGGTACTGTCAACAGAAGTTTACCGCCGGGCTTGAGTACACGGTCAATTTCATTCAGATTTTGGGGAAGCAGGAATAGATGTTCAAAGACTTCACTGCTGAAAACAGAATCGAAACTAGCATCTTCGAATGGAAGGTTGATCCCATCGTAGAAAATATCGACGAATTCATTTTTATGATCATGCCCTTCCCCTTCGTAGTCTACCCCAATATATTCTGTCGCCTTCGTGAAGAGTGACTGGTAAGGTTTTGCCCCGCATCCAAAATCAAGAAGCCTACCGCCCAACTCTCTGCTGTAAAGGCTAATTTTGTCATATAGACCTTTTCGGATGTAATAGAGCGGGTGCGAGATGGGGGGATGGAAGTCGGTTGGTACCATTGTCCGAAAGTACTGAATCTGTAAAGTATGACAATTGCAGGCGCGTTGAACCTATTCAAAGACATAGTATACTCACTGATCGGCTGGGCGTCTGCCTTGGGAGTAGGCCGACGACCTCGACGAGGGGTTCTGATTGTACGTGTCGATGAGATCGGTGACTACCTGCTTTGGAGGCCTTATCTAGAGGTCATCTTGTCTTCCGAAAAATTCCGGACCGAGGAAGTAACACTTTGCGGAAACCTCAGCTGGAAAGGCCTGTTTCAAACCTTTGATGCTAATCTGCGGGTAGAGACCATCTGGATGGACAAGGTTCGATTTAAGAAAGACATGACCTATCGCTACCGTTTTCTTAGAAATGTCTTTCTGAGTAGCTATCAGATCGTCATCAATCCGACATATTCCAGGGACAAACGATATGACGATGCCGTCGTGCAAGCCGCTGCTGCACCCATCCGGTACGGGATGGCAGGCAATTGGGAGAATATAAGGTGGTATGACCACGGATACGACAGGCAGCTCTATACGCACCGGATGGATTCCAGTGCTGAGGTGCTGTTTGAGTTTTTCCGCAATGAGGCTTTCGCTGCGTTTGTCGTAGGTAACAGACCTCCGCCAATCTTCTTTTTGTTAGACAAGGCCCGATGTGCCGGTATACATCTCACACTGCCGCAATCCTATTTTATCATCTTCACCGGATCCCGAAGTCCACGGAGACGTTGGCCCATTCGATTTTTTATCGAAGTAGCCAACTTTATGCATGCTCAATCCGGCTGGACCGTTGTGTTATGCGGTGGCCCTTCCGACCGGCTTCAAAGTGATGCTTTTGTCAGAGACTACGCGGGTCCTTGCCTGGATCTAACCGGTCAGACTGCCTTGCCAGCACTCATGACTATTATCGCTGGTGCAAACTGCGTTGTCACTGTCGATACGGGTTCAGTACATATGGCAGCTGCCGTCGGTACCCCAGTGTTTGCTGTTTTCAATGGTTCGCAATACGGACGATTTGCCCCATATCCGTCTGCGGTGTCGAAAACCGTGCACTGTATCTATCCAAAGCAAATCAGGGCAGCCCTGGATGACCCTGCACAAGTACGCTCCACATACCGCTATAAGGTAGACATCCCCTACGACTCAGTACATCCGGATGACATGATGGAGGTCATGAATGCCACAAAGCTCTGGGAAGATGCCTGAGGTACTGACAGATATGGAAGGGACTTGGAAGCCTGAGGTTTTGGACTTCTCCATTGGGGCTAGTGGATCGAGATAGCATCTCAATCATCACCATTTGCTTCAATAATCTTCAGGCCCTGCAGGACACCTGTACTTCGATTGATGAACAGCAATGCCTGCCCTTTGAGCACATCATCATTGATGGCTCGACAGATGCTGACATCCGGTCATGGTTGCTGGATGAATCTCACCCCACTTACAGAACCTACGTGTCGGAGGTCGATGAAGGGTACGTGTCGGAGGTCGATGAAGGTATCTCTGATGCCTTCAATAAAGGCATCTCCAGGGCACGAGGAGAGATTCTGCAGATGTTGAACGCAGGCGACAGGCTCCATGACCCATCTGTACTGCGGCTGGCAGCTACGGCATTTGCAGAAGACCCTGCTCTCCAGTGGCTACACGGCAGCATCCGTCTGATGCGTGGAGGGATCTGGGTGGTGGTCGGAAAGCCTTTTGATCCGAGACGCCTTTACAGAGGGATGCGATCGACCTTCCATCCCACCATGTTTGTACGACGAACAATATTTCTTCAGTATGGACTCTTTGACAAGCAGCTGAAGATTGCCATGGACTATGATTTCCTTTGCCGTATCGCCCGGGAGCGAAACACCTTTGTACCACTACCATTGGCAGTATTCGAGCCGGGCGGCATCAGCAACCAGCATTTCAGAAAGGGTCTGGAGGAAATGCAGCGAGTGTATGAAAGACATTTCGGTTTTTCGCTGAAACAAAGGCTGTGGAAATGGAGGCAACTCATCCTATTCAAATTCCTTCAAGCTGGCTTAGGAACCTGGATGTATGGGTGGAAAGTCCGTCTGGGTTGGGAGAACCGCTAAGCATTTCGCTACGAGGTACAGGTGTTGTCTTTGCGCTGCGTATTTTCGCCAAAGTCTCGGGTACACGCTACCTTGAGTGCAGAACACCCAGAACAGAACTTTTAGCATCGATTTTGTGAAGCCGCTCAGCTTTGTCATTATCACGTACAACCGTCCTGCGGACATGCTTGCCTTGGCAAAGAATATTGCGCAGCTTGATCAGGCTTCTGACTTGCTGGAGGAAGTGATTGTTGTCAACAACTGCTCTACTGCCGACTACGGCGAAGTCGAACAGTTTATGAAAGAAGCCAACCATATTCCTTTCTGCTACTTCCTTGCGGAGGAGAATCTAGGAGTTTCCAGGGGACGAAATTTTGCCATTCGGCAGGGAAGAGCAGCTATCCTGATCATGATCGACGATGATGCGGAGATGCTCAACCGTGACTGTCTGTTGCTGCTCTTGAAGGAATTTGATCGTGGCAGGCCACAGTGGCCTAGGGCCGTCGTGTCTTTCAAGGTCTTGTATGCATCCACCCGGACGTTGCAGTTGAGTGCATTTCCACATAAACATATCGCTGAACGAAGGGATTTGGAGGCATTTGAAACCTACTATTTTGCGGGAGGCGCACATGCCATCTTGCGTACATCCCTTGACCGGGTGGGACTATACCCAGAGGATTTTTTCTACGGAATGGAAGAATACGACCTCTCGTACCGGCTGCTGGATGCTGGATACTCGATCTCCTACTGTGCCGATATTATGATGCTGCATAAGGAGTCGCCCCTAGGGCGGGCGCCGGCATCCGACAAGCTGCAGATGATGTGGGTGAACAAGTCGAAGGTAGCCTGGCGTTACCTCCCCGTACGATATTTTGTCAGTACAGCGTTGATGTGGTCTTTAGCATTTCTTCGAACCTCCCGATTGCATCTGCCAGGCTTTATTGCAGGATGGAGGAAGATTTGCACTATTCCATTGCAGGAGACCCGCCGCCCTATCGGAAAGGCCACGCGCGCTTATCTCTCATCCGTGGAAGCCCGCCTTTGGTACTGAAGGTCAGTGGCAGCTAATAATCGCATGAATTCCTGCAGTCCCTTATTTTTCCCTTCGTCAAAGATGTACTGGATGTTTTCCGTAAAATACTTTTTCAGCGGATAGGGCTGTTGCGGGATTTCACGGATGATGGTATCCAGGTCTTCCAGTCCGCGGGCATTGGCATCGTTAAAGTGGGAAATGAAAGCAGCATCGATGGGTCGGTTGGCTATCCAGGTGGCGAATACGAATGGCAAGCCTGTGTGTTTTTTCCAGGCGTCTCCAAGGTCGTAGGCATAAGAGGAGCGCTGGGCCTGTAGAAAAGCCCTGTCTCCGATGACCAGCCCCCCGATGGTGCCCTGGATGTCCACCAGGTAGCTATCATCGTGGGCGACCCGTATCTCGGGTGATACTTTCCAGTAATCACGCAGCAGGATGCGTGCCAAGGTGACGGAGGTACGCGACTGGTAGTCCATCCACACGCAGGTCAACTCATCGATGGGGCATTCGCTGAAGATGGCAACAGAAGCGACGGGACCATTGCAGCCGATGCAGTATTCTGAGATCATCTGGGGGGTGTCGAGGCGGGGGATGACGGCGACCGGTACCAGTCCGATGTCGATGCGTCCGAGCAAAAGGTCTTCAGCGATACGGGCAGGATAGTCTGTCGTCAACACCATCTTTTTCATGGCACCATGCTTTCTGAGACCCTGTAGGAGCGGTAGCGTGTTGAGGTAGCTCACCGCGCCGATGCGTATTTCTGTTTCCAAGGGCTTTGCTGTAATTTTGAGCGCAAACCTACGGCAATCGGTCGGATCCAGTTCATGACATCCGGCATCGCTTGGAAGGATATTTCGAAAAAAGGTAATACTCCTACATGGACCTGAGCTCGATCACCGCCCTATCGCCAACAGATGGAAGATACCGGAGTCATCTGTCGCATCTGGCCCGCTATTTTTCAGAGTATGCCTTAATTCGTTACCGGATCATCTCCGAGGTGGAGTACCTGATTGCGCTTTCAGGTCTGAAAATTTTCTCTCTAAAGCCATCCGAGAAGCGCTGCCTCCGGTCGCTTTATGAAGAACTGACACCCGAAAAAGCCCAGGAGGTGAAGGAACTCGAAAAAGCCACGAACCATGATGTGAAGGCCGTGGAGTATTATATCAAAAAAGAACTTGAGGCATTGCGGCTGGGGCATCTGAGGGAATTCGTGCATTTTGGCTTGACCTCGCAGGATATCAACAATACTGCCATTCCGATGATGTGGAGGGATGCCCTAGATTCCGATGATGTGGAGGGATGCCCTAGAGCATGAATACCTGCCAGCGGTCACTAGTCTCTGCCTGATGCTTCACCGCATGGCAGATAGCTGGATGAATATTCCGATGCTGGCACGTACGCATGGCCAGCCGGCCTCTCCCACGCGGATGGGTAAGGAATGGATGGTTTTTGTAGAGCGCCTAGATGCCCAAATTGCCCAGCTGCAACATATCCCCCC
>Ga0194124_10000696_pt1 | contig 49199 bp, 42 predicted proteins | sample TA2KigCas0mmetaG_FD_148605 | JGI IMG/M metagenome (GOLD analysis project Ga0194124, IMG submission 148605) | Freshwater microbial communities from Lake Tanganyika, Tanzania - TA2015031 Kigoma Deep Cast 0m | ecosystem: Environmental > Aquatic > Freshwater > Lake | place: Tanzania: Lake...
TAGATAAATCCAGAGATTCTATCCCTGAAACATTATGAAAGGGGCTTCGGCTTATTGAACCACCGCTGCTCCAGTTTTCTGACAATGAAACAGGAAGTCCTGATGACTTAAAATCAGGAAATTCCAAAGTCACTTTGCCTTGATGGTTTGTATTTAAAGACAGACCGGCAGTAAAAACACCCTCCTTCAACCAAACAGAATCAAACTGCAAACCTGCACCGGGTGCCATATCAAAAACCAGGTTTCTTACAACAGTTACCATTCCGGAAGTATTGAGCGTATTGAGTTCTGAGGAGGTTGGAACGATATTTCCGTTAAAGCTGCGGTCATACAATGCATACAACTCCTCACCTTTTTTTGAAAAATGTTTTTTATCATAATGAACAACCAGGGTTTTATCAGGAAATGAGTTAATCCACTCCGGATTTACCAATGCAACCGCATCTTCCAGATTCAAATCCACATTCACCAGCGGTGCCGCATATTCGCCTTGCCATTTGACCCCGTTAATACCTTTAATTTTTCCAAGCGGATCTTTTATGCACGCAGTGACAATAAACATTGAAAAAAACAACAGACTAACGGTTTTTGTAAGTTTATTCATCGAGAACAGTAAGTTTAAATTAAGAAATAGGCGCAAGCCTTACTCAACATTACAACATTTTTTTAAGATACCACCAAAGACGCTGAAAATAATGAAAACTACTTGTTTTTGAGGAATATTTGCATTTATTTTGCACCCCCGGATTTAGGAGACCCGGGCATAATTAAAAAAATAAGAAAATGGCAACTAAAATCAGATTGCAAAGACATGGCCGGAAGAAACGAGCTTTCTTCCACATTGTGGTGGCGGATTCGCGTGCTCCTAGGGATGGCCGTTTTATCGAGAAAATCGGTACTTACAACCCTATCACCAATCCTGCAACCATCAACATCAACTTAGAAAAGGCCGTTCAATGGATGGCCAATGGCGCTCAACCCTCAGATACGGCCCGTGCCATTCTGAGCTACAAAGGCGTCCTCTACAAACATCACCTGCAGGTGGGTGTGCGCAAAGGTGCTATTACCCAGGAACAGGCTGACGCAAAATTTGCCGAATGGATGACTTCGAAAGATGCCAGAATCTCAGAAAAGCGCAGCAACCTTGAAAAAGCCAGCAACAGCCGCAAATCAGATGCGATGAAAGCCGAAGCACAGAAGCGTGATTCCATTACAGCCCGCGTTCTTGCCAAGCAAAACAGCGCAAATGAAGAAGTAGCTGAAGAAACACAAACCACCGAAACTGAAGCAACCGCAGAAGTAAAAGAAAATGTTGCTGCTGAAAAAACTGCTGCATCAGAAGAAGTAGTGGACGATACTGTTACTGAAGAGCCTGCCGCTGAAGAAACCCCGGCAAGCGAAGAGCCTGCTGCTGAGGAAACTACCGCAAGCGAAGAGCCTGCCGCTGAAGAGCCAGTTGCTGAAGATTCTGTTCCGGCTGAAGGTGAAAACGTCGAGTAATCGCCTATGATTCCTCCCCTGACCCGCATCGGTCGGATATCCGCCAAACACGGATACAAAGGAGAAGTCAGCATTGCTCTGGAAGATTCTTCCCATTGCAAAAACATCAAAAAAGGGAATTTCCTTTTCGTTGAATTCGACGGCAAGGGAGTTCCCTTTCTTATTGATGCCTGCAGCGACGGCGGCAATGTAGTCAAACTGGCAGACATCGACACGGAAGAAGCCGCAAAATCCATTATTGGTGCTCCAATTTGGATCGAGAAAAGCAAGGTAAAACAAAGTATCGTTGCCGGTTTTGACCACCTGACCGGATTTACCATCAAAGATTCAGATTCAGCATTTACCGCTACCATCACCAAGGTGGAAATGTATCCTCAAGGCCCCATAATGGAGGTTTTATCCGGTGAAACCACCCACCTCATTCCATTGGTTGAGGATTGGATATCTGAAATTGACGAAGAAAAAAACATTATTGTTATGCGGCTTCCGGCCGGACTGACCGAACTTTGAAAAGTTTTGCTGCGCATAGACATCATATCGGCCGTACCTGCCCTGCTGGAAAGTCCGCTTGGGCAAAGCATCCCCAAACGGGCCACAGACAAGCAACTTGCCGAAATTCACATTCACAACCTGCACGATTACGGACTTGGCAAGTACCGCCAGATTGACGATTACCCCTTTGGCGGCGGCGCAGGCATGGTGCTTATGGCAGAGCCGCTCTCAATTTTGATTGAAAAACTGCAATCCGATAGACAATACGATGAAGTTATATACACCAGTCCTGACGGTGAGCCCTTTCAGCAGGGAATCGCAAATACACTTTCATTAAAGAAAAACATCATTATTATTTGCGGACATTACAAAGGCATAGACCAGCGCATCCGCGACATGTATGTAACCCGCGAAATTTCACTGGGGGATTTTGTTCTGAGCGGCGGTGAGATTGCAGCAGCAGCTATCACCGATGCTGTCGTGCGTCTGCTGCCAGGCGTGCTTGGCAACGAAGAAAGTGCATTGTCAGACAGCTTTCAGGATGGACTGCTCGCTCCTCCCCTGTATACCCGTCCGGAGGTGTTCAAGGACAAAAAAATACCTGACGTCCTCATGAGTGGTGATCACAAAATGATTGAAGCCTGGCGTCTGGAACAATCCATGGAAAGAACCCGGAAACTCAGACCCGACCTCTATAAAAAACTCGATAACGAAATATAAATTCATATTTTTACAACGCTGATGAAACTTACCCTCAAACGACCCCTTGTTATTTTTGATATTGAAACCACTGGTGTAAACACATCCTCGGACCGCATCGTGGAAATTTGTATGATAAAGGTTTTCCCCGAAGGACATGAAGAACTGCGCACCTACCGCATCAATCCGGGCATACCCATTCCGGCACAAGCTACTGCAGTGCATGGCATTTCAGACGAAGATGTTGCGGATAAACCCAGCTTCAAATTACTGGCTGCCGAACTCAATCAGTTTATGCAGGAATGCGACTTTGGCGGTTTTAACAGCAATAAATTCGATTTCCCAATGCTGGTGGAAGAGTTTTATCGCGCCGGTGTTGAGTTTGAAGTTGAAAAACGAAAGTTTATTGACGCACAGCGAATTTTCCATGTTAAAGAACCGCGCAACCTAACCGCAGCTTATAAGTTTTACTGCGACAGAGAACTTGAAAACGCACACAGCGCTGAAGCAGACACATTGGCTACCTGGGCTATTTTAAAAGCGCAGATCGAACGATACGATGATTTGCCCGGAGACATTGATGCTTTGCACAAAATGAGCGGACAAAGCAACCTTGCTGATTTGGCAGGAAGATTTGTTTTCAACGACAAGGGAGGTGTCATCTTTAATTTCGGTAAGCACAAAAACAAACTGGTTACGGATGTTCTGCGCGATGAGCCCGGATATTACAAATGGATGATGGACGGCGACTTCCCGATGCAAACCAAAAATGTACTGACCCGCATTCGGCTGAGCATGCGCAACGAATGAAACAACAAACCAAAGAATTTGCCTCCTGGATACTGTACCACGATGATGACTTTATCGTGGTAAACAAGCCTCCTTTTGTTCCATCATTACACGAACGCGGTAAATTCACCCATATTTCCCTGCTAGAATTGGCAAGGGAATTTAACCCCGAAGCTACACTTTGTCACCGGCTGGACCGGGAAACCAGCGGCGCCGTGGTGATTGCACTCAATGTAGAAGCGTATCGCCACATGAGTATTCAGTTTGAGGATCGCAAAGTGGAAAAAATTTACCACGCTGTGGTAGAAGGACAAATTCAGTTTGATGACCATTTGGTGAATCTGGCTCTACAGACTGATATTCCCGGCAGGGTTAGAATTGACCGATCGGGAAAACCATCGGCCACTTTTTTTAAGACGCTGGAAATTTTCAGGCATTTTACATTGATGGAGTGCCAGCCTGTTACAGGGAGAATGCACCAAATACGTGTTCATCTCGAGTCGCAGAATACGCATATACTTGGCGATGAGCTTTATTTGGGAAAAAATTTTTTACTCTCACAGCTAAAACGCAAGCACAAAGGTGAAGACAGCCCGCTGATAAAACGATTTGCCCTGCACGCCCGTATGATTTCATTCCGCAAAATGAACAATGAAATTGCGGGTATTGAAGCTCCCTACCCAAAAGACATGGAGGTTTTATTGAAAGTTCTTCGCAAATACGATGCGGTTGCTGATTAAAATATGGCCATTGTTTGTATGCACTGCCATCTGGCTTTCATTCGCGCCAGTACCGGACTTTACGGATATGAGTGAAGCCGAGATGGGAAGAAAATTATTTTTCGATAAACGGTTTTCCAAAAACTATAACATTAGCTGTGCAGACTGCCATTTACCCACCTACGCATTTTCCGATACAACTGCATTTTCTAAAGGGTTTGAAGGGAAAATCACCACAAGAAATGCCCCACCGCTAACCAACCTGAGTGGCAGGCCTTATTTTTTCTGGGATGGCCGTTCGCCCAGCCTCGAAGATCAGGTTTTGCACCCCATTCAGCACCCGGTTGAAATGGGAATGACACTTAAAGAACTCACCAAAAGACTCAAGGCAGATAAATTCTATGTAAAATGGTTTAAAAAGCATTACGGCAAACTACCGGATGCCAACCTCGCAGCGCGCGCCATTGCCGCATTTGAGCGCACCCTGGAAACCGGGAATGCACCCATTGACCGATTTATGGAAGGAGATTCCACAGCCATTAGTTTTTCTGCCATGCGTGGACGCGAGATTTTTACAGAAAAAGGCAAATGTTTTGAGTGCCATTTCACCCCGGATTTTACCGCAGATGAATTTAAAAATATCGGGCTGTTTAATGGCAAAAACCTCAATGACAGCGGCCGTTTCAGCGTTACCAAAAAAACGGAAGACATGGGCAAATTCAGGGTGCCCGGCCTGCGAAATGTAATTCTTACCGCACCTTACATGCACAACGGTATGTTCAAAACCCTAGAGCAGGTTATTGATTATTACAACGAACCGGCTGCTGTGGTGCCCAATGCCATCAACCGCGATACATTGCTCAATGGCAGATTGAACCTTTCGTCGCAGGAAAAAGCCGACCTGATGGCGTTTCTGCAAACCCTTACCTCTGCTTCCGCTTCGCGTAAATAAAAACCATGCAGCACGGAACATTAACCCCACAAGAGCTCGCTGAGGTGGGTGAGAAACTGCGAAAAATTCGCAAAAAATCGCCCGGCAACCTGGATCGGCAGTTTGAGGAAGCACACGATGCCGTTTTTGCTGAAATGGATTGTCTAACCTGCGCTAATTGCTGTAAGTCTGCGTCTCCCATGCTTTTTGAAAAAGACATTGAACGGTTGGCAAAGCACTTAAAACTGAAACCGGGCGCTTTCATAGAGCAATATTTATTCCTCGACACCGATGGAATTTATGCTTTCAGACAAACACCCTGTCCGTTTTTGGGCAGCGACAACTACTGCAGCGTCTATGAACACAGGCCCAAAGCCTGCAGGGAATACCCACACACCAACATGCGTAAAATGCACACGCTGCTGAAGCTTGCCGAAAAAAACCTGCACATTTGTCCGGCAGTGGCGAAAATTGTTCAACGTATCGAAAATGGCTAAAACCCTGCCATTTGGGGCGGTCTGTGGCGTATATTTGCAGTGCCCTTTATGAAAAACATCCGCAACTTCTGCATCATAGCCCATATTGACCACGGAAAAAGCACGCTGGCAGACCGTTTGCTGGAATATACCGGAACCGTTGATAAACGACAGTTACAGGCCCAGACACTCGATGACATGGACCTGGAACGCGAGCGTGGCATTACCATCAAGAGCCATGCTATCCAGATGAATTACAGCCTGGACGGACAGGATTACGTGCTCAACCTGATTGACACCCCCGGCCACGTGGATTTTAGCTATGAAGTAAGCAGAAGTATTGCCGCTTGCGAAGGTGCTTTGTTGATTGTGGATGCCAGCCAGGGTATTGAAGCACAGACCATCAGCAACCTATTTATGGCACTGGAACACAGCCTGGAAATCATACCTGTACTCAACAAAATTGACTTACCTGGTGCCATGCCCGAAGAAGTGAAGGACGAAATAGTAGAATTGCTGGGCTGTAAGCGCGAAGAGATTATACCCGCCAGCGGTAAAACGGGTCAAGGCGTTTACGATGTGCTGCGTGGCATTGTGGAACGTATTCCTGCACCCAAAGGCAATCCGGATGCGCCACTGAAGGCACTCATTTTTGATTCTGTATTCAATTCCTTCAGGGGAATTATCGCTTATTACAGGGTTTTTGATGGCAGTATTAAAAGCGGCCAACATGTAAAATTCATGAACACCGGCCTGGATTATCACGCCGATGAAATTGGGGTACTGAAACTGGATCTTTCTCCCAAAAAACAAATATCTGCCGGTGATGTGGGATACATTATTTCAGGCATCAAAGATGCCAAAGAAGTAAAAGTTGGCGATACCATCACCGATTTTGAGAAACCTGCATCCGAGGCCATTAAAGGATTTGAAGATGTGAAACCCATGGTTTTTGCCGGTATTTATCCGGTAGACACCGAAGACTACGAAGAACTGAGGGAAAGCATGTCAAAGTTACAGCTCAACGATGCCTCCATCGTGTTTGAGCCGGAGAGCTCGGCTGCCCTGGGGTTTGGATTCCGCTGCGGCTTTCTGGGTATGTTGCACCTCGAGATTATTCAGGAAAGGCTTGAGCGGGAATTCAATATGACCGTAATTACCACGGTTCCAAACGTAAGCTATATTGCTTACGATATGAAGGGTGTGGAAATTCTTGTAAACAATCCCAGTGATCTTCCGCCACCCGAAAAAATCGATTTGGTGGAAGAGCCTTACATAACCGCCTCGGTGATTACCAAAACGGAATATGTTGGTTCTGTAATGAGCCTTTGTCTGGATAAGCGCGGCATACTTAAAAACCAGGTATACCTTACCTCTGAGCGGGTAGAAATGACCTTCGAAATGCCCCTTGCAGAGATAGTATTTGATTTTTACGACCGACTGAAAACTATCAGCCGCGGCTATGCGAGTTTCGACTATCAGCCACTGGGCTACCGTGAAAGCAAGCTGGTTAAAATGGATATTTTGCTGAACGGTAAGCAGGTGGATGCACTTAGTGCCATTATTCACCGCGACAATGCGCATGACCTGGGCAAGAAAATTTGCAAAAAACTTAAGGACTTGATTCCAAAGCAACAATTCGAAATTGCCATTCAGGCTGCTATTGGGGCCAAGATTATTTCCCGCGAAAACATCTCTGCCATCAGAAAAGATGTAACTGCCAAATGTTATGGCGGCGATATCAGCCGTAAGCGCAAACTGCTCGAAAAACAGAAAGCAGGTAAAAAACGGATGCGGCAGGTGGGCAATGTGGAAATTCCACAAAGCGCCTTCATGGCTGTATTGAAACTTAACGATTAATTCCACACCGAATTTTTTCAAATAATTTGGAAATCCGATAAAAATCGCCTATATTTGAGAATATAGGTTTGTTAATATTTTTATCATTTTGGAATTGTTTTATTTATTGTCATTGTCTCAAATTCCCGGTATTGGGCCTATTTCAGGAAAAACGCTAATCAGCCACTGTGGCTCTGCCGAAGCTGTTTTCAAAGAAAAGAAACGTGTACTGGAGAAAATTCCCGGTATTGGCAGCATGGAGGCAGCTGCGGTTCGTCAAGAATCAGGGGCATATGCAGCGGAGAAAGAGATCAAGTTTATCGAGCAGTCCGGCATTCGGGTTTTACCATACACATCTATGGAATATCCAATCCGGCTAAAACAGATACTAGACAGTCCACTATTGCTTTTTGTGAAAGGGAATACCGAGCTCAATCCCATGCGCACCTGCGGCATTGTAGGCACAAGAAAAAATACACCCGAAGGAGCGCTGAACACCCGCAACATTGTATCCGGATTAAAACAGCATGCCTGCCATATCATCAGCGGGCTGGCTTTTGGAATTGACATTGTAGCGCACAAAACCGCTGTGGAAGAGCAAATACCAACGGTTGCGGTGGTTGCACATGGGCTGGATATGGTTTACCCCCTGCGCCATAAGCCTGTTGCAGATAAAATGCTTGCCTCCCCAGGTGCTATTATAAGCGAGTTATTTAGCGGCACCGCGCTGCACCCAGATTTATTTCCGCGCAGAAATCGCATAGTAGCAGGCATGAGCGATGCTGTGTTGGTAATAGAAAGCATGATCAGAGGCGGCAGCATGATCACTGCACAAATTGCCCATAGCTATGACCGTGACGTTTTTGCCGTGCCCGGAAAACCCGGCGACAAAATGAGTGAAGGCTGCAATTACCTGATAAAAAATCTAAAAGCAGGGTTGTGCGAAAATGCCAACGATGTGGCCAGAGGCATGAACTGGGATATTGGATGCCTGAAGAAAACAAACGTTCAAACATCCATGCTATTTGACCTATCGCCTGAAGAAAAGTTGATTATGGATTGCCTGAAAGGGAAAAGCAAACATTTTGATGAACTATTGCTTTCCACAGGCCTGCCCATGAGCAGATTAACGCTGATGCTGCTTGAAATGGAAATGAAGCAGATGGTAATCAGCCTGCCAGGAAAGATGTACAAAAATATCGCCTTCGGCTGATTACTTTTTTCCGCCCGGTTTGCGGGGATTCCCCTGGGTCTTCTGCTGCTGGGCCTTCATAACTTCTTCAAGGCGTTTTGAAAAATTACTTTTCTTAACCGGCTTTTTGCGCGCCTCTGCTATTTGCTGATGGAGTTTTTTGTCATCCACCAACTTGCGTATGGCAAACTGCTGCCCGAATGTAACCATATTGCTCACAAAGTAGTACCATGTAAGACCACCGGGATAATCATTCAGCACACCTAAAAAGATAATAGGCATTATGTACCCAATCCATTTCATTTGACCTGTAACACCCGAAATCTGGTTATTTAGATGTGTGTAAATCAACGTTGAAATGGTCATCAGCAATGTAAACAAACTGATGTGGTCGCCGTAGCCGGGAATATGAAAACCAAATTCAAGTATACTGTCATAGGCACTTAAATCTGTGCTCCACAGGAATGTTTTCTGACGCAGTTCGAACAAGACTGGAAAAAACTGAAACAATGCAAACAAAATCGGCATTTGCAACAGCATAGGAACGCAGCCGCTCATGGGATTGACACCGGCTTTCTTGTACAAAGCCAGATTTTCCACCTGTATTTTTTGCATATCATTGCCATACTTTTCCTTTATCTGGTCAATCTCCGGCTTAAGAATACGCATTTTAGCCGTTGAGATATAGCTTTTGTATACCAAAGGCAGCAGCACAAACTTAATGATGAGGGTGAGTAAAAGAATCAAAATGCCCATATCTCCTATTTTACCGTCAAGGAAATTAAAAATGGGCAATACCATCCAGCGATTTACCCAACCAAAAACACCCCAACCCAGCGGTATCATCCGGTGCAGTTCATGATCTGCAAAACCTGGATTAACAGCCTGAAGCGTTTTATAACTATTAGGACCAAAATAAAATGAGAGATTCCATGACTTTTCCTTCTCGCGGCTGTAGGGCAAATACAATTCAGCGCGCATATCCTTGATATAGCCGGGCTCACGGGTTTCTTTCCACTCCAGATTACAACCCTGAGCAAAACCATCCTTATTGATAAGGGTAGCATTAAAATACTGCTGCTTGAATGCAACCCACTGCAAATTGCCGGGAATTTTCTCCAGCCTTTCAGGACTCGTAGCGGACAATGCTTCGGGGTGTTCGCCGGGAACGCGGTAAGAAATATTGCTGTGCTGGTTTTCGAACTGCATGCCCTTTTCCTGCTTGTGAAGTATTGCATTCCAAACCAGTTTCAAATCATTATTTCGCTGAAATTCATTTTCAAGTCCCGAAACCTTAAGTGAATAGTCCAACAAAAAATCTTGTTTTGACAAGATATACTTTTGCTCGATATAACCACCAGCTCCATTATCAAGCCTAAAAGTCACACTTTCAGGCGTCTGTGAAACTATTTTCCAGTTGAATTTATCTGTCCTAAGGACATCATTCTTGGTGGTTATTTCATAGTAAAAACCGGAATGTTTCTTATCTAACAATATAAGGTCTGTGGAATCTGCCCGCTTATATTGGTTCAGTTTCACCTGTGTTGGCTTACCACCCATGGTGGAAAATGTCACAGTCACTGAAGAATTTGCCAGTGATACTTCAGCCGCTGTTCCTCCAAAATTTTGTGAAAATCCACCATAAATAATCTTGAGCAATGAACTATCCGTTTCATTTGAAGCAGATTTTATCGAATCTTTAGAATTGGCTGTCTCAGCCGATGATTTTTTAACGGCCTCTGTTTTGGCAATGCTGTCGGCCATTCTTTTTTGGGCGGCTATTTCCTGCTCTGTTGGTGCGGTCCACCAATAATATCCTACCAGAATTAAAAAGATTAGGGAAAATCCTATGATTGTATTGCGGTCCATGTTGAAGGGGCAAAATTAGGGATATTCTGCCTAAATTCACAGAAGATACCGTGTCTGTTCATCGCATTAAAAAACCTACAAGATTACACAAAAAAAAATCATCCCTTATTGGATAAAGGCCATAATAATTTCTTACCTTTGCGACTCCAAAAACCTCATGGCTAATACAGGTAAAATTTCTCAAATCATCGGAGCGGTAGTTGACGTAAGCTTCAACGAAGCAGGCTCCGCACTTCCAAACATTTATAATGCACTTAATGTGACCCGCGACAATGGTCAAAAAGTAGTGCTTGAAGTTCAACAGCATCTTGGCGAAAATATCGTTAGAACCATCGCAATGGACAGCACAGATGGCTTGCGTCGTGGCATGGATGCTGTAGACACAGGAAACGCCATTACCATGCCTACCGGTGAAGCAATTCGCGGAAGGCTGTTGAATGTGGTAGGTGAAGCCATCGATGGTATGACAGCCACAGACAACAGCAATGGCCGTCCTATTCACGCCAAAGCACCTTCTTTCGAAAACCTGAGCACATCCACCGAACCTTTGTTCACCGGAATAAAAGTTATCGATTTGCTAGAACCTTATGCTAAAGGAGGTAAAATCGGTTTGTTTGGTGGTGCAGGTGTAGGAAAAACCGTACTCATCATGGAACTCATCAATAACATCGCCAAGGCATACAGCGGTATGTCGGTTTTTGCCGGTGTGGGTGAGCGTACCCGAGAAGGAAATGACCTGCTACGCGAAATGATTGAATCAGGCGTAATTAAATACGGCAAAGAATTCAACAAAAGCATGGAAGAAGGCGGATGGGACCTAAACAAGGTTGATATGAATGAACTAAGTCAGAGTCAGGCTACCCTTGTATTCGGACAAATGAACGAACCTCCCGGAGCCCGTGCACGTGTTGCACTCAGCGGTCTTACCGTAGCAGAATATTTCCGCGATGGTGATGGACAAGGCGCAGGACGTGATATCCTTTTCTTTATTGACAATATCTTCCGTTTCACACAGGCAGGTTCTGAAGTATCGGCGCTGCTTGGCCGTATGCCGTCAGCGGTAGGTTACCAACCAACCCTGGCTACTGAAATGGGTGTAATGCAGGAACGCATTACCTCTACAACAAGAGGCTCTATTACATCTGTTCAGGCGGTTTATGTACCTGCAGATGACTTAACTGACCCCGCTCCTGCTACAACATTTGCTCACCTTGACGCTACTACAGTATTGAGCCGGAAAATTGCAGAACTTGGTATTTACCCTGCAGTGGATCCGCTGGATTCAACCAGCCGTATTCTAACTCCGGATGTAGTAGGCAAAGAACATTACGATTGCGCTCAGCGCGTAAAGGCCCTTTTGCAGCGTTATAAAGAACTACAGGACATTATCGCCATCCTGGGTATGGATGAACTGAGTGGGGACGATAAACTGGTGGTGCATCGTGCCCGCCGCGTACAGCGTTTCCTCTCACAGCCCTTCCATGTGGCTGAGCAATTCACAGGCATTCCCGGGGTCCTTGTAGATATTAGAGAAACTATCAAAGCCTTCAACATGATCATGGAAGGTGAAGTAGACGAATATCCTGAAGCCGCGTTTAACCTTGTGGGCACCATCGAAGATGCTGTAGCCAAAGGCAAGAAAATGTTGGAAGAAGCTACTGCCTAATGATTGTAGAAATTTTAACCCCCGACAAGACACTGTTCAGTGGAGAAGCTGATGTGGTAACACTTCCGGGAACCAATGGTAGTTTTCAGATTCTGAAAAATCACGCACCCATGATTGCCAACCTTAACAAGGGAATACTCAGCATCAAATCTGCGACAGACAAGCAGGAGTTTGAAGTTAATGGAGGCCTAGTGGAGGTTCTGAAGAATAAAGTAATCGTACTAGTGTAGTTCAATTTCTGCACTGATAAACAAAAAGGACGGCAAACGCCGTCTTTTTTGTTTATCCTTTTGTCATCCGAATATCATTTGAATGTTTAACTTTTCCACAACTAAATAAAACAATAATAATGGCGCCGAACCTCCAAATTCTTTATTAACAGCTATTTAAGGCTTTTTCACAATTAACAATCTATTCCGGATTTATATTTTGTTAAACTTTAAGTTCTCGTTTATTATACAAATTATTTGAACAAAAGCTTTGTTTTGTTAAACTTTGCTGAACAAATCTATGACAAAACTTACCGCAGACTTCAACAAACTCATGGTTCATGAGCTGCAACCCCTTAAAAATTATGCATTATCGTTGACCCATAACATGGACGACACCAAAGATCTAGTGCAAGAAACATTGCTGAAGGCACTGCGCTACAAAGACAAGTTTGCAGAAGGCACCAACCTGCGTGGATGGCTTTATACCATCATGAAGAACAACTTCATCAACAACTACCGCAGGGATGCAAAAAGAAACACCTTTTTAGACAGCACAGATAATACTTACTTCATTGATTTGCCTTCACACCGTGTTGACAATGACGCTGAATTAAAATTTATCCGCAAAGATCTGGAGGATGCCATAGACGGTCTTCCACTGGAATTGAAAATTACTTTTACCATGAACGTTGAGGGTTACAAATACCATGAAATTGCTGAAGAACTGAACATTCCCATTGGCACGGTAAAAACCCGGATATTTGTTGCAAGAAGAATACTTCGTGAACAACTGGCCTCATACGGAAATGAATTTGGTATGAGTGCTATGAATGCTTAACATTAATTAACGACCTTTGCAGGCATCCCACCCGGGATGCCTTTTTTCTTACACCATGAGCAACAGTACCTATTTCTGGATTGATATTATAACCATTGCTGGTCCTTTGGCTCTTTCATTCGACAAACGGGTTGCCTTTTTCAAAGAATGGAAATATTTCCTCTCTGCCATGTTTATCACTTCCGGTATTTACCTGATATGGGATGCTATTTTCACAGCAATTGGCGTTTGGCGCTTTAATCCTGAGTTTGTATTGGGTATTTACCTTGGCAACCTACCCTGGGAAGAGATATTCTTTTTTGTTGCTGTCCCCTATGCCTGTCTGTTCATTTATGCTTGCCTACGACACTATTTCCCTGGAATGGAAAATAGAAACATGGGCAGGTTCTTATCCTTATTGTTGTTGATATTTAGCATAACCATGGTGGTAATGCATTACAACAAACTCTATACGGCTATCACTTTCAGTTTGCTGGCATTCACCCTGCTCAATCAGTTATTGGTAACCCGGGGCACATACGCAACCCATCTATACGCGGCTTGGTTTGTTACTATAATCCCAATGCTTATTGTCAATGGTCTGTTGACGGGTTTGCCCATACTGATTTATGAAAATACCGAAAACATTGCAATCAGGGTCCCTGCTTTACTTCCTGGAATGACATACGGTATCCCCGTAGAAGACTTCTTTTACAACTTACTGTATATGATGTGGATGGTGTGGATTTACGAAGCAAGAAAAAACAGAAAAGCCATTCATTTATTCACTCCCGAACCCGAAGAATTAACATAATCAACGCGCTGTATCTGAATGTGGATGTGCATTCTCACTGGCTTTTTTAGCCTTTTTTCTTTGTGACTTGCCCCAAGGAAGTGGCACAAACTTTTCGGGATAATGATTAATATCGTGGGCTAGCAGTTCAAGATTTTTGGTTGTCTTTACCAGATTATCATATAGTGCCGGATCTTTTGCCAATTTACCCAGTGAGCCTTTGCCTTGTTCAATATTGCGCGTAATAACTGAAAGCGACTCAGCGGTCTGCTTTAAATCCCTGCCTATCTTCTGCAATTCAACACTATCTAGCTTAGCAGTTGCATTTTGTAAACTTCTCAAACTGACTTCAATGCTTTTATTGTACTGATCCAAATTGCCGGTGAAGCGTGCTGCGTTATTAATAGTGGCGGTTAGGCCGGGCCTTGCAGCTGCCAAAGATCCTTGTATTTCCGATATAGTTTTATTGAGCGAAGCCAACACAACTGGAAGCTGATCTACCGCATCGTTAATGCTTTGACGAGCAATTATAGCATTCAAATGGGTAAGCAGGGAATCGGCTCCTGAGGCTATGGGGGCAATTTTCTCGTTAACCATACTCATAACATCCTGGGTATACAAGGGGATTAACGTATCTCCATCTTCTGCAAATAATTTTGAATTTCCGGGCACCAGTTTTAGCGTTGTGGAACCAAGCAAGGCTGACTCAATCCTGACACCGGAATTTTTGGGTATTTTAATTTCACTGTATACTTCAATTTCAGCAATTACCTTTCCGGACTGAGGATCCATTTCCATATTGCGCAACTGTCCTACCCTGAATCCATTATACATCAGGGCCGTATTATCGGCAAGTCCCTGGGCACTGTCATACAATACTACAAATTCTCTGGTACCACCTATCGGATTATCTCGGCCCACCATGTAATTATAGCCCAAAATCATAACGGTAATCGCAACAGCTGCGAGTGTACCTACTTTAGTTTCTTTGGATACTCCTGTAAATAATGCCACGTTAATCGATGTTCAAAGATAAGACTAATTCATTAATGGCGCATATCGCTGCTGTCACGTTTTGGTGTGGGCGAATCATCCTTTGTTTTAACAGATGCTGCTTTTTCGAGATCCTTTTTATATTGGCTTACAGCTTTGAAAATACCTTTGGCTATCGTCTTTTGACCATCTTCAGTTTTAAGAAAACTTCGGTCAGAGGTATTGGTCAGAAAACCTATTTCCACGAGTACTGAAGGCATTGCTGTTTGCCAAAGAACAAGAAATCCCGCCTGCTTCACACCCCTGCTTTTAATTTTAGAAATCCTTTGGGTATGAGACTCTACCAGGGTACTGAATTTGAGGCTCTGCTGCAAAAAAGCATTTTGTACCAGTGAAAATATAATATGGCCTTCAGGCGAATTGGGATCAAAACCGCCATATCTTTCATTGGTTTTATAATTAGTTTCAAACTTGATAGCTGAGTTTTCACGTTTTGCAACATCCAAATTTCCTTGCGATTTATGAAGACCCATAAAATACGTCTCAGACCCGGCCGCCGATGTGTTAACATTGCTATTACAATGTATAGAAATAAATAAATCTGCTTTGATTTTATTAGCCATGTGCGGGCGTTCCCACAATTCCACAAACTTGTCTGTTTTGCGGGTAAAAACCACATGCACGTCATGCAAACTATCTTCAATCATTTTGCCCAGTTTCAGCGATACGGCCAGCGTAACTGCCTTTTCCCATATCTCATTGGCACCGTTACAACCAGGGTCCAAACCTCCATGCCCCGGATCAATAACAATAGTTTTTACCTGTTTTCCCGGAATACGATATGCTGGCTTACCTGAAGGCAGCGTGGCTAAAATCACAAGCAGCAACAGACCAATAGCAATGCGTTTCATATCTTACTTAATATATTAACTTCATAAACCTTGCCAATATTTTATAACATTCAGAAGAATATTCAAGGGAATGGCAAAGTTTTTGACGAATTTCGCGGTATCCAACTTATGTGTAATCATGCAAAGGCAAATCTTTATAAACTTTCATTGTGGAAGGTTTGCTTTTTACTCATAACCACTGTCGTTTTATTAAGCACTGAAAGGCTTTCAGGCCAAGTGTCAAATCCTGCTGACACTCTTAAAAGAAGCATTGCAACTCCCAAAAGCGACCTGGATAACCCAATAGTCTACAAATCCGCAGACTCAATTTGGTTCAACATCAGAAAAAACAAGGTTTATCTTTATAAAAATGCTTCCATTGAATATGGAGACATGAATTTATCCGCACACTTTATAGAAATTGACTTAACCAAAAAGGAAATATTTGCCAAAGGTGGCCCTGACAGTGCAGGAAAATACAGCGACCTGCCAATTCTTAAAGATGGAAGCGATAATTACAAGGCCGACAGTATTCGGTATAATAGCAAATCTAAAAAAGGCAGGGTCTATGGTTTAAGGCTAACGCAGGATGAAGCCGTCATTCACCTGAACAAGGTAATGAAACAGGATGATGGCAGTTTTATTGGACAAAGTGGCAAAATAACCACCTGCAACGAGGACCACCCGCATTTCTATTTTAATGCAAGCCGAATAAAGGTAATTCCAAATAACAAAGCTCTTTTTGGAGCCGCCAATTTGGTAGTGGAAGATGTACCCACACCGCTGGCTGTGCCTTTTGGTATTGCTCCGCTAAAAAAAGGCCAGCGAAACGGAATACTCTTCCCAGGGTACGGATACAATCAGTTTAACAAAAGTTTTTACCTTCAGAATTTCGGATATTACTTGGGACTAGGAGAACACGCAGACCTAACACTGACCACTGATGCCTATCTAAATGGTGACCTGCGTTTTGGTGTGAGCAGCAATATGATAAAACGCTACCGTTACAGAAGTAACTTTGGTTTGGGTGCCAGTTGGTTTGGCAACGGCACTGAACGCAGCAACCCTGCATTTAAAAGAAACCTGGATTTAAGCATAAGGGGCAATTTTGGTTTCGACCCAAAATACCTGCCCGGTATTTCATTAAATGGAGACATCAATATTCAGACAGGAAATTTTAACCGTCTGAATTCACGGGACATCAACACGATCAGCAATCAACAGTTTCAGAGCTCTGTTAACTTCGGGAAAACGTTCTTTCAGAACAAAGTTAACTTTACTGCGGCAGCGCGACATTCGCAAAACACCGCCAACAGAGACTTCCGGTTGGAATTGCCGAGCATAAACCTTGGTGTATCATCGCTTACCCTGTTTGCGCGCAAGAACAGCAGCGGAAACAGATGGTATGAACAGCTGCGCCTGAGCTACAACATGCAGTTCAACAATGTCATCAACACCAAAGACACTATTTTATTCAGCCGCGACTATAAGAAGGCGCTTGAAAAAACCCAAACTGGTATCAGCCATAGTTTGCCAATTAATACAAACATTAAACTTTTGAAAGGCATTGTGAACATGTCACCATCTTTCAATTACCGTGAAACATGGTATCTAAAGGCTACCGATCAGTTTATGGATGATACCGGAAAGATTCAAACAAAGGAGGAAAATGGTTTCTTTAGAATCAATAACTGGGATTTCAACACAGGATTCACTACCAACATTTACGGTACATTTCAGCGTACAAACGCCAAAAAAATCAAGGCTATACGACATACTATCACACCAACCATCAGCATGGGTTATCAGCCTACAATCAGCGCAGCTCTGCGAGGATGGGAACGTAACTACACAGACACTGCAGGAAAGCTGGTACGATACAACCGATTTGAAAAAGGTATTTACGGTGGCGGACAAAGCCAGTCGGAGAGCGGATATGTAGGCATTGGCGTAAACAATAACCTGCAAGGCAAAAAGGTTGTTAGCACAGATAGTAATGGCAAAGAAAAACTGGAAAAGTTCAACCTTATTGATCAGCTTAGCTTCAATACCAGATACAATTTGGCAGCCTCGAAATTCAAATGGAATGATGTGAGTGCAAATTTCAATACAACTCTCAAGAAAAACATCAACATTACTGCCAGATCGGCTTTCAGCCTTTACCAGAAGGATTCTTTACTGAAAAATGTGCAGCCCCTTTTATACGAAGACAAAAAAACACCCCTTCGGATGCGCAGTGCGAGCATGAGCATAAGTACAAGATTTGGACCCGAAATGTTTAGAAAAAAACCTGAAAACACAGCGATACAAAACAAGGAAAACGGAGAAGATCAGGAGAAAAAAGACATCGTAAACCGTCCGGACGAATACTTTCATTTTGATATTCCATGGAACATAGCTTTAACATACGTGTTCGACTATAATGCCGAGGCCAAAACCACATCTCTGCGCGTAGGAAGCAACCGTATCAATATCAGCGGAGACCTGAGCATTACGCCTGAATGGAAAATCGGGTATACCACCGGTTACGACTTACACAACAAGGAAATTGCCTCCAGCCAGTTTACCGTAAGCCGCAATCTGCACTGCTGGCAGATTGATTTTAACTGGGTGCCTTCCGGTTTTGCCAAACAATGGACATTCAGCATCAGGCCAAAATCAGGCATGCTTCAGGACATGAAACTCAACAAACGGGCCTTCTTTAATCCTGTGATGTTCTAAACATTTCAATACCAATAATTGTTACTCTAAATATGACACTTTCCATAGGACAAACCGCCCCGGACTTCACACTATTCAATGATCAGAAAAAAGAAGTTGCATTGAGCAGCTTTAAAGGTAAAAATGTTGTTTTACTTTTCGTGCCTCAGGCCTTCACCGGCGTTTGCACAGCAGAACTTTTTTAAATGCGCGACAGCCTGCATGACTACAACAATATGAATGCAGAGATTCTGGCTGTTTCTGTAGATTCAGTATTTACCCTTGAAAAATGGAAAAAAGATGAAAGCTTCAATTTCAACCTGCTTTCCGATTTCAATAAAGAAGCAAGTCGCGCCTACGGCAGCATCTATGAAGAATGGATTTTCGGCATGAAGGGTGTTTCCAAGCGCAGCGCTTTTGTAATTGACAAAGACGGTATAATCCGATACGCTGAGGTGCTGGAAAATCCTGGCGAAATGCCAAACCTGCAGGCGGTAAAAGACACGGTAGCAGCACTCTGATACTTCCTGTTCCCCTGTTACCAACGATAATACTTTTTTTATTATTACTCCTAAATAATTGGGATTAATCTTTCGTTTTGTTAATTTGCGGTGATGCGCTTATTGATTTTCTGTTTTTTTCTCACGGCATTAACCACAGTTGATGCCCAACCTTACAAGGTTCCTGAAGAAATCAGAACACGATATTACTACCAGCCCGGCGACAGTGTTATTGTTTCAGAAAAACCCGCATCGGCACTGACCAAAGTTTTAAAAGGATGGAAATACCTTGCACCGGACAGTATCCGTGTGGAACCTACAGAAGGTTATGACACTATTCTGGGCTTGTATCACTACGATTTTAAATCTAAACATGGCGGTTTCTTTTATTTGCCAACGGAAGTGAGTAATGGGGCCTACCGCAAATTCGTGCAGTCAAGCCGCAACCCAATGTACACACCTGATACCAATTGCTGGATTGGTTCAAAAATGTACAGCGAGCCCTTTTCTCACTATTATTTTCAGCACCCTGCATACAACAATTACCCTGTTTGCGGTGTATCATTTGAGCAGGCAAAAGCCTATTGCTACTGGCTGCAAGACAGTTTAAACCGGTTCTTAAAAAATAAGAATATAAAGCAACGTGTGGAAGTAGATTTGCCGAGCTCAGATGAGTGGATTCATATTTATTACCATGCAGTCAATCAATATGCCCAACAACACAAATTAAAATTACCCAAACCCAGCTACCTTCGGTTTGCCTCACCTGGCAACCAAAACAGGGTTATTTCAGGACCTTGGTACAGTGCAAGACAGGCAACCATCAATCCTGAACTTTTTGACTATTTTGTTTACACCGCTGAAACCAAAGGTGTTGAGCCTATTGGCGGTGTTTACCATATCATGGGTAATGTGGCTGAATGGACCCGAAGTTCGGCGCAAAACCATCTTTTCAATGAGAAGGAAACTATCTATACTGTTACAGGCCGTTTGACGCCCAACGTATACGAAACACACAGCCAAAGCACTTTAGATAAATATGTCAGGGGTGAAAAACTAAATGATTTAATGGTAATAAAAGGCGGTTCCTGGTTTGATGACCCATATTATCTGCAGCCCGGGGCCTTGTATTTTCAAAATAAAAATAAGGGCAAGGCCAATATTGGCTTCAGGCCTATTATTCGGGTGGTTAAACCTTAAAGCACCTCAATTTCATTGCGTATCAGATCTTCGAATGTTTCCCTGCGCCTTATTAACCTGGCTTCACCGTTTATAACCAACACTTCAGCCGGCCTGAAACGCGCGTTGTAGTTATTGCTCATGGTAAAACCATAAGCGCCGGCGTTGTATATGGCCAAAATATCACCCTCGCGCACTTCGGCTATTTTACGGTCATAACCCAGCGTATCGGTTTCGCAGATGTAACCCACCACGGAATACAGGCGAGGCAAACCTTCCAGGTTGCTCACATTTTCAATGCGGTGGTATGCATCGTAAAACATGGGCCTGATGAGGTGGTTCTGCCCACTGTCTACGCCGATAAAAACGGTACTCGTAGTTTGCTTGATTACATTGGCTTTCACAAGCAAGAAACCCGCTTCACTTACAATATACTTCCCCGGTTCGAACCACAGTTCCAATTCGCGGCCGTAGTTGTCACAAAAGCGTTGAAATGCTTCGGCGATGCGGCTTCCGGTATCTGCTATGTCGGTAACAATATCACCTTCTTTGTATGGAACCTTAAACCCGCTGCCAAAATCCATGAACTCAAGATCGGGAAAATCAGCGGCTGCCTCAAAAAGCAACTCCGCACCGCGTAAAAACACATCTGCATCGAGAATATCACTGCCGGTGTGCATGTGTAGCCCGTTAATTTTCATGTTGTGACTCTGCACTATGCGAAGCACATGACGCAGCTGGTATATACTGATGCCGAATTTAGAATCTATATGTCCTACTGAAATATGGCTGTGCCCTCCCGCCATGATATGCGGATTGAGGCGTATACAGCACTTTACACTACCACCGTAATGATGCCCAAATTCTTCCAGGATACTGATATTATCAATATTTATATGAACACCCAGTTTTACCGCTTCTTGTATCTCTTCAAAATCTACACAGTTGGGTGTATACATAATTTGTTCGGGTGCAAACCCAGCCCGAAGACCTAAAAGCACTTCCTGAATACTTACTGCATCCAGGCCGGATCCTTCATTTTTAAGTAAACGAAGTATGTTAACATTGTTAAGGGCTTTCAGGGCATAGTGCAAACTTACTTTAACACCTGGAAAGGCATTTTTTAAACGGTGATATTGCGTGGTTATAGTTTCTGCGTCGTACACGTAAACGGGTGTACCAAACTGCGCTGCAATTTCGGTTGCCGGTATTCCTCCAATTTTCATTTTCTGATATTTATTACATAAAAAAAGCGGAGATTAAATCCCCGCTTTTTTGGGAAGACAATTTCTTTTATGATTTCTTAATGCTTTTGCTTTTGTTCAATCCAAAATCCACCACTACAGGTGTTGCAATGAATATGGATGAGTAAGTACCTATTATAATACCCAACACAAGAGCCAGTGAGAAGCCTTTGAGTGCATCGCCACCAAAGAGAAACAGAATGATACACACAAAGAATACAGTAGCTGAGGTTATCAATGTACGGCTCAGTGTCTGGTTAATGGCCATATTGATGAGTTTGTGGTCATCTTTCTCAACACGGCTGTTTCCGGATAAGAATTCACGTATACGGTCAAATACAATCACCGTATCATTCATAGAATAACCAATTACAGTTAATAAAGCTGCGATAAGATGCTGGTCAAATTCCACGGGGAAAGGCACCCAGCCATCCATGATACTGTAACAAGCCAGAATGAAAACCACGTCGTGAATCAACGCAATGGTCGCACCTAATCCATATGCCGCACTGCGGAAACGTAACAATATGTATGCAAACATCAGGAAGATAGCCACAATCAACAGCACAGTAGATTTATTGCGTGTGCTGGCCGCTACAGATGATCCTACTTTAGAAGTTCCCTTGATGGACTCTACAGTTACGCCATAGTTTTTAAGTGCAGCGACCACTTCATTGGTAGTCTTATCGCGGGCTTCTTTACTATTCTCATTCAATCTGTGGGTAGTAATCACGCGGAACTGACCTTCTTTACCGAAGGTTTTTGCTTCATTGCTGCTACCGGGGAAAGCTTTGTCGAGGGTTTCCTTTATTTGACCTACAGAAATGTCTTTAGACTTATCGAACTGAATAATAAAGGCATTACCACCTTTGAAATCAATACCGGTAGTCAATCCACCTTTATATATAAACGCTCCAATACCAAAAAGAATAATTGGGAGCGACAATACATAGGCACGTTTACGGTATTTTACAAAATCAAAATTGGTATTATTAAGCACGTTTTCGCTGTAGGGGAATGAAAACTTAAGATCTTTTTTCTTGTTAACACGATTTTCGAGCATCCAACGGGTAACCAACAGCGATGTATACATAGATGTAAAAACACCGATTACGAAAATCACGGCGAAACCGTATGCCGGTCCTGAACCTGCCATAAGCAGGGCAATACCTGCAAGCAGTGTGGTCAGGTTTGAGTCAATAATCGCTGAAAGTGCGTATTTATAGCCATTCTTGACCGCTTGTGCCAGGCCAATTTTTTGCCTGAGTTCTTCCTTGATGCGTTCATAAATAAGTACGTTGGCATCAACTGCCATGCCAATGGTCAGTACGATACCGGCCATACCGGGTAGCGTCAGTGATGCTCCAAGGCTGGCAAGTACACCAAAAATGAGGAACATGTTGGCAAACACCGCAATGATAGAGTAAACACCTGCACGGTTGTAGTACATCACCATAAATAACAGAATGGCAACAAAACCTACCAGCAGAGAGCTTGTACCTCTGCTAATGGATTCTTCGCCCAATGAAGGGCCCACCACATCACTTGCTACTATTCTTGCAGGAGCAGGCAGTTTACCCGCTTTTAGCACGTTAGCAAGATCATCGGCTTCTTTGATATCAAAATTACCAGAAATCTGGCTCTGACCTCCACTGATTTTCTGGTTTACTACAGGTGCAGAATAAACGCGATCATCAAGCACAATGGCAATGTGCTTGTTGATATTGGCACCGGTTATTTGAGCCCAGCGGCTGGCAGCCTGGGGGGTCATTTCCATGCTTACCTCAACCTGACCGGTCTGATTGGTTTGTGAACGTGCGTCAGAAATAATATTTTCCTCTTCGCTGGCTAAAGCAGCTTTTCCATCTCTATCCAGTTTCAATAAATAAACAAAGTGCTGATCATTATATTCATCAAGTATTTTTTTAACAGCCGATTCATTTTTCTTGTCATCGCGTTTGAGGCTCGTAGTTAGCTCTGTTAAATCTATAGGCTTTGCACTGAATGCTATTTTCATAACACCATCCATTACAACACTGTACTGGGGGTTTTTAAGTTCTTCTACCAAGGCATCCCTATCAGCACCGTGCACTGAAGCGATGGTGCTACCCATATTAGCAAAATAGGTGTAACCCTTCAGTCTGTGAAGGTATTTAGCCAATGGACCATCATCTTTAGATTGAGACGCAATGGCCGAATCTTTCTTGATTTTGGTTGAATCTTCAACCTTTACCATACCGGAATCACCTGCAACAGCCAAGGCAGACTGTTTGCCGGCCTTGTAAAGCATTTCAAGCATTTTGTTTGCCTCCAGTCCTTTCTGTGTATTACCGAATACTTCATAAAACTCCAGGTTGGCACTCTTTTCTACCAAATCTTCCAAACGGCGTGGATTGTCCACACCGGGCAATTCTACACTTATACGTCCGCCATCAATTTTCTGAATAGTTGGTTGTGTAACGTTGGCCTGGTTTATTCGCTTTTCAACAACATCATAAACACGATCAATAGCTGTGCCTGTTTCTGCGCTTAGCACCCTCCGCACATCGGCTTCACTGCTGGAAGTCTGAATACCCGTTGGATTGTTGCTCTTAGCAAAGAGATTGGCAACTTTTCGGTTAGGCGCAATCTTTGAAAATGTTGAAATGAAGTTATCTACGTAATCACCGCCTTTATTTTTCTCATCTTCATTGGCTTGCGCAATGGCTTTGAGCAAATCTGCATCGGAAGGATCATTTGCCATTCCTTTAACAATAGCACCTTTGTCTACTTCCAGAATCACGTTCATACCCCCGCGCAAATCAAGGCCCAGGTTTATTTCACGTTGCTTACACTCGAAATAGTTGTAATCAGCTATTCCTAAATCATAAATGATTTCTCGAGAGCCAAGGCTATCGATGTAACTGCGGTAGGCTTTACCGTAATTAAGACCTTTTTTCTGCTGTTTTTCAGCATATTGCTGGGCTTTTGTTTCAAAGCTCTGCGCTTTCCAGGTGAAAGAAAGCTGAAATAAACAAGCGATGGCCAAAACGACCGAGAATACAATTGCGGAACGATTATTCTTCATGTGATTGAGTCAATGCGGTTTTTACGAAGTCGCGAAAATACAGAAAAAATTACGAACTGCAAGGAAAAAACGCAGTTCAAACAAGCATTTTCACATTTGCTGCAAAAGCCGGCTGATTTCAGCCACAGATTGCTTTTGCATACAATCAAAATGGCCTTTGGGACAAGCGTTAAATCCTATTTTACTGCAGGGCCGGCAGAAAACACCTTCTGCCTGAACCAAAACCGGTCCGGTTTTTACTGCATCAGGCAAAAATGGCCCCATCCCAAAATCGGGTGTGGTGTTACCCCAAATTGAAAGAATAGACTTCTGCAAGGCTGCCGCGATATGCATCAGGCCGGTATCGTGGGTTAGCACTTTGTCGGCACCCGCAATCACTTTCGCGCTTTGGTCCAGTGATAGCTTGCCACACATGTTGCTTACCCGATTGGGAAACATGGCTGCAATGGACTCCCCTACCATGGCATCATTGCTATCGCCTAGCAAAACAAAATGCGCATTGGAGGCTTCCACCAACTCCGCTATTTTGTTTTCAGGCATGCGTTTGGTAGCCCAGGTTCCGCCAATGGCATAGGCCACATAGGAAGAAGGCAAACTAGGGATTTCACAATCCTTGTAATAATAGTCCAACCCTTTACCATCATATTGTACGCCCCACTTTTTTACCGTTTCCATATACCGGTAAACCACATGCTCGCAGGGCTTGCGGGATAGCTTCTTCACCAGCAGCCATTTGCGCAGGTTTTGTTTGCGAAATACCGAGAAAGGCACACCGGGCATGAGGCTGCGCAGCATGCGGGTTCTGAGATTGGCATGCAAATCCAACACCGCATCGTATTTTTCGAGCCTTAAGGTTTTGGCCAGATTAGCCACACTGCCTTGCAGGGTAATTACCTTATCTATATTGGGATTGGCTTGCAAAATTCCCTCATACTGCGGCTTGGTAGCGAAATGAATCTCCACATTGGGCAACTGTGCTTTTTGGCAGCGCACCACCGGTGTTGTGAGCACGATATCGCCAATGGAACTGAAGCGGAGAATAAGGATTTTCATAAACCCGCTGCGAAGTTACGCCCTTTTTAAGGACAGCCAGGATTCAAATTCCTTCAGCGATTTCGCGTTTAGCGTCAAGCTGCGGGGAAGTCCACCTTTGCGGGCCGCCAACGTGCCATAATACATATCGTGGTAGCCCTCTTTTTCATGCGCATCGGGATTAATGGAAATGAGCACGCCCTTTTCCATGGCATAGGGAATATGCGTCCAGTCAATATCCAGGCGGAATGGATGCGCATTAAGTTCGATGCTGACACCATTGGCGGCACAGGCATCAATCAGGTAGCGGTGGTTTACGGGATAGCCTTTGCGCACCAGCAATAACCTCCCGGTGGGATGTCCGAGTATGCGGGTATAAGGATTTTCGATGGCTCTGATGAGGCGCTGCATGGCCTTTTCCTCGGTCATATTGAGTGTGGAATGCACACTTGCCACTGCAAAATCAAAACGGGACAGCATATCGGGTTCATAATCCAGCGAGCCATCGGATAGGATATCGCTTTCTATGCCTTTAAATATGCGAAACGGGCCGAGTTCTGTATTCAATGAATCAATCTCATCCATTTGCTGCAGCACCCTTTCATTGCTAAGGCCCTGTGCGTAGCCCGCACTGCGGCTGTGGTCGCAGATGCCCAGGTATTCGTAGCCCAGTTTTTTAGCATGTTCGGCCATTTCACGCAGGCTGTGAAGCCCGTCGCTGTAGGTGGTGTGGTTGTGCAGGGTGCCTTTAAGATCTGTAAATTCTATAAGCGGCTCATCGCTTGGCTGTAATTCGTCAATACCCTCGCGCCGCTCGGGCAAAATGAATGGAAAGCCCAGATTTTGGTAAATTTCAGTTTCTGAATTGCCGGTTAGTGCTGATTGTGCTGTTACGCCCAAAGCCTCAAAATGAGCCACACTGCCGGTTCCGAGGAACCATTGCTTTTCAAACTCAGCTTCGGCTGAGGTTTCAAAGGCAAACAAAAAACCGTTGGCATCGCGGAACTTGAGTTCGGTTGCGGTGTGCCGTTCCAACTGTTGGGCAGCGGCAAATTCCAGCAAGGCTGCTTCCGTGATGGTGGATAATATAGCTATCGATTCCAATACAATGGCATTCCTTCGAAAATCGCCGGTAAATTCTGAGCGGGTTTCAGGAAAATGCTGCCTGATTTTTTGCAACATCTCATTGGCCGGTGCTTCTGCCCTGGCGTAATGAAACCAGCCGCGGGCATTTAGGGCAAACTGTATGGCCTGCTGAATTTCGTGCTGGGTTTTGAGTCCGAAACCGGGAAACTCCACCAAACGGTTTTCGCGGCAGGCATCCAGCAAATCTTCAATGGTTTCAATGCCCATTTTGCGCCAGATTACCCCCACTTTTTTGGGTCCAAGCCCTTTCACTTTCAGCATTTCCAGCACACCGGGCGGGGTTTTTCCAATAAGCAGTTCAAGCTCGGGGAAAGTGCCGTTTTGCAACAGGTTTTTGATGGCAGCCAACACGCTTTTGCCTATTCCGGGAAGGGCCGTTAGGGTTTCATCGCTCATCTCCTGCAGGGGATTTTTAAACTTTTTAATATTAAAAGCCGCTGCCGATAATGCTTTTACCTTGAACGGATTTTCCTCGTGCAGTTCGGCGAGTTTGGCGTAGGTACCCAGCAAGGTTGAGATGTCGTAATTGTCCATCGAAAATAAATATACGAAAAAAGGGGGAAAATTCCAAATTTTTTGGAGAAAATCAATCCGGCAACTTCAACTCTCCGCTTTCGAAGGCCTTATCAAAATCCACCCAAATGATCATATTGGGCTTTTCGCCCTGCAGGTACATAATATTCAAGGGCTGTCCGGTTTTTTTGTTGCTGAGCACTTCCACCCCAAGCACCACAAACTTGCGACCTGCATAGGCCTTGGGCAGCTCGGCCACATCAAAATCGCCCGTAGCAAAAAACGACTGAAAAAAACCGCTGCCCGTAGCGGTATCGTAAGATGGCTCATTCCCCGCCCATCGTGTTTTGCGGTAAATATCCAAGTGCTCATATACATCTGCCTTGGCTTTGCCTATCTGCAGGGTATCGCCCTTGCTAATTTCTACTTCCACTTCACCCGCAGTCTGGGCTTGAAGGGAACCTGCCATGGTAAAAAACAAAATCAGTAACCGGCGCATACTTCAAAGTTATCAAAAAAAGTGCCGCAATGATATTATCGGGTTTCTTTTACCAATTGGGCCAATTCGCGGCTCACCATCGCGCTGAGTGCTACACCCATGCCACCCATGCGCACGCAGGCATACAGGCCGGCATCCAGCCGCTGCACAATGGGTGTGCGGTTTTGGTGCATACCCATGGTTCCGGCCCATTGGTGGGTTATTTCAAATTTTTCTCCGGGTACCACCACATCCTGCAGGTATTTCAGCAAGTACTGCGTTATGGCTTCAGTGGTATTCAATTCGGGTGTGGTTTCTGCTTCAAAATCCAGATTGCGGCCACCGCCAATGAGAATGCGGGTTCCCAAGCTTCTGAAATAGATGTAGCCTTTATCGGCGTGCATGAGGCCGCGCCAGGCCAGTCCGGGTATGGCGGAGGTAACCAGCACCTGCCCACGGGCAGGCATTACCTCCAGTTCGGGCAGCAGTTGTGTAGCATAACCGTTGGTACAAACCACCAGCGTTTGTGCATCAAAGGTATATCCCTCCTGGGTTGAAACACGCCATTTTCCGTTATCCAGCTTTTCAGGCGGCTTGGCGGTGAGTCCGCCTAAAACCTTTACCCCGCTTGCCACGGCGGCATCATGTATTTTTTTGTAGAGCAAATGGGTTTGCAGCATGCCTTCCAACGGTGTGTAGATGCCGTTTTCCAGCACTTTCATCCCCAGTTTGGCAGTGCTTTTGGGCTGAAACGGATTTTCTCCGGCGATGTCTTTCAGGGCGTTGTTTACCTTGTCAATATTGGCTGAAAGGTGCTCATATTCGGCGGCGGCTTCGGGTGTGAAAACTTCATAGCCTCCGGTTTTTTCATATCCAATGGATGTTTCACCAAAATCGGCAAGCAGCTGGCTCAGCCCTTTGTAGCGCTTTTCATAGAGAGAATAAGCGGTGATTTTGTCGGTACGTGAAATATCATCCAGTATTTCGCCCATGCTGCCAAAACAGGCAAAGCCTGCGTTGCGGGTGCTGGCACCCAGACTTACCGGAGCGCGGTCTATCACCCACACTTCGCGGTGTGGCCACTGAAGCTTGATGTGGCGTGCACTTTGCAGCCCGACTATACCCGAGCCAATGACCAGGATATCGGTATTTTTCAGCCATTGCTGTTCCCAGAAGGATACGGAAGGTAAGGGATTCACGTTGCAAAGTTCGTGAATTGCCCTTACCGATTCATATAGCGCTTAACTGCTTTTTTGGTACTGTACCACACACGCCCTTCCTTGATGGCCTCCAGCTCGCCTCGGCGGGCCAGCAGGCTCAGGTATTCCTGACCATAAGGTACTGCAGGATCATGGGCAATTTGATTAAGTGGCAGAAAATCATCATAACCATTGCCGAGTGCCGACAGATATAGCTCTAGGCTGCGCTCTGCACCCTGAAAAAACATGAGTAATAACCTGCCAAACTGCCCTTGATTGGCTTCGTTTAAAGCACGGTAGTATTTATTGCGGTCGGTGCGCAGAATGATTAACGGAGGATAACCCTGGCTCATCAAAACAAGATTCATGGCCAAACGCCCCGTGCGGCCATTGCCATCAAAGAATGGATGAATCCAAACAAAACGGTGGTGAAACACGGCTGCCAGGCTGACAGTATCGAGGTTTTGAGGATTGCAGCGAACCCATTCCAGCAATTCATCCAACAAATCCGGCACTTTCAGCGGATTGGGCGGGATAAAATTGGCGCCTGTTATTTGCACACGGCCAGTTCGAAACCTTCCGCCAAATTCATCATCGATGCCGGTCAGGACCATTTTATGCAATGTCAAAATATCGGCACCTGAAATCACATAACCCGGAGCAACTTTTTCTTCCAGCCAGGCAATCGCATTGTGATGGTTAATAGCTTCAAAATGCTCACGCAAGGTTTTTCCGCCGATGGTGAGACCATCCTGCAGAACTACGCGGGTTTCGCGCAGACTGAGAGTGTTCCCTTCTATACTGTTGGAATTGTAAGTCCATTCTACGGCAATATCCTGACGCAGCCGATTCAGCGCACTGCCCGGAAATGGGCGTAACGCATCCAGGCGGTTTTTCTTTTCTTGCAACCGCTGCTGCTGCTCTGGCTCCATGCCCATATTGGGATACCATTTTTCCACCCCTCAAAGATAATATCGGCAATCCGGTTTTTTATCACTCCCGATATTTTTAAGAAAATATTTTTACCTTTATTTATTAAAACAGTAAAATTTGAATTACCCTATCGCTTCAGCAATCACTGAATTATAGGGTTTTGCAAAATCCTGTACTTCACCCCAGCTTTGACCATTTACGGCTACACCGCTGCCGGTTACCGTTCCGATATGCAGGGTTTTAACGCCTGCTTGCTGCATCGCTGTTTCGAAAGCCAATTTGTTAGACTGTGAAATGCTCACCACCACGCGGCTTTGGCTTTCGCCAAACAACCAGGCATCGTTTCTGATTCCGGTGAGTGTGCAGATATCAAAACCGGTTTTGCCGGCCATGGCACTTTCCAGACACGCAATGAATAGGCCTCCTTCGCTGATATCGTGGGCGCTGTTGAGCAAACCTGCGGTAATGGCATTGTAAACGGCCATCTGCACCGAGTGCTCTTCATCCAGGTCGAATTGCGGACAGGGACTGTATTCTACGCCTTTCAGTTTGGCCAGATACTGGCTGCTGCCGAGGTCGTTTTTGGCTTCGCCAACAAGGTAAATCAAGTCTCCGGACTGTTTAAAATCCAGTGTCATGCGGTGTTCCGGCTTTTCAATAATGCCCACCATTCCGATGGTTGGTGTGGGATATACCGCGTTGCCATTGGTACTTTGGTTGTAGAAACTCACATTCCCGCCGGTAACAGGGGTATCGAACTTGCGGCAGGCTTTGCCCATGCCGTCAATGGCGTGTTTGAACTGATAATAAACTTCCTTGTTATAAGGATTCCCAAAATTCAGACAGTTGGTAACACCGGTGGGCACGCCGCCGGTAACGCGGATATTGCGGGATGCTTCGGCTACGGCAATTTGCGTCCCTTTATCGGGATCGGCAAAGATGTAGCGGCTATTGCAGTCTACAGTTAGTGCGAGGCTTTTGTTGGTACCTTTCACCATTACCACCGCTGCATCGCTTGGCTTATTGGTGCTCTGATTCACCGTTCCTACCATGCTGTCATACTGCTCATACACCCAGCGCTTGCTGGCGATGTTGGGCTCGGCACAGAGCTGCATGGCTGCTAATTTGGCTTCCTCCGGCGATATATCTGCGACTGAATCAATATTAAAATTCTCAATCTCCGCAAAATATGCGGGGATTGTCCATTCTCTTTTATAAACGGGAGCTCCACCACCCAGCACCAGGCTTTCCGCAGGAATATCGCCTTCCAAAGTGCCGTTCATATAGTAGCGCACGTGTCCGGTATCGGTAACCTGGCCAATGTGGGCGTAGGTAATTTCCCATTTCTTGAACACCTCTTCAGCCAGGTGCTCCTTCCCTTTCTCTACCACTACCAGCATACGTTCCTGGCTTTCGCTCAGCAGCAGTTCCCAACCTTTCATATCAGCCTGCCGCATAGGCACTTTATCCAGCCAAACGTCCATTCCCACGCCGCTTTTGGCGCTCATTTCGCTGGTTGAGCAGGTAATACCTGCCGCACCCATATCCTGCATTCCTACTACAGCGCCGGTTTCTATCAATTCCATGGTGGCTTCCAGAATCAGTTTTTCCCAGAAAGGATCACCTACCTGCACACTGGGCAAATCCTGAATGCTATCCTCGCTCATGTCTTTGCTTGCGAAGGCAGCCCCGTGTATGCCGTCTTTTCCAGTAGCAGAGCCAAATATGTAAACCGGGTTACCGGGAGGTCCGGCAGCAGCAGAAATGCTTTTGCCTACGGGCACAATACCCACACTCATAGCATTTACCAGGTTGTTTTGTTCGTAGCAATCGTCAAAATACACTTCACCGCCCACGGTAGGAATACCAAAGGCATTGCCGTAATCGCCAATACCTTTTACCACACCTTTCATCAGCCATTTGGTACGATCGGTTTTCAAGTTACCGAAACGCAGACTGTTGAGCTGTGCAATGGGCCTTGCACCCATAGAAAAGATATCCCGGTTTATACCGCCCACACCGGTTGCTGCACCCTGATAGGGTTCAATGGCACTGGGATGATTATGGCTTTCAATTTTAAAACAGCAGGCCAGTCCGCCGCCAATATCCACCAGTCCGGCGTTTTCCTCTCCCGCTTCGGCAAGCATCTTACTTCCTTCGCGTGGCAGGGTTTTCAGCCATACAATGGAGTTTTTATAACTGCAGTGTTCGCTCCACATCACGGAGAAAACGCTCAGTTCGGTAAAATTGGGTTCACGGCCCAAAATGCTGCAGATGTGGTGAAATTCTTCTTCAAGAAGGCCCAGTTGTTTGGCCTGTTCTACGGTAGCGGCTTGCATATGTACACAAAGTTAGTAAACAACGGCACCCAATAATCCTCAATTTACTGACACTTTTTGCCCGAAATAATCAGCGCATCAACACTATACTGCCCTTGATGGAATTGCGGCGTACGCGGCTACCCACCGGCATCTCGTACTGAAACACATAGTGATAAACACCTTCCTTGCAATCCTGTTCAGCTGTTTTTCCATTCCACTGATAAACGCCTTTATCGCGGCTGTCAAACACTTTCCCGCCCCAGCGATCATAAATCAGCATCAATATAGGTTTGCCACCACGAACAAAGATTTGAAAATCGTTGTTTTTATCGTCGTTATTGGGTGTAAAGGCAGTGGGAATAAACAGATCACATAATTCTTCCTGATAACGAACAGTTACCGCATCAGTAGCCACACCACAAGGGTTAGTTACTGTAACACTATAGTTTCCTGCTTTGGTTACATAAATCACCGAATCGGTTTGCCCGGTGCTCCACTGATAGCGGCTTTGGGGCCATGTTGCGGTAAGCTTCAGCATACCGCCACGACACAGCAGTGTATCTGATGGAAGCACTACGATAGGCGCATCACCCAAAAAAATCTTCAGTGAATCTGCCCACAAACAGCCCAAATCATCTACACTGGCTCCAAACACCCCACCAGAACTTACGGTAATTGAATTACCAGACTGACCTGTACTCCACGCTACTGTTCCTGGCGTCGTTACATTCAGTGTAAGACTGCTGCCATTACACAGATTTGTATCACGCCCTAAATTGAATTTAGGTAATGGATGAACTTTAATATTAGCGATGGTAGAATCGGGACAATCTGAATCGGGTATTGTATATTTTACCGTATAATTACCCGGAGGTGAACATTTAAATGAGTTTCCGGAAACCGGACCACCCGAAAAAAGACCACCAGGCGTTCCTGGTACCATGGTAATTAGCGGTGAATTTTCACAGGCGAAGCTGGGGAGTCCTGTAAATGCAGCAGAAACATTGGGTCTCACACGCACGTAAACGGCATCTGTGCTGGAGCAGCCTTCTTTGCTTCGTGCACTGTGAATAACCCTGTAAACGCCGGTATCTGCATACGTGTGGGTAGCATTCTGCAGGGTTGATGAATCTCCATCACCAAAGTACCAGCGATAATAGACCAGGTTATTGGTAGCATTCTGAAAAGTAAAACTGTTGTTTTTTAGACACTGCACAGAGTCATTTATTTTAAGGCCGCTGCTGGGATCGGCAATCACACGCACAAAAATGGCTGCAGTATCTGTACAGCCCGTGCTAAAGACATTACCATTCAGGCCATATGTAGTTTCACTTCTAAAAAATATTCGAAATTTACCTGCACTTGTAAAATACCTGTCAGGGTTTGGAAACGTTGTGCTATCGGCACCACCCAAATACCACATCACCTTTTTACCACAGCGTGGGATGGCAGGAATGGTTGTTTTATCTTCAAAATAGAAATGATTGCCTTTCAGACACTGAGCGGTATCCCAGTTTCTAACCGTCGGATTGCTTTTGGGCCTCGGAACAATAAATACGCTGGTGGGAGTTGTATAATTATTGTTACAACCCAATGAAGGTGATGCAATCAGCTGAACGGCATAGTTACCGCCGGCATTATAGGTGTAGTTGACGTTTACCCCTGTATCCTTATTGCCGTCTCGGTAAAGCCAGGTGTAAGTTATCCATCCAAAACTGGCCTGGGATTTATTGGTAAAAGTAACTTTGTTTGTTTTTTCACAGCTGTCTGTGCGGCTGAAACTAAAGTCCAGCTTTAAGGAATGCGTAGTAAATGGGGAGCTGGCTGACTTTGAAGTAAGGTAATCAGGTGCAATTCCGTCATGCTCAAAAACAGTAAAATGGTATGTTGTTCCGGGTATCAGTCCTGTTATGGTAACACTATTGCCAATATTGTCATAAACCACATAGTTGCCGGTACCAATTTGGGAACCTGCACCAAATGCAGAAAACGCTGTGTATTTGGTTCCATCGGCTGGAACAGCATCTACGGCGCTGCCTTGTTTCATGAGAATGGTACACCATGCGCCATTACCCTTGGTAAAGGTTAGATTAACCGCAATACATGTAAGACCTCCATATTGCAGATTACTTGCGGGAACTGTAGGCTCTGCAGCCTTTAACCGGGTAAACCCGGAGAACAGAACCGCAAGTAAAATGAGCAAACGCATGGGCAAGTTTTGGCAAAGATAACGTCTATACACCGCGTTTTCAGGCTTATTCGCTACAACATGGACAATTGCTGCAAAGTTTTGGTTGCCTCAAAATGATATTTATAACGCAAACAACTGCTAATCAGGCATAAATAACGTCTTCATCAGCAATGTTTTTCTCGCCGCGAAAACGCAAAAAAACCCTTGCCAGGGTTAATACATCCTTACAACAATAACGGGCAATTCTGTCAATATCTTTTTCCTGCCAATAAACAGCCCCTACCATGGAACCATCAATATCATCCTTTGGAGTGGGAATATTAAATAAATGTGCCAGCAGATTGAGCGAAGTAAAACTCTTGCGATCACCAAATTTCCATAGTTCTAGCGTATCTAAATGGGGGACTTCCCATGGCTTTTTCCCCTGAATATCCAGCAGTTTGGGAAGCTCAATACCATTTACCATCATTCTTCTTGCCAAATAAGGGAAATCAAATTCTTTTCCATTGTGCGCGCACAATAAATAATTTGCTCCGTTAAAACTACGGTTCAATAAATTGGCAAATTCCTGTAACAATATTTTTTCATCATCATGGCAGTAAGACTTTACCCGAAACTGTGGTCCATCCTTACCTCTTCTGATAAAACCAACTCCAACGCATACAATCTTTCCGAATTCGGCATAGATACTTGCCTGTTCATAAACTTCAGCCTCTGTTTGCTGCTCTTTTACAAGACTTTTAGCCTTACGCTTCCACAAATCCTGCCATTCAGGGCTTAAATCATCATAGTTTTTGTGAGCCGATACCGTCTCGATATCAATAAAAATAATATTCTCAAGCAATACCTGCTTGATATTAACACCATCCATAAGAAAAACAAATATACGATATTTGTCTTAAATAAAAAAATTATTTGGGGAAAATATACTTATTCAGAAAAAATGTACCGAAAGGAAGCATTGATAGTAATACAGCCAGGGCACTTTTTATTATACTTATTTCATTTTTAATTTCCATCCACAATAAAATAAGACAAAACCAAACGAACAGAAATCCATGCAATAAACCAAGAATCGTAACAGCCATCGGCAAATTAAAAATATATTTCAGCGGCATAGCCACACCGAGTAAAAGCAGATAACTGATTCCTTCCCAATATCCAATCAGAATAAGGCGATCTTTCAACGATTTGGGTGATGAATTTTTCATGGCGCAAAAGTAGTAAAGAACAGCACTATGCACAATTGCGGATAACTTAAGAATTGTTGTTTAATCTTATTTATTGAAATTCGCCATGCATGTCTGAAGAAGAAGCGATTAAAACCAAAAAGCGCAGACCAAGTGCACTCCCGGGAATCAGCAGCCTGGCACTGGTAATGTTTATGCTGGAATTGCTTTCCCTTACCTATCTTGGATTTCAGGGGTTAAGCAAAAGCCTAGTAGAAAGCAGCAGCCTGGATATTTATTTTAAGGATTCCTGCACAGAAGATCAGGTAAAAGCGCTTGAGAATGAACTTAAAAAAGAAAAGTGGTACAAATCTTCACGCTTTATCAGCCGCGAGGAAGGCATGAAGGAAATGGCTGCCAGCAATGACAGCGCATTTATGCAATATGTGGAGCTTAATGCCCTGCCGCTGAGCCTGGAATTGTATTTCAAAGCTGAATTCGCATCTGCAGCCCAACTGGAATCCATATCTGGCAGACTTCAAAAATTACAGATTATTGAAAGTGTAATATACCAAAAAAACCTGCTTGAAACTGTAAACAGCAATGTAGCAAAAATTCAACTTACATTACTTGGACTTACCCTCATTTTTGTAGTAATTGCTATCGGCCTCATTCATAATTCCACCCGACTGAACATATTCGCTAATCGTTTCATTATTAAAAGCATGCAACTGGTTGGTGCTACACACGGTTTTATTATAAGGCCTATAATAGGCAAATTTATTGGGTATGCATGCATTGCATTTCCTATTTCTCTTGTGATGCTTTTTGGCGCATTCCGTGGCATCAACTACATATGGAGCGGATTCGGTTCTATTTCCGAAATCACAGCCTTTATTGCACCTTCTCAGGCTGCGTTCTGCATGGCAGGCACCTTGCTTTGCGGAATTTTAATTGCAGCAGGTAGTGCATGGTTCAGTACCCGCAAGTATCTTCGCAGTAAAATCGAAAATCTATACTGATGAGCAACAAGCAAATTACCAATCCTATCGCTAAAAAAGATGCTTTAAACAACAAGCCTCAAATGGTATTCGGCACCATTAACTACATTCTGCTGGGTGCATCACTTCTTATTCTTATCGTCGGTTTCGCCCTTATGAGCGGCACTACAGATATATACAGCAGCACAAAAATCACTATAGCCCCCATCGTGGTAATGTTGGGTTTTGCTTTGGGAATAGTATCTATTTTTTACAAGGGTAAAACAAATTAAGGTGAATGACCTTTGTTGAAAACCTTATTCTGTCTCTGATTGAGGGTGTTACTGAATATTTACCGGTAAGCAGTACCGGGCACCTTATAATGGCAGGTGAAGTTTTAAAACTTGATGCGTCAAAAATTGATACATACATAATTACCGTTCAGTTTGGCGCGATACTGGCCGTTATAGCTGCCTATCCGAAAAGGTTCTTTGCATTTAAGGATTACACCTTCTATCTGAAACTATTCGCGGGTTTTCTTCCCGCTGCTGTTTTGGGGCTGATGTTTGATGATTTTCTTGAAACACTGCTTCAAACTCCGGTTATTGTAGGCTTTACGCTGATTTTAATTGGTGTTTTCCTGATTTTCATGGAAAAACTATTACCTGAAGGCAATAAAAATGTAGACAACATTACCTACAAGGATGCATTAAAAATAGGCTTGGTGCAAAGTTTCGCCATGGTTCCTGGTGTCAGCCGCAGCGCGGCTTCAATTGCCGGTGCTTTAGGCTGTAAACTCAGTCGCGTTGCTGCCACTGAATTTAGTTTTTTTCTGGCTGTCCCCACACTCACTGCGGCAGGCCTTTACAAGCTTATGAAAAACTGGGACAACTTAACCGCAACGCAACTGCAGGATATTGGCCTTGGCAATATATTTAGTTTTATTACAGCTATCATTGCCATTCGTTTCTTTATCCAATTGGTCAAAACCAAAGGATTCGCCTGGTTTGGTTACTACCGAATTGCTGCCGGTCTGGCATTTCTGTTGTATCTTTACGTTTAAATCGATGTTGAGATCCGTTAACCGCATCTTGTTGGGTTTATCGCTTACAGCTGTATTTTTTGCCGTTGGAGCAATGAAAAAGCCTACAGCCGCTTATTCTGTAAAGCTGGGAAGACTAAAATACAATGGTGGTGGCGACTGGTACAGCTCCAAAACGGCAATAGGTAATTTGGCTAGGTTCTGTAACTCAAAATTAGGTATGAGCATTGATCCGAGTGAGAGTATAGTAGATATTGGAGGACCGGACTTATATAACCACCCCTACATTTTCATGACAGGCCATGGAAATGTTGTATTTAGTGACGCAGATGCCTTAAACCTAAGAAAATACCTGGAGAGCGGCGGGTTTTTGCACATTTGCGATAATTATGGCATGGATAAATTTGTGAAGCCACAAATGAAAAAAGTTTTCCCTGAACTGGAATTCAAAGAACTTCCGCACCAACATGCAATCTACACTTCTCCTTTTGTTTTTTCTCAAGGTTTGCCAAAGATTCATCAACATGACGGTAAATCTCCTCAGGGATTCGGTTTGATATATAAAGGACGGCTGGTTTGCTTTTATGATTACGAATGTGATCTCGGCAATGGCTGGGAAGATCCAGAAGTTCATAATGACCCTGAAACGATAAGACAAAAAGCATTGCAAATGGGAGCTAATATCATCCAATATGCATTCAAAAACTAATGGTTAGCCGTAAAAAAATAGCTTTTCTTATCAATCCCGAAGCTGGAAATGCAGCAGTACGCAGGAAAGGAAAAGAGATGGCCAGCGCTTTAAAATCAATGGGGGGATACTCACTCTTTGAAACTGGTTCACCGGAAGAACTACTGGAATTAACCCACGACCTGGCAACAAAGAATTATCGCGCTGTTTTTGCCTGTGGCGGTGACGGAACCCTTCACCTGGTTAGCAGTCAGCTGACAGGAACCGAAACTGCTATGGGAGTTATACCCTTGGGCTCCGGCAATGGATATGCCAGACACCACCGTATTTCCCTTAAATGGGAGGAAGCCGTAAAAGTTGCCGAAAACCCGGTAGTTTCGGTCAGAGACACTGCCCTGTTTAATGGGAACCATTTCCTGAACATTGCCGGAATTGGCTATGCGGCAAAAATAAGTCATGCGTTTAAGCGCGAGGAACACAGAGGTTTGAGTGGCTATGTGAAAACCATATTTAAAAATCTAAAAATGGATGCCTTTAACACCCGTATAACCAATGAATATGCTAAGTGGGAAGGGAAAGTATGGATGGTAGACTTTTGCAATGGTAGTCAGTGGGGCAATAATTTCAGGGTTGATCCCTCAGCAAGAGATGATGACGGAAGCTTAACAGCAGTAGTTTTCAGAAAGGCAAACCGGTTAAAACTCCCGGCAATTGGTTTTAGGCTGGCAACAGGCTCCATTAACAGAAGTCCGGATATTTACCGAATTTCAGGCAGTAAGTTTATCATTGAATTTGACGGCAAGCGCCCGCTTCATTTAGACGGTGAACCTGCAGGAGTAATTGAAGCATCAGCTGAAATTGAGGTTATACCTAAAAGCCTTATTGTATGGACCCCGGACTCAAAATAATCACATTTTCAGAAAGTAAAGAATGTGACGCGCTGACAATAAAAAATGAAGGTATGCGAGCGCATGACCTAATGGACAGGGCAACCCTGCGCATTTTTCAGCGTCTGCTTTGTTTAATTCCAAATAACAAATCCATTACAGTACTATGCGGCCCCGGGAATAACGGTGCAGACGGTTTGTGCCTTGCTTCTATGCTTGCTGTTAAGGGTTACGATGTAGAAACCAAAATTTGCCTGCTTGATAAAACCCCTTCTGCATCTCTGACCTTCAGGTTGTCCCTGTATAGTCAGCAACAGTCGGTTAACATACAAATTACAGAAGATGCCAAAGCTCTTGTTATTTCCAAAAACAGGATTATTGTTGACGCTCTTTTTGGCACAGGACTGCAACAACCATTGCAGCATAAATGGCAGGCATTGATTGACACTATAAACAACTCGGGCTGTGAAGTCTTTTCTATAGACATGCCAAGCGGATTATTGGATAATTCAGACAGCATGAACATGCCTTTTATCAATGCCAAAAAGGTTCTTACAATCCAATGTCCAAAACCTTCCTTACTTTACCCAGAGTTTAAAATTGATTTTGAAGTATTAGATTGCGGAATTGAAACAGAAACCATAATCACAAACCATTACTTTTTAAACTATCCTGATTCGCAGGTAAAAAAACAAATGGCGCTGATATTGCCTAGAAGACCAAAGCATAGCCATAAAGGAACTTTCGGCCACACATTGCTTATTGGAGGCAATTCAGGTATGCACGGTGCAATAGCCATGGCTGCAAAATCATGTTACGAATCAGGAAGTGGTTTGACAACCGTGCTCTCTCCGGAAGGCACTTTGCCTTTCCTGTCTGCCACTCCTGAGATTATGCATATTCCTCACAAACTCAATGAAGAAGCAATTTCAACCTTACCCCTTGATAAATTCAAATCAATAGCGTTGGGGCCAGGATTGGGAAACACCCCGGAAACATGCAGATTGATGGCAGATGCATTGAAAAGATTCCGGATACCCCTAATTCTCGATGCGGATGCATTAAACATAATAGCATCTAGAACTGAACTGCTTAATATCATACCTGAAGGCAGTTTGCTAACTCCTCATCCTGCAGAATTCGAAAGATTGTTTGGTCACACCAAAAGCGGGAAACAAAAGGAAGATATTGCCGTTCAAAAAAGCCAAGAATTGGGCGTTTACATCCTTGCCAAAAACACCTATAGTTTGCTGGCTTGCCCGGATGGAAAAGTATTTTACAACGGAACAGGTGATTCTAAACTTGCCAGAGGTGGAAGTGGTGACAAACTAACCGGAATAATTGCAGGATTATTCGCACAGAATCAAAACATGAGAGACGCTGCCCTTGCGGGCATGTATTATTCGGGTCTCGGCCGGCTGGTTATTTAACCTCTCTAACCCAGGCTTGTGAAAGGCCTACTTCAGAGCTTAACAGAAAGCGATCAGCCTCATTGCGCGTCTTAAAGTATTTCACAAACACATAATAGCTTTTGTTTTTATGATCAAAATACTTGAATGAGAACTGGTCATTTATGTAAAGATTTTTAATCATCTTATTGGCTTTTCCCTCATCAGAACTTACACCTGTCACAATGTAAAATCCGGGAACAGCCTTAGCATTACTGTCAAGTTTTGCAATGGTAATACCTGCTGTGTCTATACCCAGACCTGACTCTATAAAACCTGGAAGATTTGTTACAGTAATCTGTACCTTGCGTCTTTCGTTTGGATTTTCAACAGGAGAAACTGTCTCTTCTTCTGCAGCAGATGTACCTCTTCCCAGTCCAATGGTAAAGAAAAATTCATGACCATTACCCAACACCTCTCTCGATTTTCCGGTGGGATACATAAATGCATAACCCAGGCGGGTACCTCCACCTAGATCCGCACCCATGTTGGCGCCAAATTGAGATGCATCATTTCCTGAGAAACCAAACCAGAATTTATCATCGTATTTAGCATTGATATTTAGCTGGCTTCTGTAGTTTTTAAAATCCCACAAGGTCACGTTAGCCATAGGCTGAATCTTCATTTTTTCACCTACTTCAAAAGAGTAACCCAACAACACATTAGAAACATTTTGCAGGTTGTATTCAGCCTTATAGTTGAAATAGCTGTAATCAAACCTGGGCTTGGGTAAACGGCTGGTAGAAACACCAAACATGAGACCTTTGTTTGCATAATATGCAGAGGCACGTAAATCAGCACGGTTAACAGCAGGGCTAAAAATCAGTGAGTTAATTACCGGATCATTTGCATGAATATATACAGCCTTGCTTGGATCAAAACTTTGATTCATAAAACCAAGCGAAACACCCATGCTCAGGCTGCTTTCTTCACTAAAAGGAATTTTATATGCGTATGAAACATAAGCATTCTGCAACTTGCTGAATCCTGCATTTTCATTGAGATAAAAAACGCCGAATGTAGTGCGCTCATTGGGCAATGGCAAGACTATATTGGCAAGCATGTTTTGAGGAGTTCCCTGCACCGCAGAGTATATGCGGTTAAAGAACATGGAAGCAGTAGCCTTTTTCTGCGCAGACATCGCAGCGGGATTAATCACGGAAGGATCCAGGAAGAACTGATCTATGCGCGAACTCATTTGAGCACCGGCATGTCCGGAAATACCCATAAACACCAGGATGAGGGAGTATTTTGTAATTTTCACAGGATTATCGTATTACGTGGATGAAACCTTTTAATTCAGACTGATTGCCTCTGTGGTGCAGCAGGTAATAATAAATACCGTCGGGAAGCTCTCTATTACTCTTATCAACAGCATTCCAGTCATTAAGATAGTTATTATTTTCGTATACAACCTTACCGGAATAATCCACTATAGTTAGGTCATATAAATCAAGATCTTTTAGTTCTTTTACATCCCAAACATCATTATCTCCATCTCCGTTTGGTGTAATAATATTGGGGATACGGGTAAATGGTGGATCGATAACAGTTACTGTGACTGTATCATTATCTGAACAACCTGCAGAACTGCTGCCTGAAACGACATAAGTTCTGGTCTTCAAGGTTGATGATTTAACTACTGACCCTGTCGTGGCGTTAAGTGCAGTGGCAGGGCTCCATGTGTAGTTTAAAGCACCGGTAGCACGCAGTGTGGCAATACCACCCCTGTATATGGTTGTATCTGAGAATGCTGTTACATTTACTTTAGGATAAACCAATACTGTGTCGTCAGCTTCTACAAAACAAAGCGGCCCATTGTAAGCCCTTACACGATATCTTATGGCTGTCTTAAATACCTTGGTTCTGTTTGTATCATTATCATTCAACCATACAATATTGGTTCCGCCATTTGCCCTTACTTTTAGACTATCGCCAACACAGAAAGGTGAACTACCGGTAAGGTTAAAGGTCAGATTGGGATATGTAGTGAATGTATAGTTTTTAGTAATTGAGTCTGTGCAACCTTCAGCTGTGGTTAATACATAGGTAACTGTGAACGGTCCAGTACTGTTTAGGAACAATTTGGCAGGTGAATTGGCTGACGCATTGGCACCATTCACTTTCCACATGCGGCTGGCGATGGCGGAACTTGCTGTTACGGCAGAATCAGAGAAAATTATACTGTCAGGAACGCAATTCCCTGATTTGGTGAAATTAAGGGTTAGCGTACCTTTTACTCTGTATGTATTGCTGGCACTGTCCACACAACCCTTGTCAGTAATAGCAATCAACGTTACCTTATAGTTGCCGACAGCGGCATAAGAGTGCACACTGTCTTTGAGAATATCTGTAGCACCATCACCCCATTTCCAGGTGGCAGCAGCTATGGTTTGAGACTGGGTAGTACCAAGGGTTGGGAAAGAAGTAAACTTATTGTTTTTAAGACACTGCGTTTGTGTATTTCCGGCAATACCAGGATCCAAAACAAACCCCATTAACGGGAGGCCAAATACAGTGAAGGTTTTGGTAATGCTGTCCCGGCATCCATTAGTTGTGATGCCATACAATGTTGCGGAATGAGATCCTATTGTGGTAAATTTCTTTTTTGCGGCAGTATCACCTGCTATGCCGGATCCATCAGCTTTCCATGACCAGCTAATTTGATTATCGGGCGGATTGGTATTGGCCACCCGGTTAAAACGGGCAGTATCTGATATACAGATATTATTGGCAGTAAAAGCAGGCACCGGCAAGCCATGCACAGTAAAGGTTTTGGTTACACTATCCTTACAACCCTGTATTGACGTGCCCTTCAACTCAACACTATGAGAACCTGCACTGCTGAATTTAAATTTAAACGCAGTATCGGTGCTTGTGGTAACCCCGTCTACCTTCCAACGCCATGTCAACAAAGCCTCAGCAGGAAGCGTATTTCGGAAACGCAGGAAATAGGCACTGTCTGTAACGCATACAGAGGGAGGAGTAAAGTTTGGCACAGGCAAGTACTGGATCGTAAAGCCCTTAGTAACACTATCAGCGCAACCGTTGCTGGTGGTTGCAACCATTTTTGCATTGTGCGTTCCCGGCGTTGTAAACTTATATTTAATTATGGTATCTGTCTTTTGGAAAACACCATCTACAAACCAGGTATAGGTTATTTGGTTATCTGGTGGATTTGTGTTTTTGAATCTCAGAAAACTGGCGGTATCATTTACACAGGTGGAGGGAGTCGGGAAATTGACATAGGGCTTGGGAAAAACATTAACCGTTTTGTCAACCGAATCTATACAGCCATCCGTAGTGGTTACTACCAGTCTTACATTATATGTTCCTGCACTGGCATAAGGATAATTTACCAATGGACCTGTACCTGTGCTGCCATCGCCATAAGACCAGGCTCTGGATGCAATTGATGAAGGGGTATTCACGGAAGATGAATCTGAGAACTTACTTAACAGGCCTTTACAAACTTCTGTATAACCAAAGTTAACTTTGGGCAAGTCATTAATCCTTGCAGTGGTGGTGGCTGAATCTTCATAACCAAAACTGTTTACCACTTTTAATTTAACATAGTAAAGTCCTGTGTCGGAATATGTGTAGCTCGGATATTGCAGAGAAGATGTGTCTGTTGTAACCGCTGGATCACCAAAATCCCAGAAATAGGTTGTAATCGGATAGCGCAGGCTCAAAGAATTCTCAGTGAAATTTATGGTTGTACCTAAGCATGCGCTGTATTTATCTTTCAAAACAGCAAAAACTTCATCAGACCCTAAAATATTGTGTCCTAAACTGTCATTGGCATAAGTAAAATAAGCCAATGTATCTGCGGCAAGCACATTGTAAAGTACTCCCGAATTATCTGAACTGCCTTTTCCGCCCAATAATATCCAGTTTCCTGTGCCTTTGTGCATCACCAAACGCAATTTTGCAGAATCTTTAACCTCATCATCAATGTTCTGATAATCATAACCCGGACTTAGATAAAAATCACTGGAAGAAACAAAACTATTGGCAGAGAGAACAAAATAGCGAACCTTGCTAATGTTGCGAATACCGTTTGGCAAAGAACCGGAAACAGGAGCAATACCGTATTTCATTTCATTGGAAACGTAAACTGTATCTGAACCTGTTTTGGTAAATGTTAATCTAACTTTTCTGTAATCCAAAGAAGCATATTGCCCAAAATGATAGGTAACATCAGGTGTTCCGGTCGAAACACCAATTTGATATTTACCCTCAACAAATGAATTCGAGCTGCCACCTAACTGCTTGACGCCCGGAGCAAGCTTAAAATCCGAAGACCCTAAACCTGTAAACAAATAACCATCAATCATATCAAAAGTATCGGTTATTGTAAGTGACTTGCCGCTTGCACCTATCACTGCCGCAATTATCCCTGATCCATTCAATGTAAATGCCTTCAAAGTGGTATTCGAAACCGACAGATAGATATCTTTGGTTGTCAGGTTGAAATGTTCAGCAAAATGCCCGTTTCCGAGGTAAATTGTATCTCCGCTTGAAGCGGAATCATAAGCTGCTGTCAACGTTCTTAGTGGACCATTGCTTCCTGAGACAAAAACAGCTGATTTGCCGCTGTAGGCATTATTACCTGCGGTATCAACATACCAATGTCCGGCAAAAATTAAATGGCTGCTTAAGAAAAAAAGACTAAATATAATGGTTTTTCTTAGGGCAGTTATAGGGGTTATCAAAGACATTTTCATATCTATTATAGGTGCAATAATACAAAAAAATATTGACTTTCATGGAAAGAATCAATAAGACTAAAGGAATATACTAATTAAAATATGTATAATACGCTAAATATTAAACACTTGTAAATAAATTTAGCAGGTAATTTAAAGCTGTTTAAACACTTAATCTCCGTGTAGTACAGTAAAAGTACCGGAGCTTTCTCTGATTTTACCTCCTGAAATATGGCTATCAAATATTATATAAATAATATAAACATATTGGCCTTCCGGTACAACCCCACCAAGATAGGTTCCATCCCAACCTTTGGTGACAGGTGCGTCGTAAAGTTTTTCCCCCCATCGGTTGTAAATACGCATGTATGATTCTTTAACCGTGCATTGGTTGTATTTACAATCAAGACGCGGCATAAACAGGTCATTTCGGCCATCTTTGTTTCCGGGGGTAAAGGCATTTGGGATACATATTTCACAATCACAGTCCAATACAAAAATTTCTGCCTGATCAATACGGCTGCCACAGGAATTGGATGTTGTGAGGACCAGGGTGCTGCGGTTTCTTACCGTTGCAATCGGTCCCGTTGTTCCATTATTCCATTTGTATGAATATATATCATTCCCTGGCTGAGTGCCGTCTACACTTATAACATTCCCTCTGCAAATATTTACTGAGTCAGCGATAACCTTGATTGGCAAAAACCTGCGGAATATTTCAAATGTATCATTCACAAAGCCGCATGTGTCTGAAACAGTTACACTATAGATTCCAAAATTTGTAAATTGTTTGTTATGGGATGTATCGCCATCGGACCAAATTACTTTTAGAGAATAATCTGATATTTTTTGTGTGTATATAAACGATGTACCACAACTAAATGTATCCTTTAAGCCGGGCTTTTTTAATCCTGATTTAAAACTAATTTCCAGCGTATCAAAGCGGCTTCCGCAGTCATCAGTTGTTTGTAAAATATAGGTACCGGGGCTATTGAAAGTCCTTGATGAATTATTATTGCCGTCATTCCATAAATAGATATAATTAAAATTCAGTGGCTGAGTACCGATGACAGAGACGGAGGCTCCTTTACAAACGCCGATTTTTTTAGGCAAAATCGCCTTCATTGGCTGCAGGAATTTAACTTCCACAGTATCGCGATAAACACCACAGGCATTGCTTAGTGATAGCCGGTAAATACCCGGGTTATTTATCAATTTCACATGCGACGTATCGCCATCAGACCACAATACAGATACGCTGTAATCAAGCACTTTATACATAGCCGATTGGGCAGGGCAAAGCGTTGTATCGCGAAAACGGGTAGGTCTCGGAGCCACACAAGCCACACAATTATTAGTTTGGGTAAATGCTACATTATTGATGGAAATATTGAGATTTGTAGCCAGCTTTCCATCATAATACATGGTGCCTTTATTTGATGTGAGTAAAACAGTAGTATTGTTAACCTGATTAAACTTAGCATTTCTGACACTGCACAAAACAGAATCACAGGGATTGATAAGTGAAAGACTTACGTTGGCGCTGGCCGCCGCATTACTACCAACAAAAGCCATTCCCCCGCCCGGCAATCTTGCATTATTGGCACCGGCCAGGTGGTTTTCGAATGACACATTGCTGAATCGAATTAATTTCACCTTTGACACATTGCCATTGGAATCGAGTTCAGCAAAACCATTGTGCCAGTTACTGCCCCCTGCATTGTGCATAAAAGAAACAAGCAACCTATTGTTTTCCCAGTCTATTTTTCCGCCATAGCAATAACCCAGATTGTAACGCTTTTGCCATAGCATATTTCCATTGGTGGGATTAACACAGGCAGCCCATAATTCATAGTTGCTGCCTACCAAATATCCGCCAGTTACATATACTTTTCCGGAAGGGGAAACAGTGAGTGAACTTATATTGCATGTTACGGAACTGCTGTACCCAAAACATTTGTCAACAACACCGTCTGAAGTAACCATAATTAAAACGGGAGATTGCCCGTCATGGCCACCTACCACATATCCGGAACCCATTTCAGCAGAAGCACACATGTGGGTTTGGGCACCATATCTGTATGAATTTCTGAATATTTCATTCCCATTAGAATCTACTGCCGCCAGCAGCAACTGTGAATTATTGTTCCACTGATGTGAGGAGCCGCAGCCGAAAACTGTTCCGTCTTTTCTGACCATAACGTTCCGAAACGCATCATAGCTACCCCAGTTGTTGTTTGACGTGGTGCGCCGCCACCATTTAAGGGTGCCGTCACGGTTGATGTAAGCCAGGCCTGCAAGACCGCAACCGACCGCTGGTTCATCTGACCTGCCGGCTATAACGCAACCACCGGCGGCAGTGGGCGCTATGGCTACCGGATACGAAGTTTCGTCACCGGCTGTGCCCATTCTTTTCATAAAAAGAAGGCGGCCGGAATCATTAAATCTGGCCAGCAAAAAATCTAATTTGGCGGTATTGTGTGTTGTGGTTCCGGTCACCCAAAAACCATTACCGGCTGCTACTACACCATGGGGCTGTATTTTCGTAACTGCAGAAGATGTAACTGTAGTATGAATCTGTGTTTTAGGCGGATTACAAAAAGTCTGACCATCGAGAATGTCCACCATCAGGAATGATGACAATAACAGGTAGTACTTATAGAAATGTAAATCCTTCTTCAAAGGTCAGCTCAGCACAAATTTAATTAATGTGACCAATTATCAGACCTGAAAACACATAAAATAGTTGTCTAATGACATTTAAGACAACAGAATAAAGAAAGTGATTTGAAAGCCTATCCAAACCGATTGGGCTTGCTTTTGAAAGGCTGGAGCATATTTTCTACTTTTTCAATAATTTCTTTTGCCTGTAGAACAATTCCTTCTCCTTCAGCAGTAAGCCTGACAGGAAGACTCTTCCTATCAAAAATAGCGACACCCAGTCGGTCTTCAAGAACCCTGATTTGCTGGCTAACCGTACTTTGTTCTGCAGCTACAATATCTGCGGCTTTACTGAAACTTCCCGTTTCTGAAACCGCAATAATATATTGAAGCTGTCTTAAAGTTACCAGCATATTGTTATCAATTAGAAAGGCAGGTTATCACCACCCATGGATGAGTCAGAAGAAATATCTTGATTTATAATAAAATTATCGACATCCGAAGGGGCTTCCGAGACAACATGAGACTGCGCTGTGCCGGCTGAGGCAGGGGCTCCTCCTTTTTTTACTACATTCCATGCGCGGATGTCATTGTACCAGCGGCCATTGTATTCGCGGCAATCTATATCAAAGCTGACGGTCACTTCTTCTCCTTTTTGTACTTGAAACTGATCTACCTTTTCACCCCAAATACCCATGAGGGCCTTTTTGGGATACTGACCACTTTGCACTTCAAGAATAAACTCCTGCTTTTGCCAGGGATTGCCTGCCTTGTTGGTGCCCGTTACTTTGGGCAAAACTTCAAAAACTTTTCCTGTAATTTCCATAAATATACAGCAAATATATGGGATTTGCAAATGCGTTAATACACGTACTTTCCACGAAAAAATCTACTTTGACCTGATTGCATCCACCGGATTGAGCCGTGCTCCGGAAGAGGCGGGTAAAAATCCGGCGAGCAGACCCACCAGCACGGATACTCCGATACCCAAAAACACATCGGAAGGCATCAGGTACAAAACAAAACCACTGTCGAGCTGATTTTGTAAAATAAAATTCAGTAATTGAAGGGTACCCCAAACCATTCCCAATCCTATTAAACCACCAATAATACAAAGAATCACAGATTCCGTTAAAAACTGCGCCAATATAAAACCACGCTTAGCACCAAGGGCCTTCTGAATACCAATTTCCTGCGTTCTTTCCTTAACAGAAACAAACATAATATTAGCCACG